>Ga0209541_10000485_pt1 | contig 78435 bp, 93 predicted proteins | sample RifCSPlowO2_01_FD_184027 | JGI IMG/M metagenome (GOLD analysis project Ga0209541, IMG submission 184027) | Groundwater microbial communities from Rifle, Colorado - Rifle CSP2_plank lowO2_0.1 (SPAdes) (version 2) | ecosystem: Environmental > Aquatic > Deep subsurface > Groundwater | place...
TCTAGATGAAGAGGTGGCAGTAGAGCCGGTTTTAGCTAATAGCGCTTTGAAATTATCAGTTGAGGAGTTGGATTTACCAGTTAGAATTACCAATGCTCTAAAAGCGATCGAGATTGATAGTGTTGAAAAACTGACAACCGTTCCTAAAGGAACTTTACTCAAAGCTAAAAATTTGGGGGTTCAATCAGTTAATTTAATCTCTCAAAAGTTGTCTGAAAGGGGGCTTTCTCTTAGTGAGGCATAGTGTCTATGGTAGAAGACTCTCTCGAACAAAAAATGAAAGAACCTCATTATTTAGAGGGTTAGTTCGAAGTCTTCTCATATCCGAATCGATTACCACTACCGAGGCTAAAGCTAAAGCTATTAAAGGTTTAGTTGATAGTTTGATCTCTAAGTCTCAGAAAAGAACCAGCGGGTCCTTAAGAGAGGTTGAGTCATTTGTTATCTGGCCTGATATCAGAAAAAAGTTAGTAGAAGAGGTGGCTCCCAGGTACAAAAACCGCATCTCCGGGTTTACAACTTTGGTTAAGATGGGCAGACGACAAGGTGATGGGGCGATGATGGTTAAGATGAGTTTAATCGGTGAGTCAGCAGGTCCATCTCAATTGGTGATTCCTGAGAAAATAATTGAGGCAGTCGAAAAACCAAAAAGAGTTAGAAAGGCAACTAAAAAGTAATGAATACTAATGTGTTATCACACAAAGATATAAGACGAGCATGGCATAAGATTGACGCCAAAGGAAAAGTATTGGGAAGATTGGCTACAGAGGTGGCAACATTGTTAATGGGTAAACACAAAGCCCAATATGTCCCATATTTGGATACCGGGGATTTTGTAGTGGTGGTAAATGCTAAAGAGGTTAAGGTGACTGGTAAAAAAGAATCTCAGAAAACTTATTTTAGGCATTCCGGTTATCCAAGCGGAGTTAGGGTGCAAACTTTAGCTGAGGTTAGGAATAGTAAACCAGAGGAGATAATTAAACATGCCATAAAAGGAATGGTGCCAAAATCCAAACTAGGTAAAGTCATGATGAAAAAGTTGCATATTTTTGCTGGTAATGAGCATAACTTCAAACAACAGTTAAAGGAGGTGCAAAGTGCCTAATACTAGTAAACCCACTTACACTCAATCGATCGGTCGGAGAAAAGGGGCGATTGCCAGGGTTAGAGTTATTGAGGGGAAATCTCCAGTAAGTGTTAATGGTAAGCCAATATCGGAAGTTTTTACCGGAATGATTTTTCAAAAAGAGTACCAAAAGCCCTTTGAGGTTACTAAAACTATGGGTAAATATACTGCGACTGTTAAGGTGGCAGGCGGAGGACTATCTTCTCAAGTAGACGCTATCTCCCTTGGCATCTCCAGATCCTTAGCCAAACTTTCCGATGATCATCGAAAAACTTTAAGAACTTTTGGGTTATTAACCAGAGATGCTAGGGTTAGAGAGAGAAGGAAGTATGGTTTAGCCCATGCAGCCAGAGCGCAAAAATCGTCACCCAAACGATAGTTTAAAAGTGGCCTTTCATGAGGCGGGGCATATTATAGCCTTTCGTTTAGTTGGTCGGGTGTTCTCTGCTTCAATTATCCCAGACAGCGAAAGCTTAGGTAGAGCTACAGGAATGGTGAATCCCACCCGTCCGCTCAGAGAGAGATTGTATGATTCAATTTTTACCTGTTTAGCGGGACAGGTAGCGGAAGAGATGGTGGGGGAAACAGATCACCGGGGGACTAGAGGAGATTGGGGTCAGGCCAGGTATTTAGCAGAGATTGGATCATTAATTACTGGGTTATCAGTTAAAAAAATACTCTCAGATTCATTATCTGCTTGCCGATCCACACTTTCTAAAATTGGATCTACCAGATTGAGACAGACGGCGATGCATCTTTGGGAGAACGGTACAGTCGCTTATTAAAGATCTAAACTTTTCCAGAGTATTTTACAGGCAGATGTTTTGTAAGGAGACCACCTGCCAATAATTTTCTCTAAATCTTCTTTACTAGGATTATCTAAATAATATAATTTCTTGAGGGCATTTTTTAGGCCTAAATCACCGTGAGAGAAGATGTCTTTTCTTTGCAGGGAAAACATTAAAAACATCTCCACCGTCCAGGGTCCGATACCTTTTATCTTCATTAAAGTTTCCTTAATATTCTCATCATCCATAGAATCTAATTTTTTTAAATCTAACTGTTTATCAATAATTTTTTGAGATAAATCTTTGATGAATGAGACTTTAGAATTCGATAACCCACAAGCCCGGATGGCTTCAGATGTAGTTTTTAAAATATTCCCGGGGGTGATTTTATTTTGGGGGAAGATAGACTTGACCCGATTATAAATTGTATCAGCAGCCTTAACTGAGAGTTGTTGGGAGATAATACTTTCTACCAGTTCATTAAAATACTGATCAAAGACCAACTTTTTTCTAACCGGAAACTCTCCCTGTTTTTTTAAAATCTTGAGGTAAGTTTTGTATAAAGTTAGATCAACTTTTTGGAAATGTTTAACAACCTTAGAATCCATAGGGATTATTTACTAATCTCAAAAATTGCTTGGGTAACTCAGTCTCTGGCATCTTGGGCACCTCTACTTGAAAACCCTTATTTTCCAACTCTTTTTTAACTGATTGATACCAACAGTATTCAGGATATCCTTCCCAACAATGGATGATAATTACTCTTTTCATAATAGTGAGATTATATCAAATATTTTTATCTATTGATTTTTAAAAGTTAATGGTATAAATTAATATGTAGTTAGTTAATCTAGAGTGATGGGGAGAGAATTGGCTCAATGATCCATCCAGCATCCGATCCAAAAGACACGGTGCTACACCCAACCTTGTAAGAGGAAGGATTTGTTCCATGAGTATAAGTGGAAAAAGATCGCAACCTCTCTTTTACAAGGGAGGTTTTTAATGACAAAAAATAACTTATCAACATTTACATCAGAATCTGTATGTAGCGGGCACCCTGATAAAATTTGTGACCAAATAGCGGACGCGATTTTAGATGAGGTTTTAAAACAAGACCCTAGAGGTAGATGCGCTATTGAATGTTTGGCGGCAAATAACAGATTAATTATTGCTGGGGAGATAGGGACAAGTGATGGTGTAGAGATTGACTTTAAAAAAATTGCCAGGGAACAAATTAAAAGATTGGGATATACCGACCCTCGATTTAACTTTTCTGATAAATCCCCAATAAACGTCTATGTAGGTAAACAGTCCCCGCAGATTGCATTTGGAGTAAAAAAGAAAGGTGCTGGAGATCAAGGAATGATGTTTGGATTTGCGTGTATTGAAACTCCTGAGCTTATGCCTTTAGCAATTACCATAGCTCACAGTTTAACAAAAAGAATCGATCAGGTTAGAATAGAACGAATTTTACCCTACCTTAAGCCAGATGGTAAGTCACAGGTAACTGTTGAATATAAAAATGGAGTGCCAGAAAAAGTTTTACAGGTTGTTATAGCAGTGCCTCATGATGAACAAACTAAATTAGATCAAGTAAAACAGGAAATATATAAAGAGGTTGTAGCCCCAGTTTTAGAGAAATATGGTTTCAAAATAAAAATTAATGATTTAGTAGTTAATGGAACGGGAATGTGGTATTGGGGAGGACCAGCCTCAGATTGTGGATTAACAGGCCGGAAGATTGTTGTGGATACTTATGGAGGTTATGCTAGAGTTGGGGGTGGATGTTTTTCGGGAAAGGATCCGACTAAGGTCGATAGATCAGGAGCCTATGCTGCCAGATTTTTGGCAAAAAATATTGTGGCTCAAGGTTTGGCAGATAAAGCTGAGGTAAGACTAGCCTATTTCATTGGGGCTAAAAAACCGACCATGCAAGATGTGGAAACTTTTGGTACCTCTAAAAAATCCCAGCAGATAATTCTTTCTTTTATGGATAAAATTTTGGACACCTCGGTGTCGGGAATTTTAGAAGGATTGGATCTACAAAGACCGATTTATTTACCAACAGCAGCTTATGGACATTTTGGTAGGGATGAATTTCCCTGGGAGAAAATTGTTTAAAATCTTTTGGACTTGGTATAACAAACATTTATTTTTTAATACTGCTTTAGCAGCAGTGCTTTTTACTCTCCAATTAGTTCACTTGTATTGGTTATCTGCTCATGTTGTCTCCTTAAAATTAACTGGAGCGGGGCATTTTGAGCTAACTGGAGTTTGGGAGTTTTTAATTCTATTGGTAGATTATATGGAGATACCGGCTATTATTGCCACCTCTTTAATCTATTTAAATGATGTCAGATCCGGTAGAATTCTTCATGGATTGTTGTATTTGTTTTTAATTAACTCCCAATGGCTTCACCTTTTTTGGATCACTGATGAGTATGTTTTAAATTATCTTGGGGTTGAGGGAGTAGGGATCCCGGGGTTTTTAGCCTGGGTGGCTTTGGGTATAGATTATCTGGAGTTACCGGTGATTTATGATACTTTAAAACGGTTACCCAAGTTACTCCAAAAGAGAGTTTTAAAATAGATAATTGGACAATAAGATATTCTGTGATACCATGACCTTTGTTGCCGGTATGTATCAACTGTCAAAAGTTAACCCCAAGATCTTTCGTGGATATGATATCCGGGGTGTTGTGGGGGAAGATTTAAACGAAGATGTCTATTATACTCTGGGGAGAGCTTATGGCACCTTCTTACAACAACGACGAATTAAGGAATCAGCTGTTGGTAGGGACAATCGACTAACTAGTGAAAAATATTCCCAAGCTTTTATCTCTGGCTTAAATGATGCTGGAATAAACACCTTTGATCTTGGTTTATCCTTAAGTCAAATTGTCTACTTTTCCAGCTATCATTTTAAATCTAAGGCTGGAGCGATGGTTACAGCCTCACATAATCCTAAAGACTTTAATGGATTAAAGTTGGGGGTTGGATATTCAGATACTATGTTAGCGGATGAACTGCAAAATCTAAGGAAGTTAATTGAAGAGGATAAGCTAGTGGAGGCAGAAGTTAAGGGTGAAAATAAGGAAGATGATATTTTCCCAGACTATAAAAAAGATATTCTCAAACACTTTGATTTAAAGAAAAAATGGAAAATTGTAGTGGATGCTTCTTGTACAACACCGGGAATATTTTACCCAACCATATTTAGAGAAGCTGGTTGTGAGGTGTTTGAGCAGAATACTAATTTAGATGGGAATTTCCCAGTGGGAACCCCTGATCCGACTGAAGTGGAAGTTTTGCAGCGTCTGGCAGAAGGAGTCAAGAAAACTAGGGCAGATATAGGGTTTGCCTATGATACAGATGGTGATCGGATGTCAGTAGTTGACGAAAACGGGCGGGTGTTTTGGATGGATTCAATCGTTGCAATTTTTGCCAAAGATGTATTAGATACAATGCCCGGTGCGTCAATTGTTTACAATGCTTTGTGTTCACGCCAGGTTAGCGATACAGTTAAAAATGCTGGTGGGGTACCCGTGATCTGGAAAACTGGACATTCATATATTAAAGCTAAAATTAAGGAGGAGCGTTCACCGTTTGGGGGAGAGTTATCGGGACATATTTTCTTTATGGACAATTTCTATGGTCACGATGATGCAGCTTATGCCTGTTTGCGGTTGCTTCAGTATTTAGAGCGGGTAGGGAAAACCTTGGGCCAAGTTGCAGACGAACTACCGGAGTATGTTAGTAGTCCGGAAATTAAGTTTGGTTTAGCCGATGATATTAAGTTTCAGTTTATTGAGGATAAGATTCAACAGGAGTTCAAAAGTATCTGGCCACACGGAGAGTATGTGACTATTGATGGAGTGAGAGTAGACACACCAGATCACATGGCGATCATTAGGGCCTCTCAAAATGGTCCGTATATTACCGTTAAATTTGAGGCCAAAACGAAAGAAAAATATGAAGAGATTAAAAAAGTATTAAAAGAGATGTTAAAAAAATATTCAGAAATTGAGTGGGATAAAGGTGTCAATACTACTGCTCTAGATTAATTTTTTAAAGTAAGATTAGTTGTTGGGTATCCTGAGAATTAGCTGCTTTTTGTTCTACATTTTTAGTTGGAGTGGGAGCTTCTAGTAAAGTTTTTAAGACCTGAAAATCCTTTTTAAATTGGTTCATCATACTGGTTGCTCTTAGGGCTGCTGCCGGGTGGTACATGGGAACAAGTAAGTACTCTTTTCCTTGATAATTTACAGTTCTGGGTTGGCCATGAACCTGGGATATTTTAACATCAGGGATAAATTTTCCCATAGAAAACCGTCCCAAGGTAACAATTATTTTAGGATTAATAACAGCGATTTCCTCATCAATATATGGAGCAAAAGCAGTTAACTCCTCAGGGCTGGGGTCTCTATTTTCTGGTGGTCTAAACCGCACTACATTGGAGATATAAACAGCCTCTCTTTTTAAACCTATTTCTTCTAGGGTTTGAGTTAGTAGTTTTCCTGCCATGCCAATAAAAGGTCTACCGTGTTTATCCTCGTGAAATCCCGGAGCCTCACCTAAAAAATAAATCTTACTGTCTGGATTTCCCTCACCAAAAACTAATTGGGTAGCTGTATCTCTGAGAGGTAAATCCTTATCCTCCTCCATTCGTTTTTTTAAATCTGCTAATTGTTGAATTTTGTCCATAAAGGGTATGTGCAGTTATTTAATCTCGTAGCTTAAAGTGACGGTCACTATCACCTCGTTTGTTCCTGACTCAATCTGGGTAGATTTTTCATCAGCTGCTCCCATAGCCACACCTCTTAAAGATATCGCTGGACGAATACTATTCAAGTTTTCAGAATAATTTATAATTCTACCTAAAGAGAAGCCGGCTATCTTGGCAGCTGACTGTGCCTTATCTTTAGCTTGCTGAACCGCTTTTTCCCTAGCTGAATCCTCTGCTTTAGATTTATCAGATGCCTCAAAAATGATACCGCCTACCTGATTAGCTCCATTCCCAGTAGCGGTATCAATCACTAGGTTAACCTTCTCCAGATCTCTGATTTTAACTGATAAATTGGTATTAGCCTGATAACCATTAACCCGTTGAGATCCCTCTTTAAAATCATAGTTTGGGTTAACTGAGTAGTTTTGGGTTTGAATATCTTGATAGGCTACGCCCAGTTTTTTAATGGCCTCAGTCACTTTGTTAATATTGCTGTTGATTGTATCCTGGGCAATTTTGACAGTTGAACCACCAGCTGTTACTCCCACACTAACTACTGCGACATCTGGCAAGACAGATGTTTTGCCTTCCCCAGTTACTTGAAAAGTATCTGATTTTTGGGTGGTGACTGAATCAACAGAAAAAGGGATCGGCCCAACTATCTTGGTGTAGCCAAACAACAGGAGAAAAAATGTCAGTAAGGTTATGAATGGTGAAAGAGCTTGAGGTATCACATCTACTAGTATAACAGATGAAAATATGGCTATGATAGAATTAATGTGGCAGTGGGTAGTCTTAATTATATTTATAGTTTGTTTGGTGGTGGTGGGTTGGTTTTTTTGGGGTTCTCAAAAACAACTTCCTACTCCATCCTGGGTAGATTCGGTAGTTAAATTAAAAGAGCAGGTTTTAGGAGCGAGATCGGTGGCTGATTACCCCAGAGTTTTAATAGAGGAGCCAAGAGATAATTTAAGAAAAGAGATCAAAGATAAAACAGAGAGTGTGATGGGGGTAATTAACCAAAAAACTGAGGATGTTTTAGGTGAGGATGTTAAGGTGACGGCGTTTGATAGTAGTATTGCTACACAAACTGATGTAGAGACAGTAATAAATATGATCCCAGGGAGTAAACGATCATCTTTGAAAAGAGGGGTATTATATGGTTTTAGGTTTTCTGATATTCCTCAGGATTACTGTGTATTTATCAATAAACAAAGGTATGAGGTGGGAGAGGGACAGGTAATAAAAATGAGATTTACCGGTACCGGCTCTTTTCCTATAAAGCTGGATTACTGTAATCCAACTCAAAAGGAGCTTGGGGAGATTGTGGTTGAATAAACGGGGTGTAGTTCATCGGTAGAACGCTCGGCTGGGGGTCGAGAAGTAGCAGGTCCAATTCCTGTCACCCCGACTGAAAATTCATAGTAATTTCTTGTTGCAGGTTGTTACACCCCAAGGGTGTAAAAGAAGGGGTGTAAAGGAAGTATATGTGAAATAGTATTTTGGCATCCTCCCACGTATAATTCATATAATGAGCCTTTTCATTTTAGATAAAGATCTCCTGCCGGAGTACTCATTACTAGACAGTGGTAATGGTAAAAGGTTGGAAAAATTTGGACAGTTTATCCTATCCCGTCCTGACCCGCAGGCTTTATGGAAACCACATTTACCAGAATCGGAGTGGAAAAAAGCTAGCGCTACTTTTAAGGAGGGTGGCAACTCTCAAGATAGGTGGTTTAAGGGGAGCGTTCCTCAAAAATGGTTAATGAGGTATAAAGATATAACATTTTATTGTAAATTAACACCTTTTAAACACACTGGTGTCTTTCCAGAGCAGGCCATTCATTGGGATTGGATGGAAAGACTAATAACTGCCAGAGTTAAATCAGGTAATAAGCCACAAATCCTCAATCTTTTTGCCTACACCGGTATCGCTTCACTTGTAGCCACAAAAGCTGGAGCTAGGGTGACGCACGTTGATGCCTCCCGCCCAGCTATTGGTTGGGCCAAGGAGAATCAATCTGCTTCTCAGTTAGATCTGCAGGGGATTAGATGGATTTTGGATGATTGTTTAAAATTTATTCACAGAGAGTTTAAAAGAGGCGTAAAATATGATGGGATAATACTTGATCCACCAAGCTTTGGACATGGGCCAAACGGAGAAAGGTGGGAGTTTGAGACTCATTTCCCAAAATTAATGGATGCCTGTAAAAATCTCCTGTCCGCCAAGCCACTCTTTTTAATTGTTAATGCTTATGCCATTAGCGCTTCACATTTAATGTTAGAAAACGTTTTAAAAGATGTCTTTAGCGGGTTTGGTGGGGGAATAGAGGCAGGGGAACTGGTTTTAAAAGAAGAGACTAATCACAGATTATTATCAACTGGAATTTTCGCTAGGTGGAGTAGGGAAGCATAATGATATGTATCCATACATCGAAATAACACAAATCTGATATATTGCTTTGCGGTTTTTAATTTGCTAAGGTAAATTTAATTATGACTGCTGATATGGATGCTCGCCGGGCTGCTATTGCTACTGCAATGCAGCAGATTCAAAAGACCTATGGCACCGGTTCAATAATGAGGCTTGGAGAAAGAGCTGAGAGATTAACTACCCAGGTGATTTCCACTGGTTCCATTGCTGCTGATCTAGCTTTAGGTGTGGGTGGATTACCCAAAGGGCGAATTGTGGAGATTTTTGGTCCAGAGGCCTCTGGTAAGACCACTTTTTGTTTGCATGTTATCTCTGAGGCTCAAAAAAAGGGTGGGGTGGCAGCGTTTATAGATGCTGAGCATGCCTTGGATCCGCAACGGGCTCAAAAAATTGGAGTTAATTTAGATGAATTATTGATCTCTCAACCTGATACTGGTGAACAGGGTTTAGAGATAGCTGAGGCGTTGATTCGATCTGGTGGGATTGATGTGGTAGTGATTGATTCAGTGGCAGCCTTGGTTCCCAAGTCAGAGTTGGAGGGCGAGATGGGAGACTCCTCAATGGGTGTCCAAGCTCGTTTGATGTCTCAGGCTCTGCGAAAATTAACTGGGGCAGTCTCAAATACTAACACTTTGGTAATTTTTACTAATCAGTTGAGGCAAAAAATTGGGGTGATGTTTGGTAATCCTGAAACTACCCCCGGAGGTCTAGCTTTAAAGTTCTATGCTTCGGTGAGACTTGATATCAGAAGGATTGAAAATATTAAAGACGGAGATAAGGTGATTGGTTCCCGGCACCGGGTTAAGGTAGTAAAAAATAAGGTCGCTCCCCCATTTAGGATGGCGGAGTTTGATATGGATGAAAATGGGATATCCCACGAGGGAGAGTTATTGGATGTGGGTATTGAGCTGGGGATATTAACTAAGGCAGGGGCCTTTATTCGCTGGGGAGAAACACTACTTGGCCAAGGTAGGGCAGCAGCGATTGGTTATCTAAAAGACAATCCCAAAGAGTCTGAGAAGTTGGAAAAAGATATCAGGGCTGCTTGGGGTAAAAAGGATAAAGATGGTAAAGAGAGATTAGTGGTGGGTGAGGAAGAGAAGGATGAGGTAGGTAACGGAGCAGCGGTAGTAGAGGAAGCAGGATAATATTCTGAGTGAAAGTTACTGAGGTTTTACCCCAAAAAAATAATCCCCAAAGATTTAATGTTTTTTTAGATGGAGTATTTGCCTTTGGGGCTGATGAGGACTTGGTGGTCGAGTATCGTTTAATTCCTGGTAAGGTCATTGAGGAGAGTCTATTAACTGAGTTATTTTTTGAGGCGGAGGTGGGTAAGTTAATGGAGAGGATGTATTATCTGTTTGGGATAAGACAGAGATCCGAAAAAGAGGTCAGAGATTATTTAAGAAACCTATCATTTAAAAGAAAGTTAAAAGATAAAGAAGAGCTTAGCCCTTTAGTGGTAGATCGGTTAGTTGAGAAGTTAACCCAAAAGGGGATGCTAAATGACCTACAGTTTGCTAATAATTGGGTAGAGAGTCGGTCAAAAAAGAGGGGAATAAATTTAGTAAAGGCCGAGCTTTTTAAAAAAGGGCTGGGAAGAGAATTGATTGAGGAGGTTATAAGTGAAAATCAGAAAGTAGGTAGCCAGGAGCAGACAGCAGAAGATGTTTTATTAAAAAGATTGCCCAGATGGTCAAAGCTTCCCTACCAAGAAACAAGAAAAAAAGCCTATGAGTTTTTACTACGCAGAGGATTTGAATATGAGGTGGTCAAGGATGTGGTTGAGAGAACCCTGAAAAAGTGATATAATACGGGCTATGGAGAATAATTGGAATGCAAAAGTCCTTTGGCTCATCTAATCCCTCGACCGACCCGGGGCAAACTCTTCAATCCAATTCTGACTTAACCGATAAACAGGCTGAACTTGCCAAACGGGAGGGAATATTAGAAGAACGTGAGCGACAAAATGAGGGAAAAAGCCAGCTCTTAGCCCAAAAATTAGACGCATCTGACAAAGTCAGACAAGATTTGCTTGCCAAGTTAGAAAAAGTTTCCAGTATTTCTTTAGAAGAAGCTAAGAAATTACTCCTGGAAAATTTAGAAAAAGATTTAGCTTCAGAAGTGTCCAAAAAAATCAGAGAAGCTGAAGATCAGATTAAACTAGCTACTGATGAAAAATCCAAAGAGCTCTTGGCTGATGCCATGATGCACGGACTCACCGATTATGTAGCTGAGTTCACCACCTCAACAGTTACCTTACCTGATGAAGAAACCAAAGGAAGAATTATTGGCAAAGAAGGCAGAAATATCCGAACTTTTGAGCAATCAACAGGGGTAGACGTATTAATGGATGAGACACCTGGGGTGTTGATCCTATCCTCATTTGATCCGGTCAGACGGGAAATTGCTAGAGTATCCTTGGAGAGATTATTAAAAGACGGTAGAATCCAACCACAAAGAATTGAGGAAATTGTCGAGGCTACAAAACAAGATATTGAGAAAATTATGCTGCAAGAAGGAGAACGGTTGTGTCATCAGGTTGGGGTTTATAATTTACCAGCTGAACTAGTAACTCTGATAGGAAGATTTAAGTACCGCTACTCTTATGGCCAGAATTTAATTCAGCATACTCTTGAGGAGACTAAGATTGGAATTGCCCTAGCTGCAGAGCTGGGAGCTAATGTTAATATCGTTAAGTTGGCCTGTTTGTTGCATGATATTGGAAAAGTAGCTTATGAGGATGCAGATGAGGGAACCCATGTTGACAAGGGAGTGCAGGTCTTAAAGAAATATAACTTACCGCAAGAGGTAATTAATTGTGTGGCAGAGCATCATGAGGATCAACCCTTCTCCTCAGTTGAGTCAGTTGTAGCGTACCTGGCAGATGCTATCTCCGGGAGTAGACCGGGGGCTAGACGGGAGGACATCCAAGGGTATTTGAAACGGATTGAAGATATTGAAAAAATCGCCACCTCTTTTGAGGGAGTAGATAAAGCCTTTGCGGTAGCTGCTGGGCGGGAGGTTAGAGTGATAGTTTTCCCAGAGAGGGTGTCTGATGCTGAACTGCCAAAATTAACTTATGATATAGCCAAAAAAATTGGGGCAGAGGTGGTGGTACCAGGTCAGATCAAAGTTACAGCTATCCGTGAGGTTCGAGCCACTGAATACGCCCTATCTTCTTAATTGCTCGAGGTATTCTTCTGGTGATGGGTATTGGTAACTTGGATTTTTCATATTCTCTAAGTAGCTAGGAGTTATAAAATGTCTAATTGCAACTTCTAAATCTCGCACCTCATCATGATTATGTTCTGACAACTCAGCATATCCAGCTAAAATCCCTGCACTTTTTGCAATCATCCGGGCATAAAACCGGTTTGGATAAACCCAAATAACTGTACTGATGTTAATAGATGATTCTTTCTGGCCGTTTCCTTTCTCACTAGCCTCCCTATTCCTGCGCATATTTTCCTGAACTCCTAATTTCTCCAATATCTGTGACTCGGCTACTAATGGTCTTGTTGTGACAATTGTTTCTTCGGTTATAGTATATAAAGGATCATTAAACCACATCCGAGCTGTAGAGATTGTTCCTTTTGTAACAAATCGTTCAAACGCTAAGTTTCGTGACTGGTTACAGACTGTTGCTAGAGCGCTACTTGTAAGATGAATAGAAATTGGTAAATTATATCTCACTGCATTCTGAAAACTATTAATAGACTCTACAGTCGGGTTTATCGGTTGTTTGGGAGCTATAAATAACTCAATGGGACCCACTCTGACTATTTCATCATGGAAAGGGCTACGGATCCCAGCAATATAAATATCTGGCTGAGTTAATAAGTGTCTAATAACCTTAGGAGTGTTTGAGATAGGGAGTCCGCCAGTTTCTAGATCGTCTAAGCTTATAAACTCCTCTGCTTCGTGTAACATTGGCCTCTTTATATCATACCTAATGCTTTACAACAAGATGATTATCTGATAAATTACGGGAAGCCATGACAAAGAATATTGATTGATAAATCAATCATGTTTTTTGTTTGTTGCCTCATATGACAAAAAATGAACTTATCGAAAAGGTTGCCAAGAAGGCTTCCTTAACAAAAAGAGCTGCCTCTGATGCCGTGAATTCTACCTTTAATACCGTTCGGGATTCACTTTCTAGAGGAGAAAAGGTGGTTATCACTGGTTTTGGTACTTTCCTAGTTCGTTCTCGGGCAGCCAGAAGAGGTAGAAATCCTCAAACAGGAGCCACCATTCAAATACCAAGCAAAAAGCTTCCTTCCTTTACCGCTGGAAAGACTATCAAGCGATTAATTAAGTAATAGAAGGTATCAGTTGACTTTTCTCCCCTATCTCGTTTAGTATGAATCCATACATGGCAAAACCTACTCTAGATAGAACAGTGGAGGTTCCCCTGGAGATGTTAAGGGAGCTGTTAACTGACTCTGAGCTGCGAATGATCAAACAGCGGTTTTTAATCCTCAACTTACTTGAAGAAGGAAATTCCATTAGGAGCATAGCTTCTCAAGTGGGAGTGGGTACAGATACAGTAGTGAGAGTAGCCAGGCTAACCGAAAAGAAAAACTTAAGAAAAAATATAAAAAAGAGTGAGGCACCAAAGCTCACTAAAACTTCTTGGATCTTCGGTAAAACCGAATGAGGAAACAGCTTGTTATACTTGGCCCAACAGCTACTGGTAAGACTGATTTGGCTCTGATTTTAGCTAAAAAATATGGAGGCGAGTTAGTAGCTTGTGATTCCCGGCAGGTTTATAGAGGGTTGGACATTGGGACAGGGAAGGCTCCTTCAGGGAATTTTCAAGTTTCAATCTCTAATTCTCAGTGGATTATAGATGGAGTTCCCATTTATATGTATGATGTAGTTGATCCTAGACAACGCTACTCAGTTAGTGACTACGTCGCACAATCTACGAAAGTTATAGAGGGAATTATTAACAGGGGTAATTTGCCAATTATAGTTGGGGGAACAGGACTTTATCTTAAAGCTTTATTAGAAGGTTTGCCAAATTTAGCTATCCCAGTGGATCCAGATCTCAGGTCAAAGTTGGAGAAGCTCACCTTGGATGAGTTGCAAATTAAACTACAAAAATTAGATCCTCAAAAATGGGAGGGATTAAACAACTCGGACCGTAATAATTCCAGAAGGATCATCCGCTCTATCGAACTTATAAATATGAATCCATACATACAACAACAATCTCAAAACTCTAATCTAAAAACTCAAAAATATAACACACTAAAAATTGGACTGACTGCTCCCCGAGAGATTTTAAATGATCGTATTGACCAACGCTTGTTATCCCGAATCGACCAAGGATTGATAGAAGAAGGTGAGCGACTAGCCTCGCAAGGCGTCCCCTTTCAAAGGATGAGGCAGTTAGGGCTAGAGTATGGGGTATTGGCAGATTTTCTGGAAGGTGAAATTAGTAAGGATTTATTTTTAAAAGACTTAAAAGTAAAGATTCACCAATATGCTAAACGTCAAATGACCTGGTTTAAGAAAGAGAAAAATGTTACCTGGTTTGATGTCACCACCCCAAATTGGCTAACTCTGGTGGAAAGCAGAGTCCAAAGCTGGTATTATTCAAAAGATGAATAGACGAGTTGATATCTCCTGGAAAACGATTCTTTTTATAACATTTTTTTTACTCTCGTTGTGGATTACCTATTTGATTTTAGACATAATTTTATTGGTGTTTGTATCCTTTATCCTAATGTCAGCCTTGTATCCCTTGGTTGATAGATTAGTAGCCTGGAGGATACCTAGACCATTGGCAATCGTAATTTTATTTTTAGCTATTTTAGGGTTATTGATTGGGGTTTTAGCAGCCGGGTTTACTCCATTAATAATCCAGACTAGCTCTTTGACTCAACGGTTGTCGGAGGCTGTTAGTGGATTATTACAGGCTAACTATATTGATCGTTCAGTGATTCAAGGGCAGTTTTCCTCGATCTCCTCCCAGCTAGTCTCTTATACCTTGGATGTTTTTAAGATTATAGTTGGATTTGTCAGTGTAATTGTAGTCACTTTTTATCTGTTATTAGATCGGAAAGGTATTGAAGATCGTGCAACTTCACTTTTTGTTGCTAATCAATCAAAGGTTAGTAAGTTGATCTCCACGATTGAAGAAAAACTAGGGGCGTGGCTTAGAGGACAGCTGATCCTATCTTTGATTATTGGTGTAGTAACCTATCTTGGACTAGAGGTTTTGGGAGTGGAGTTTGCGCTGTCATTGGCAATTATTGCTGGCTTAATGGAGGTAGTACCTGTTATTGGGCCAATTATCTCGGCTATCCCAGCAATATTAATTGCCCTGACCGTCTCCCCTGTTTTGGCAGGATTAGTAGCTGGTTTATATTTAGCTATCCAACAGCTGGAGAATCACTTAGTTGTACCCCAAGTTATGAAACGGGCAGTGGGCCTAAATCCTTTATTGGTAATATTAACAGTATCAGTTGGGGGCAGACTTTTGGGAGTAGCTGGAGCATTGTTGGCGGTTCCAATAGCGGTAGTAATTCAGGTTGTCATTAAAGAGGTTTTGCAAAAAAACGAGAGCTAGTTAGGGGTCTCAATCTCAACGGTAACGTGCTTAATAGTTGGCTTATTTGGCACCGATGAATATGGCGGTAGTTAATTCATCACTATATCCAATAAATCAACCAGAAAAGATAAGTTTGTGCCTAGGAAGCCCATAAGCCAGATTCTGTTTTAGATGAAATCTATCTGGTAGTGATGTTTGGTCACTTCCGTCGCCTTACGGCGACTGCTCCTGATTTGAACCATAGAACAAGCAGTTCGGTTCGTTCTAGGATTGCAGCGGGGAGGATTGCCCGTTTCACCCGAGCTTGACCTCGGTTCGTCACTGTTGCTCTAACTAGACCTCACGGCTGTCAGTTTACACTGGCCACCCTGCTTTGTGCTGTCTGGACTTTCCTGTACATTCATTTTACTGAACGTACTATCATCCAGCTTCCTAGGCACGTTTATTATAGATCCTTTGTTCTTTAAATTCAAACCAATCTATGAAGTTTAGAATGTTGCAGGGAAGCAGATAAGAAGGTTATTATGGGATTTAGATGCTTGCCAAGGTTTTCTCTGGAGCCAGTTTGGGGATAGAGTGTGTGTTGGTGACGGTTGAGGTAGACATTGCCTCAGCCGGATTGCCATCGTTTACTATCGTTGGTTTAGCCGACCGGGCAGTCGAGGAATCTAAAGAGCGGGTTCGTTCAGCTATCCGTAATACTGGGGCAGACTTCCCTCCCAAAAGAATCACTCTTAACTTAGCCCCAGCTGATTTACCCAAGGAGGGTCCCTCATTTGATTTAGCGATTGCTGTGGGATTACTGATCGCCTCGGGTCAATTAGTGGTGGATTTAGCAGATACCTTGGTGGTTGGTGAATTGTCACTGGATGGTGGACTAAGGTCAACCTCAGGAGTATTGGGTTATACCATGCTAGCTAAAGAGATGGGGTTAAAAAGGATATTGGTGCCAGCAGATAACGCCGTGGAAGCAGCTGTGGTGGAAGGAATTGAGGTATATTCTTTAAAATCTTTGCTGGAGGCTTTTCAATTTCTCTCAGGGGCTATTGCCTTAACACCCCAAGCAACTACCGTTCTGGAGACTGCCAATAATCACTCCTTTGAGTATGATTTTAAGGATATTAAAGGACAGCAGCAATCTAAACGGGCTTTGGAGATTGCAGCAGCAGGGGCTCACAATGTATTACTGTCTGGTCCACCGGGCGGAGGAAAAACACTTTTAGCCCGGGCTTTCCCGTCAATTTTACCAGCTTTAACTCACGATGAGGCATTGGAGGTGACCCGAATTTACTCGATCAATGGCTTTACCAACCGTAATAGGCCATTAATTACTACCCGGCCGTTCCGTTCCCCGCACCATACTGCCTCTTATGTGGGGATTATTGGTGGTGGAAACTCCATTAAACCAGGAGAGGTATCCTTAGCTCATAGAGGAGTATTGTTTTTGGATGAGGCCAGCGAGTTCCCGAGACAGGTTTTAGAGGCACTGCGCCAACCGTTAGAAGACCGTAAGGTAACCATCTCTAGAGCTTCAGGAACGCTAACTTTTCCTTCTCAGTTTATTCTCCTAGCAGCCCATAACCCCTGTCCTTGTGGTTTTTTAGGCAGCCCTAATGAGCAAAGCTCCGGTGCTTTACACCGTAAACACTGTATCTGTACGCCGGGAGAGATCTCTAGGTATAAAAGAAAACTCTCTGGACCGTTAATGGACAGGATAGATATTCATTTGGAGGTACCGGCAGTTGAGGTCGAAAAACTGACTGATGATACGCTGGCGGAAGCCTCTGAGAAGATTAGGCTAAGGATAGAAAAAGCGCGAGAGATGCAAAGGGAGAGATTTAAAGGTAGTGGATTATTAACTAACTCTGAGATGGGATCGGCACAGATTAAACAACACTGCACCATTACCCAAGAAGGGATGGATCTGTTAAAGTTAGCTATTGCCCAGATGAATTTATCTGCTCGTGGATATCACCGGGTACTAAAATTATCCCGAACCATCGCTGACCTTGCTAGTAGTGAGACCGTCAGGTCAGAGCATGTCGCTGAGGCGTTAACTTATCGAGCAAAAGAAGAAAACTAATTTATGATTCCCGTTTTACAATTTAGAACAATCTTTTTTTTATTCATAATTTTTGTAGCATACTTTATAAATCCCCTTCCTGTTTCAGCTAGAGTGACTCCTGAGGATATTATTAATGAAAGAAGTGAGGTTTATAACCAGAAAATTGATAATTATTCCCAGTCCAGTCAAGATAGGTTAAAGATTGTTTCAGAGCGAATTACCAGGATGAATCAAGCCAAAACTGATGAGCTGAGTTGGATTATGGAAACACAAGGTAGGATACTTGATGAGTATGAAACACGGTTCCCGAGAAAAAACACAAAACAGGTAGAAGAGGCTCGTTATTGGATTACTTATACTCACGAGGCGGTGGCTTATCAGGCAGCTAAGATCTACATTTTTGATATTAGTGGGGAGTCCAATCTAGAATCGGATCTGAAAAGAACTATTGGATTTTTCCGTTCTGAGCTGGATTCAGCCAGATCCAAGGTAATTAAATCGCAACAGATTTTGACGAAGGTGCTATGAAGAAGCTTGTAATCATTAGTTTATTGGTAGTTAGTATAGTTACCTACTGGATTATCAATAATAGGCTAGGTGTTTCAAAAAGCTCTGTGATTCTGGTAGAGCAAAATAAAGCAGTGCCAACCATCACAATCACACCTTCAGCAACACCCTTACCTATTAATAAGGATACAAATTTAGAGAATGCTTTGGACTCTTTGGCTCCCAGTGATTTCTCGTCCGAGTACCCAAAGTTGACAGAAAAGTAAAATTATGAGAAAGTCTTAAGTAGTGAAACTTCTCCCTGCCCTATTGGTATTGATACTTTTAGTCACCCCAACCATTGTTTTTGCTCAGACGAGAGCGGTGGTTATCAAGGATAAAGTGGAGGCTAGACGAGAACAGCTGGCTTCTAAGGCAGCTGAAGTGAGAACTAAGATGGCTGAATCTAAAGAAGCCTTTTTGGAAAGAAAAAGCAAAGTTGCCTCTGCCGCAGCTATTAGAAAAGACACCCTCAAAACTCAGTTGAAAGCTATAAAAGATAGAAAAAAAGCTACTGTGGCTGAAAGGCTGGATGCTAATCTAAGTAAGATTAACGAGGTCAGAACTGCTAATATGTTAAAACATCTAGATCAGATGGATGCTTTGATGGATCGGGTAGAGGCAAGGATTGCAACGGTGTCTGCCCTTTCGACTACAGAAGTTGCGTCGGCGATCGCAGAATCTAGAGATAGTATCGATACAGCCAGAGCTGCTGTTCAAGAACAGTCAACGGTGTCTTATCCAGTGACTATTACCACTGAAGCAGCTTTGAAAACTGAGTTCCAGGAAATCAGGGATCAGTTGTTGACTGATTTAAAAGTGGTTCATGCTCAGGTGATAGATGCCAGAAAATCAGTGGCTGCGGTATTTGTAGCGATAGCTAAGACTAAAGAAGGAGCTACCGGTGGACAATAATACCAATCCAGCTCCGGTGTCACCTAGCGTGATGGTACCTACACCAGCAGGAGTAGTTCCAAATCCCACTGTGCCGGGAGTTCCAGTACCTCAGCCAGCAAAAGGTGGCCGTAGCAAATTATTTTTGATAATCGGGGTGGTGGTTTTGCTTCTGGCTGCAGGAGGAGTTTACTATTATTTGCAACAGAGTCAGACTAAAGAAGCAGAGCAAGCTCCAGTTACTCAAAGTAGTGAGGATGCCAGCATTACTGCTTTAAAAAAAGAGCTGGAATCTTTGGCAATTACCGAAGTAGAAGCAGACTTTACAGCAGTAGATAAAGACCTCAACTCCTTATAAAGTTTCTTAAAAAAGAAAAACCCCCGCATTTCTACGAGGGCCTTCTTAGTTGGTGAATATTTCACCTAGTGAAGAAGTTATACTTTTCCACCAATTCTGTACATTCCAGTGCCACAAACAGAACAAACTCCCTTCATAGCTTTCTTGCCATTTTTCATGGTAACTTCTTGGGCATCGTTTGCATCTCTTTTTTGTCGGCACTTAACACAATACATCTGCATTCAACATTCACCTCCTTTCAATATAGTTTCAGTAAATTTTTACTAATTGCCAACCATAAACCAACCTGAGTCCCAATAGCGATAGTTGATAGGATAAATATCTTATATAAATCCCTGTTTAGGTAGCCGGTATCTGATGACAAATTTTTAGAGGTACCAGCTTCAGTAGATTTGAAGGAAAATACCGTCTTACTATCGGATCCATCTCTGGAGATGTCCAGCTTACTAGTTGTTAGCTTCTGGTTCATGCTTTGTGTTCCATAGAGCTGGTTTTTAACTATCTGGAGTTTTCTTTGCGCTTGTTTTTGATCGTGCAAGTTCGGTCTCATGAAGTATTTAGGCTCAATTTGAGCCTTCTTGAGCCTAACACGCACAAGTATGACTGTCAAGCGTGAGTTGAGGCTAAACTTATGGGATAAGGTATTAATATACTGAGCTGAAGTGACCTGGAGATTGATGTCGTGCTGCTAGCCATGGTTATCAGTTGAAATAAAAAAAATAAATGTTACCATTGTTGATATGAATGATCCGAAATTACCTGAACCCATAGGACAGTCAGTAACTAAACATATTGATATCACTCCTCACAGAAGTGTTTTGGTGAAGATTGCTCAAACTGGCTATTCAATCCAGGAGGCTTTATCTGAGCTAATTGATAACGCCATCGACGCTCGAATCTATGAGGAGCAACTAAGGGTTGAGATCGATATTACCCCGGATTCCATCACTATTTCCGATACTGGAACAGGGATGACCGAGGATCAGGCGACTAAATCGATTAGACTAGGTTTCTCTGAGAAAAAAGGACAACTGGGAGAGTTTGGGCTGGGACTCAAAACCTCAACCTCATTTTTAGGTAAAGCATTTACTTTGGTGACTACTCCGAGAGGGGTTCCAGAGGAATATATTCTTGAGTATGACGAAGATCAATGGTTAGAAAGTGGAGATTGGTATAAGTATCCATTTACCGTTACCTTCGGGGTCGATCCCTCAAAAAGTGGAACAATCGTAATTATCAAAAAATTAAAAGTTCAGCTCTCGGAAAAATTGCTAAAAAATATTCAACAGGAGTTTGGAATGAGGTTTGGTCCGTTTATTAAAAATGGTGAGCTGGAATTAATATTTAATAAGGAAGTTTGCCCTCCGTTTGAACCACAACTTATCGATGATCAAAAAACAGACTTTAAATTTGAGTTTCAGGGTGGTAAAGCATGGGGTTGGTGGGGCTATCAATTATCCGGGTTAAATAAAAGTTATTATGGTTTCCATACATATAGGAGGGGACGCTTGGTTACAACTTATGACAAGATTGGTCTGACTCCTAACCAAGATATTAAACAAATTATCGGGGATCTACATATTGAAGGTATCCCAATTACTCATGATAAAAAAGGTTGGCTGAAATCCTCCAAGCAGTACCAGGACCTAGAGTCACAAATGCGAGAATACTTTAAGCCTTTTGAGAAAAAGCTAAAAAGGTTACTAGCAGGCTATCCGGCATCAGGTGGTAGAGTTGTAGGTACTATTCGAATAGTTAATATGTATCTTTCAGGAGATTTAGATGCTGAGATGAAAAAAGTCGAAAGAGGAGATATTATCGTGACGGTGATGACTAGACCACCATTTTTATTGGCTATCAGAAGAGCTGGTGGGATCATTACGGACTTAGGAGGAAGCTTATGTCATGCAGCGATTGTGGCTAGAGAGTTTAACATCCCGGCTGTAGTTGGTACTCAAACTGCTACTAAATCCTTAAAGGATGGTCAGAGAGTAATTTTAGACGGCAACGACGGATATATCTATGAGTATTAAGATAGACGAACATTATTTGAAATTTCCAAGTAACCTCCCCAACGACATTGAGGCTTTTATGATCTTTTATCCTAGAAAATATCCTGGGATTATCTCTTATTACGAAGAGATTGCCAAAAAGCTGGCCCCAGATTATAAAGCTTTTCAAGAGTATGGAAATTGGGCTAAAGAGGAGTTGTGGAAGGGATATGCCAAGATTAATGAGGACTATCAAAAAGGAGATCAAACGAATTTAGAGTTCCTGGTTAGCATTGATCAAAGGATGCATAAGTTGTGTTGCTTTAGATTTTGGGTCGTTAATTACCTTTTTGCTGACGGACCACTTCATGATTATTTTGTCACCCATCTTAAGGCTCTGATCAGGAAATTTATTGATGCTACAGAGGATATAGAGGAATACGAACACCAAGTTTTACTAGCTGAAAGAGATCTAATGCAGACTGATTATGCAGATCTATATTTGGATTCGGCTTTAAAATCTATTGAGACTGCCATCCTTCTAGAGAGTAATCCAAAGATTGCCTCATTTGTTCAAGAGGCTACCGAGCTCATTAAGAAACATCAGCAGGAGAATGCAGATGAGATCTCTAAGATCTGGGAGAAAGCAGTAGAAGTTATAAAAGATCCAGAGATTAAAGAGTGTGAGGCCTTAAGAGAAAATCTTAAGGGAACATTTGATCATGCCAGATGGGTTGGGAAGGTTGGAATAATCTATAACAAATTGACTCATGCTATTGAGTTTAAAGAGGAGAATATTGATTTAAAGAAAAGACATGAAGAGATGAAGGGAAGGATTGATGAACTTAAACAGACTGCTAAAGGGAAGTTATCAGCAGAAGATTATGAATTATTTGAGCTGTCCTATGAGCAAGCTAGGAATTTTGGAATGTATAAAGACGTAATGGGGGCGATAGATCCTGAGTGGTTACCGATGTGGTTTGGGCTTCATAAAAAGGTTAGAGAGATAGTCAAAAAACCAGCAGAATCAAATATCGAGAATGGCGGACACTCGGCGATGTTTTATGAGTTAATCTGGTTTTTACCATCAGATTTAAAAAATAAAATTTTAACTATTGACCCAATACCCTTTGATATTGAGAATGTATAAATATGGGAGAACAAGACACACAAGCTGATCAAATTCCTGCTCCAGAGATCCCTCGTAACGGATGGGATACTTTAATCGTACTTCAAAGACATGGTAGATATGATAATAGAAGGCCACAAGATGAGGCCAACCCAACCCCAGCTGAGATGACCTACGGACATCTAACTGAGGAAGGTAAAGTTGAGGCAAAACAAAGGGCTCAAGAGAGGATTAATGCCACTTTGTCTCAGGATCCATCTAAAACCGACTTCTTGATAATAAATAGCCCGACCTTTTGGCTGGATAATGAACAGTTAGGACAAAGAGCTAAAGAGACAGCAGAGATTATAGCCGGAGCAGTTTTAGAGACTCTAAGTGATAGAGGTTTATCAAACGAACAATTTCTAAATCATTCAGATCGGTTTAAAGGGGAGGTTTCAAGACCAGATTCTGGAATTGGTGAAGCTTTAATGTTTCAAGTTCCGGAGTTTGTTAATCATTTACGCCAAGTGTATGGAGGTCAGCCTCCGAGCTTTTGGGCAAATTACAATCGAGATACCCATAGAGAGCTAAGGGAACAAACAGGAGCTGAAGGGCCAGGAGATATAGCCGACAGAATTAATGAAAGGGTTAATGTTGTAGCCAGATTTGCTCATATGTATCACTTTCAGCATCCAGACCGTAAACTAGTGGCTTGGATGGTGACTCATGGAGATGGTTTAGAACCCTTTGTTCAAAGAGCTCTACATATTCCTGAGGAGGCTTTCTCAGCCGGATATAACGAAGGGATAGGTATTGGGATTGACGATCAAGGAGTTGGCAAAACAACAGTTCGGGGCATAGATTATCCGGTTCCTCTGGCTTCGCATGGCAAACCTGCTGACATTCAATCAAATTAGTAAAAATGACGTACCCCTTGTTGGTGGTAAGGGTGCTTCTTTAGGGGAGATGATTAAAGCAGGAATTCCTGTACCGCCTGGTTTTGTCATAACCACTGATACCTATAAAAGATTTTGTGACCAAGAACTTCCGATAGATATACAAGAAGAAATTATTTCCGCGTTTGATAGGCTTGGAGTAGAAAGAGTAGCTGTTCGTTCATCGGCTGTGGCCGAAGATTCACTATCTGCTTCGTGGGCTGGCCAATTAGAAAGTTATCTTAATATAAAAAGAGAAGACCTGATTAAAAATATAAGGGAGTGTTGGCAATCTATTAAGTCCGAAGGAGCATTGACCTACGCCACTGAGCAAAGTATCAACGAAGATCAATTATTAGTAGCGGTAGTTGTACAAAAAATGGTTGATAGCCAAGCGGCGGGAGTTATGTTTACAAATAATCCAATCACTAAAAACCCTCATGAGATTATAATAGAGGCTGGCTTTGGATTAGGTGAAATGTTGGTTCAGGGAATGATTACCCCGGATAATTTTCTAGTAGATAAGGATGATTTAGAGATAAAACAGAGTAATATAAGTAGTCAAGAAACAATGTTGACTTATCGAGATGGTGAAAATAAAGAGGTTAAATTACCACAGGACAAAATAAATGCACCGGCTTTAACAGAAGACCAAGTTAAGGAATTGGCTCAATTAGGTATTAAAATAGAAGAGCATTATCAGTCGCCACAAGATATTGAGTGGGCGCTAGAGGATAATTTGTTGTATATCTTACAATCTCGTCCAATTACGGCTTAAGAATCATTTGGGTTTTTGGCTCAGTCTGTTATAATTTCCTTTATGAAAGTTTATCTAGTGAGACATGGAGTAACAAATGAGGCAGAAAATAATAGAAGGCAGTTTCCATATTCGTCTTTGAGTAAAGAGGGAGCCAAACAGGCTAGAGCCGTAGCTTTAAGGTTATTAACAGAGGATGTCGATGTGATACTTTGTAGTGAATGGATCAGGGCTAAGGAGACCGCTAATATTATCGCAGCTGAACTAAATAAACCAATTGAGGAATTTGCTGGCATCCATGAAAAAGAACACAGCGCTGCTTTACATGGGACAAAGATTGATAGTTCAATTCATCAAGAGCACGATGAGGATTTAAAAAATCATTGGGGGGACTTGGACTGGAAATTTAGAAATGAGGGGGAGTCTTTAAGAGAGGTCACTCAAAGGGCAGCTTTATTTAGGGATCATTTATTAAACTCCCACCAAGACCAGAATGTTTTGGTAGTCTCCCATTCTGGGTTTATAAGAGGCTTTATTAGCTCTTGTATATTAGGGGATAATTATTTGGATGAAGTAATGCTAAGACTTTGGCTGGGGATACGCGTGAGAAACACTGGGGTATCACTTTTAGAGCATGATAACTCTAATGGAATCTGGAGTATTGAGTATCTAAACGACCATTTTCATTTAAACCCCCCAGGTTGATTGATTGACAAAGATCAGACCTTCCTTTATATTTGAGAATGTAACCGAAAAGAGTAGAATATGTATCCAGATGGGCTGAGTGTTTTGATTTTGGGAGGTTTAGTTGTCTGGCTACTAGGGTTAACTTTTTTTGTTTGGCAAAACAGTAGTTTTTTAGATAAAAGTTTTAAAGTCGGTAGCGGTGAGGAGGAGAGCTTAAAAGGTTTGTTGGAGGAGGTTAGAAGTTTAAGAGAGTTAAAGTTGGAGTCTTTAAAGTATCTGCAAAAAGTAGGGTTCAAACGGTATAACCCATACAAAGATACCGGAGGAGATCAAAGTTTTTCTTTAGCTTTATTAAACAAGAAAGGGGATGGGGCAGTAATTACCAGTTTACATTCTAGAAATGGCACCCGGATCTTTGCCAAAAAGATTGTAGCGGGTACAGGTGAGGAAAGTGAGTTGTCAAGTGAAGAGTCTGAGGTTATTAAAGAAGCGATAGTAAAATGAATTTATTAAATCTATTTAACAGTTTAACTGTCTTACAGAAAAGCTTGGCTGTTTCTATATTGTCTGTCATCTTTTTTGTCGGTTCAGCTGGAGCTTCGTATTCAATGTTTAGCAAAGGTAGCATTAGTTTGGGATCCATTGGACTCAGTGGTCCATTGCCTGGTCCGGCTAGCTCAGTGACTGAAGATCCAGGTGAGCCACGGACTGAGGCTTGTCCTTTAAACGGTAATATGCACACTAAAAAAGCCAAAGAGGCTTGGGAGCAGCGCCGACCGTTGGCGGTAATGATTGAAAACCACCAAGAATCTCGTCCTCAATCAGGATTGTCAACTGCCGATGTAGTTTATGAGGCCGTAGCGGAGGGGGGAATAACCCGCTTCATGGCTTTGTTTTACTGTAATTTGGGGGATACTCAAGTTGGACCAGTCCGTTCAGCTAGAACCTACTTTTTGGATTGGTTAGGTGAATATGATGGATCTTATGCTCATGTTGGAGGAGCCAACACCCCTGGTCCAGCAGATGCCTTAGGTCAGATCATTAAATATGGTGTCAAAGATTTAAATCAATTTTCGATTGGCTTTCCAACTTTTTGGAGAGACTATCAAAGATTAGGTCGACCGGTTGCGACAGAGCACACGATGTACTCGACTACTCAGAAACTTTGGAGTGTAGCTGCCAAGAAAGGATTTTTAGTTAAAGATGAACGGGGGGTTGACTGGAATAAGTTTTTTGTACCCTGGAAATTTAAAGATGAGGATAAAACTAGGGGCACTGTTGGTAAAATCGAGGTGAATTTTTGGCAGAACAAGGGAGACTATCAGGTGAATTGGGAATATGATGGTGGCTGTAATTGTTACAAAAGATCTCAGGGATCAGTTGCCCATACCGACTTAAACACTAAAAATCAGTTAGCTGCCAAGTTGGTAATTATTCAGTTTCAACGTGAGTCAAACGCCAATGATGGTTATGAAAATAATGCGCATATGTTATATGGGACGATTGGCAAAGGGAAGGTGTTAGTTTTTCAAGATGGTAATGTTTCAGAGGGGACATGGAATAAATCAAGCAGGGTGGTTAGAAGTAAATATTTAGATCAAAGTGGAAAAGAGATTAATCTCAATCGTGGCCAAATTTGGATTCAGACTGTCCCTGAGGGGGCTAAAGTCACATATTAAACTGCCCAAACTTTTTCTGTCCAGAAAGGAGGTTTTATGGAAGATTTGTTTATCTCAAAAGTTCGGGTAAAATTACTTCAGCTTTTTTTATCCACAACTGATCCACTGCTTCATGTCCGAGAAATTGTTAGACGGGTTGGTGAGGAGATTAACGCTGTTAGGCGAGAGCTATCTAGGATGGAGAGGGCCGGGATGGTGGACTCAGAGTGGAGAGCTAATCGCAGGTTATATCATTTTCGTCGCGACTATACATTTTACCGGGAGCTGCTGGGGTTTGTTGCCAAAACTACTGGAATCGGTGGTGAGGTTGTAAATAATAAATCTCGTCTCGGCAAGATTAAGTATGCCATGATGGCAACTAGTTTTGCCAGAAATCAACCATCAGGACAAGATGACGTTGATCTATTAGTAGTAGGACAAATCGTTTTACCGGAGCTGCAGGCGATAGTAGCCACAGAGCAAGCAAAAAGAGAGTCCGAGATTAATTATTCGTTTATGGATGAAGCAGAGTTTAAATTTAGGGTCAGACGCCGTGACCCATTTATCCTAAAAGTGGTAACTCAGCCAAAGATTATGATATTAGGTGATGAAGAAGAGATGATGAGGGATGTGTTAGTCTAGTTGTATGCTTCGTAAACGTTTGAGTTTTTGGTTCATAATACTTCTCACTTTGGGTGGGATTTTTGTTAATCTGCCGGACTTACCTCAGGATAAATGGGGCGTGACGGGGAGATTTCCATTAAAGTTGGGACTGGATCTTCAGGGAGGAACACAGTTAATTCTACAAACTCAGATGGAAAATATTCCTGAATCAGACCGGGATCAGGCTTTAGAATCAGCAAGAAGTGTTATCGAGAGAAGAGTTAATCTGTTTGGTGTGTCTGAGTCGATAGTTCAGTCTTCCAAAGTTGGTAGTCAAAGAAGAATTTTGGTAGAGCTACCAGGAGTTAAGGATTTAGCAACCGCGGTGAATTTGGTGGGTCAAACAGCTCAGTTGGAGTTTAGAGAGATGATTGATTCTCCACCGCCAGAGGCAACCAAATCAGCTAATCCTTTCCGGGAGATCACCAAGTCTACTAGTCTAACTGGAGCTGATTTAAAAAAAGCTACGGTGGTGTTTGGTTCATCTAATAAAGGTTCATCAGGGCCTCAGGTACAAATTGAGTTTACTTCACAAGGGGGTGAAAAGTTTGCTGAAGTAACCAAGCGCAATATTGGTAAAGGGCTGGCAATCTTTGTTGACGAGTCTCCAGTAATGTGGCCCCCTCCCACGGTTCAGACTGAGATATTGGGTGGAGTGGGGGTGATTAGTGGAGGTTTTACTACTGAGGAAGCTAAAAATTTAAGCATCCAACTTAATGCCGGAGCTTTACCGGTGCCAATCAAAATTTTAGAGCAACGATCTATTGCTGCTACTCTTGGGGCAGAATCGGTCAATAAAAGTCTAATCGCTGCTTCAGTGGGGCTGGTTACTATTATGGCTTACATGGTGGCTTTTTATGGGGTATATGGGTTGCTGGCTGATTTAGGATTACTCATCTATACTATATTTGTGATGGCCATATTTAGAAGCGGATTATTTTTAATACCGCCGGTAACTTTAACTTTAGCTGGGATTGCTGGATTTGTGTTATCAATTGGTATGGCAGTGGATGCCAATATCTTAACCTTTGAGAGGATGAGAGAGGAGTTAAGGTCGGGAAAAAATAAAAAACTTGCTTTGGAGGCAGGATTTGTCAGAGCTTGGTCCTCAATTAGAGATTCAAATATCTCCTCATTAATTATCGCCACCATTCTATATATGTTTGGTACCTCTTTAGTAAAGGGATTCGCTTTAACGTTGGCGATTGGGGTATTGGTTTCGATGTTTTCAGCGCTTGTGGTAACCCGAACTTTTTTAAGGTTGCTGCCTAGATTCAGATGAAATTTACCTCACACCACCCACCGTATGAATACTTAAGAAAAAAATGGATTGCTCGGCACCGACAAGCATCAGAGAGTTTTTTAGATAGTCATTCAGACACCATCAAACATCTGACATTAGGAGGCTTGGGAGGGTTATTAATGCTATCAAATCCTGCAGCAATGGCCTCTTTACCTCAAAACACAAACGGGCTACTTGCTGACCGTTCCGCAAACAGAGATCAGGAACCGCAGTTGCGAACGGTTAAACACCTACAAGAGAGTGTACCAACTGAGGTAAGAAAATTAACCATAGAGGAGGAGAAAGAGATCGAGGAGATATTATCCCAACAATATAATTTACCAGTTAAAGCCGAAATAGATGGAATTAAATTAAATCGCTCCTATGGATTAATCGGTGGAGAGCAGCATCTTTACCGATACCCAGGGGATACAGTGTTTAAACATGCCGATACTACCTCTGATTGGGCGATGTATGGAGGGTCAGGGATCGCTCCTGGTCTTGGTGCTTGGGGGTATTTTGTGCCATCTGAGGCTCAATTTAGTAATAAAGACAAACTGCGGGAGCGTTACTATATAGCAGTTCAAACTTTTTTAGCTCCAGGGTTTGCGGAAAATGTTGGCAAGTACCGAGATTTTTTTAAGTTCAGAAAGATGCTTTTGGTAAACCCCAAGACAGGTCAGGCAGTGGTGACAGTGGTTGGTGATGCTGGGCCGGCAGAGTGGACAGGAAAACATTTAGGTGGGTCGCCTGAAGTGATGCATTTTGTAGGATATGCTAAAGGGCCAAGAAAAGGACCGGTGTTGTACTTTTTTATTGATGATCCAAAAGATGAGGTTCCCTTGGGTCCAATTGATCCAGCACAAGGCTATGCTAATTTAGTTAAAATATAGTATGTCATATTTTTATTCGTATCTAATACAAATAGATGATTTGGTAACTGCCATGGAGGAGCTAGAGTTAGAGGATCATCACAAACAACACCTGGGAGCTTTAGCTGACTCAACGGTACATCATACTATTTTGGATTTAATACTCTCGAAATTAAGTCCAACTGAAAAAACGACTTTTGTAAAGATGCTCCATAAAAATCCGCAGGACCCCAAGTTAATGGAGTTTTTGAAAGAGAGAATTGATGGTGTGGAGGATGAGATTCAAAAAGCAGCTAAAAAATTAAAGAGTGAACTACACGAAGATATTAAAGAGGCTAAAAAACAGCGATGACTAATTTAATGGGGAAAAAGTGGTGGTTTTTTATTCTCTCACTGGTTTTGATATTACCTGGCCTACTGTCTCTTTATTTGTATGGATTAAGATTTGGCATTGATTTTACTGGAGGGACTTTGTTTGAGTATCAATTTGATAGTGATATCTCTCAGGATGAGTTAAAACAAGTTTTTATCGATAATAAAATTGAAGTTTCAAGCATTATATTATCTGAACAAAACTCAGTAATAATTAAATCCAAGCCGTCGGAAGAGTTAATTATCTCCAGTATGAAGTCTAAGCTGGCTCTAAAATATGGGGAGGTCAAGGAATTAAGAGTAGAGAGTGTTGGACCAGTGGTTGGAGGAGAGACTACTAAAAATGCCCTTTTTGCCTTAGTACTTGCTACCTTAATGATCATTTTGTATATCGCTTTTTCTTTTCGGAAGGTGCCAAAACCAGCCTCGTCGTGGCGGTTTGGAGTAGTGGCGGTAGTAGCATTATTACATGATGTCATTTTACTGGTGGGAGTATTTTCCATACTAGGCCACTTTCTAAATATTGAGATTGATATTTTGTTTATGACAGCCTTATTAACAGTTATCGGTTTCTCGGTCCACGATACTATTGTGGTATTTGATAGAATTAGGGAAAATCTGCCAAAACATTTATCAAAGTCGTTTACTAGTGTGGCTGATATCTCAATTGTGCAAACACTAGGTCGCTCGCTAAATACCTCACTAACTGTAGTTTTTGTGCTTTTTGCTTTGTTACTTTTTGGAGGAGAGTCAATTAGATGGTTTGTAGTGGCCTTACTAGTGGGAATTATTTCGGGAACTTATTCGTCAATCTTTAATGCCACAGCCTTACTGGTTGTTTGGGAAGAAAAACTCGGCCACTAGGATTAAGAGAACTCCCTAATTCTTTTCAGTAAATAGTCATGGGTGTTTTTTGATGAATTGTCCTCGACCTCTGAAAATAATTTTTGCAAAATATCTCCCACTTGCTTGCCTGGTTGGATATTTAGGGTGTCCATAATATCTTTACCATTTATTTTTAGATCAGCAATAGAGAAAGGTTGCTGCAAGACCTGTTTAATTCTCTCCTGAAATTTCTCCATCCTCCAACTAACCGCCTTTTGGGTTCCTCCGCCTAATCGGTCAGCAATTCTTAGATTGAGCATATCTTCAATATTTTCCACCCCAACATTTTTGATAAATCTTCTAATCGCTTTGTCAGTTAAGTTCTCATCAACTGTAAAAAGGTGCCATCTAACCAACCGGTATAGCTTATCGGTTTGTTCATTGGACAAATTAAGCCTTCTGGTTATTTGTTTAATCTGGTTGGCGCCCACTAGGTCATGTTGATAAAAGGTAACATTGCCATCTGCTGCTACCTTCATAGTTTCTACTTTTCCTATATCGTGAAGGAGTGCTGCTAATCTAACTAATGGGTCAGGGGAAGGGCAGTACTTTAAGGTTAACAATGAATGTTCACCAATATCATACACTCGATCGTGTTTTGGACCTTCTTGGACTACTCCAAAACAGCTTTCTATCTCTGGCAAGATAATTTTTAGCACCCCTGATTCTTTCATTTTCACCAAAGATATGTATGGATTCATACCAGATAATAACTTGAACAACTCATCTCTAATCCTTTCCCAGGCAATTTCGCCGATCAATGATCCATTTTTGATGATGGATTCGAAAGTGTTTTTTTCTATGTCAAATTCAATCTGACTGACCATTCTAAAAGCTTTAATCATTCTTAAGGCATCTTCAAAGAAGCGAAGATTGGGATCTCCCACGGCTCTAATTAACTTATTTTCTAGATCCTGTTGGCCTTGATAAAGATCAGTTAACTCTCCACCCTGCGAAAGAGCCATAGCGTTTATTGTGAAATCACGTCGGGAAAGATCCTCTTTTAATTGATTGGTCCAAGAAACTTCAATTGGGTGACGGTGATCCTTATAAATACCCTCCTTCCTCATGGTGGTAATTTCCATAATTCCTAAGTTTGACGGTAGACCCACCGTGCCAAATTTATTGGTATAAAACGCATCAGGAAATAGTTGCAAAATCTCAGCAGGTTTAGCGTCAGTGGTAAAATCCCAATCTGTAACTTCCCGGCTCATTAATAAATCACGAACTGCCCCGCCAACTATGTAAATTTGGAAATTAGCCTGAGCGAATTTATCTAAAATAACTGTTACCTGATCAGGTATAGAGTATTGCATACTCAAGTCATTTTACTGCTTAGTAAGCTATGGTACAATCTGTTCTTACTATGGCTACCGCCATTTCTTCTCCTGATGAACTACTACAAGTACTCCTGAAAAAGAGAGGAATAAATACAAAATCAAAATCTGATCAGTTCTTTAACCCAGAATTAAAAGATTACCAATCGGAGCTATTACTTCCAGGGATTAAAACAGCAAAAAGTCGGATTTTAAAAGCAATTGAAAATAAGGAAACAATATTTATATACGGTGACTACGATGTGGATGGTTTAACTGCAACGGCAATTATCTATCAAGGGCTAGTATCTTTAGGAGTCAAAGTTTTGCCCCGTATTCCGCACCGAGAAAAAGAGGGATATGGATTATCTAATTTTGGTTTAGATTTAGCTAAAGATAAGGGAGCCACCCTGTTGATTACTGTTGATAATGGGATTGTAGCAGTAAAACAATCGCTATATGCTAAAAAATTGGGAATTGATTTAATTATCACCGATCATCATATACCAGGTAATGAAAAACCAGAGGCGGTAGCAATTGTTCACTCTACAACTTTTTGTGGAGCTGGGGTGGCGTGGTGTTTAATTAGAGAGTTGGTATCACCGGAATTGGCCGATAAATTATTGGCATTTGTGGCTATGGGGACTATCTGTGATCTGATGTTATTAGTTGGGGTAAATCGGTGGTTGGTTAAAGAGGGCATAAAGCAACTGCGGAAAACGGACAATATAGGTATATTGTCATTGGCTTCAGAGTGTGGTTTAAAAATCAACGAATTGTCCGCTTTTCATATCTCTCATATCTTAGGCCCTCGTTTAAATGCTGCAGGCAGAATTGAATCAGCGATGGATGCTTTAAGGTTGCTTTGCACTAAAGATCCTCAAAAAGCCAAAAAACTTGTGCAGTCCTTATGTTTAATTAATGATCAGAAAAAACAATTAACACTAGATGCTATTTTTCAAGCCAAAGAGTTAATAGGTAGTGATAAATTAGATTTAAGTCATAAAAAAGTTTTAGTTCTCCATTCTTCTAAGTGGATTCCAGGGATTATCGGTTTGATAGCAGGAAGAATCTGTGATGAATACAAAGTTCCGGCGGTAGTTATCTCAGAAGGAGAGGTAGAGTCAAAAGGTTCAGCAAGATCTTTTAATGGTTTAGATATTGTTGCCACTATCAGAAAATGTAGTGATTTATTGATAGATGTTGGGGGTCACCCAAAAGCTGCTGGATTCACACTTGAGACCAAAAATATTTCTCAATTTAAGGAAAAGTTAGAAAATTTAATTAGTAAGATGGATAGGCAAAAAGGGGATACAGACTTGGCTGAAGCTTGGGTAGATGTTAAAAAATTGTCTGTAAGGTGGCTAGAGGTAATTGAGAAACTAGAGCCATTTGGGGTAGGAAATCCCAAACCAATCTTGGGATCTAGTATAGTTAAAATTAGTGATATGAGATTAGTGGGTGAGGGTAAGCACCTAAAGTTAAAATTAGACGGAGTGGGAGCGATCGCTTTTTCAATGGGCAACAGGAAGCCCTTATTAAAAGATGGGCAGCTAGTTAGTGCCCTGTTTTCTTTAGAGATCGATACTTTTAATGGTGCCAACCAGCTGCAACTAAAAGTTGTAGGGATAAATAATTAGCGGTTTATATCCCTAATCATGCGGAGTTGTTCTGGTGTTATGGTAAACACATCACTGTCTGGTTGCTCATGTCTTATCCGATAATCTTCTAGCGGAATGATAGTTCCACTGTGACCATCAAATATATATCCAGGGTGTCCCCCAGATGGATCTCTTGCAGGATCTTGATTGTCTATTCCATAACCAGCAATAAATTTTCTTTCATTATTCATACTTGGAACTCCTCCTTTCTTTTAAACTCTGTTATTCCAAGCTCTTTCCATTCTTCCAAGAGACTCCCTATAAGAGGGAGGGAAATTAATTGCTTGATCGGTTTGGTTTTTAAGGCTAATAGGTACAACATCCTCTACTCCGTTTCTTGCGGTATTCCATAATCTTGTTTGTCGGGCTATCCAAGCGTCTGAACCAATTGGGTATTTTCTTTCCATAATTTAAAACTCCTTTCTTTAAGCATAAAAAAACCTCCCTGGTGGGAGGTCTAATCCTTTCTGTCTTGAAGTAAAAATTACCTCAAGCGACCTCCCCAAGTTGCTCCTGCCAAAAGGAGCTCCTTGTTCAGGAGAGTGAGGACGACGGCATGTAACAATCTACTAACACTCATGCCTAAATTGTAGGCAATTAACCCTTAATTGTCAACGGTCTTTTATGTATTGACCAATATTTTAATTTTTGTTAACATTTACAGATTGTAATGGTTACGAAAAGTAATACATTTAGAACTTGGTTTTTCTTTAGCTCCTGAAAGGGGAGTGTTTGTTGGCGCATATAAGCGTCAGTATAAAAACAAACGGCTCCCGGAAGGGAGTTTTTTATTGGAAAAAATGAACAAAGATCATGAAATTTTAATAAATGGCAGTCCTCTGTGTATTGAGGTTGCACCAAGTCGCTTACAGCTTAGGGTTGGGTGTTTAGGCCCCGCAGGAACATATACTGAAACTGCGAGACATAACCTCTTGGGAGACTATTTATCGCAGATGGAGAGTAAGTTTTTGCCATCCAATAGTGCGGTTATTCAAAAAGTTGAAGATGGTGAGCTTGATCTGGGAGTTGTGCCAGTTGAAAACTCCACTGAGGGAGATGTAGTTGAGGTTTTACGGGAGTTGAATTATGCAAAAAGGGTCAGGATCTTAGCAGAAACAATCTTGGGTATTAAACATTCATTAATTGGAAGGTTGGGTGTTAGTCTGGAGCAAATTAGATCCCACCCACAAGCATTAGCTCAATGCAGAAGTTTTCTTCTGAAAAACTATCCAACGGTCAGTCAGCAGCAATCACTAAGTACCACCGCTGCTGTTGAGGCTGCAGTGATAGATAATAAAATTGCAGCTATAGCTAGTAGTAGGGCTGCTGAAATCTACGGCTTATCAACCATTGCCGAGGATATTGGAGATATCGTCGGTAACTCAACCAGATTTTTAGTAATCGGTAGAGGGGAGACCTCTCCAACTGGGTATGATGCGACTGCTTTAATTTTTACTCCAGTGAATGATCAAGTGGGAATTTTAGCTAAATGCTTAACTTTGTTTTCTTCATACGGAATCAATCTAACAAAAATTGATTCAAGACCAACAGGAGCCTTAAGAGAGTATGATTTTTTGGTGACCCTGGATGGTCACATTCAAGATAGTGCTGTCAAGGGAGCGGTTACAGAGTTAAGAACTAAGTATTGTCCCTCCCTCAGGGTTCTTGGTTCATACAGAAGGTCGGTTGGGCTTTGATATTTAAATCTATTGTCAGCACTAGTTATAACCTGCTATGATCATGCCTAGTGGAGCGAACATTAATACTAGATTGTAATAACAAGGTTGGCCAAGAAATTCGGGTCTGTGGCTGGGTGCAAACCAGACGCGATCATGGCAAGATTGCCTTTTTAGATTTAATGGATCGATCAGGAATAATCCAAGTTTTTTGTAGAGGTGAGGATGTTAAAGAGATTCATCCACAAGACGTCATCTGTATCACTGGGCTGGTTAACTCTCGACCTGAGAATTTAATTAACTCCAACTTAGCAACCGGTAAGATAGAACTTCATGCCAAGCAGATCGAGGTATTGGTAAAAGCTGCTGAATTACCTTTTGATATGGGGGGTAAAGATTTAGATCTACAACTACCAACTCTGTTAGATCATCGTCCTTTGACCCTCAGGCACCCAAAAGTCAAAGCTATTTTCAAAGTTCAGGAGGTGGTAATCGATGCTTTCCGCAAAGCTCTGACTGAGAAAGATTTTATAGAGTTTCAGGCTCCTACTATAGTACCAGCAGCCACTGAGGGAGGGGCAGAGATTTTTCCGGTTGATTATTACCAATACAAAGCATACCTGGGCCAATCCCCCCAACTTTATAAGCAGATCATGGTGGGGGTTTTTGAAAGAGTCTTTACAGTTGGTAGGGCCTATAGAGCCGAGCCCTCCGTTACTACCAGACACTTATCAGAATATATCAGTCTAGATTGTGAGTTTGGGTTTATTGAGAGCTGGTCGGAAGTTCCAGATTTAGCAGAGGATGTTATAAAAAGAATTTTTTCAGAGGTAGAGAAGCGATGTGGTCGTGAACTAGAGTTATATGGAGTAGGTGTGCCTCAAATAGCGGGTAAATTGCCGAGGATAAAATTAACAGAGGCGCAGCAAATTATTAAAACCAGAACTGGCAGAGAAGTTATTGGTGAACCAGATTTATCTCCTGAAGATGAAAGAGAGATTACAGAGTGGGCTAAGGAGAAACATGGATCTGAGCTAATAATTATTACTCATTACCCAACCTCAAAAAGACCTTTTTATACTTATCCTGATCCAGAGGATCCAGAGCATACGCTGAGTTTTGATTTAATTGGTAGGGGAGTTGAGTGGTTTACGGGGGGTCAAAGGATTAACGATCACCAGCAACTCTTAGAAAGTATGAAGAAAAAAGGAGTTAATCCGGAGAATTTTCAACTTTATTTACAGGCGTTTCAGTATGGCTTACCACCAGAGGGCGGATTTGCTATTGGTGCCGAAAGAGTTACCATGCATATCTTGGGCCTATCTAATATTCGTGAAGCAAGTCTATTCCCGAGAGATATGGAGAGGGTTGATGTTAGATTGTCCACCATAAAAAAATAATTCATGGTCCCAATACTTTCTGCCATCCTGGTTATGCTGGTTTCAATTTATTTAGTTTTAGGGTTTGATAAGGCTGCTGTTTTGGTTCAATCCTCTGTTGCTGCCGGAAACATACCTAATAATAAAATCGTTTCTGGAAATAAGATGATTCCTCAACCAACCACCCCGAAGCCTCCTAATTCCTTGGGACAGATGGCTCCAATCTTGACAGCTACATCATCCTTGGTAAAAGATATCTCCTCGGGAGCTCTACTTTTTTCTAAAAATGAGCATGAAAAAATCCCAGTAGCCTCCACCACTAAAATTATGACTGCCTTAGTAGGGAGTGAGTATTTTAAATCCAATGATATTTTGGAGGTTAAAAATCTCGTCGGTGTTAGTGGAGCCACCATGGGACTTATCCTGGGTGAAAGACTCAGCTTTAGAAGTTTATTATATGGCATGCTTTTAAACTCGGGAAATGATGCAGCATACACAATTGCTCATAACTATCCGGGAGGATATAAAAGTTTTGTAGAAGCAATGAACTCTAAAGCTCAAGAATTTGGGTTGAAAAACACTCATTTTGATAATCCAGCTGGATTTGATAGCGTCAATCATTACTCCTCAGCCTATGATTTATCAGTAATTGCTACTACTGCTGCTGAAAATCCACAAATTATGAGAGTGGTTGGAACAAAAGAGGCTCAGGTGGGATCGGCCAACGGCGCAGAGGTGCACAATTTAAAGAATTTAAATAAATTGTTAAGTACAGAAGGAGTAATTGGATTCAAAACGGGGTTTACGCCAGTTGCTAAGGAGAACTTTGTAGGGCTAATTGAAAGAGATGGACACAGAATTTTAACGGTAGTATTAGGGAGTGATGATAGGTTTGGTGAGACGCTAAAGTTAATTAACTGGGCTTATGCTAACTTCAGTTGGAATTAATTTTTTATAGCTGGGACGAGGGCAATGAAAGATGGACCCTCAAAAATATAGACAGGTTGTAAGTACGGGGTATAGGTTTGGGATTGGTAGTAAGCTAGACTGACAGAGGTGATGGAAACTAGAGCAGATGAGTTGTGACGACTAATAAAACCGGCCCCATTTTTTAGATCATCTAGTGCTTCGTTAGGGTTTTTAAGTTGGTAGGTTGAAGAGGATGTAAGATCGGTTGGCCAAAAAGTGTAAGTCACATCGTCAAAGCCTAGCTCTCCATTGTCTTTTGTTATAGCCTTGCCTTTAATCAAACCAAACAGGTATTCTGCCGTAATAATTGGTAAATTATCAATATGATCTGGCCAAAAAGTAACTGTGTTATCAACGACGTTATCTCGGCCTCTTTCTAACTCTGGTGGCAGTTGAATTTTAGATGAAAGATATGTTTTAAATTGAGAGACCAATGAATCCTTGTCTGGAAGATCGGCAGGCTGGGCAGAGGATGAAGAACTTTTTTGATATGAGAAGTTCCCAGATAAAATATTAATTATCAATTTACCACCTTGTTCATTGCTGAAGGTATAAGTATTGGGATCCTCAGTTTGCGGACCGATATTAAAATCTAACTTAGAAGCGAGCTCTCTAGCTCGGTCTGGTGCAAGTAAGGTTAATCCAGCTTGAGGGATAAAGTATACTTTTATAAATTTTGGAACTTGAGGTAGTTCGCCAGTGTTGGTATCTATTGAGTAGGCAAAGTTAGAGGAGGAGACGGTAGTAGCTGGAAAGTTAATATTTGGCAGTGTCCCAAATTTATTTTCAGCAATTTCTTCAACGGGAGGAATTTGCGCTAATTGATAGCGGTAGTAAAGATTAGATCCAACAGTAGTGAGGATAATCAACAACGACAGGATACCCAAGGTCAGGATAGCTCTTCTTGTCAGTAGGGCAGTTTGGGTCAGGGTCATTGGTTAGTTGTTCTTAATGGTAATTCTATTATACTGTAGCTTTAATCTGTATAATACTGGTATGAAAGTTAGAACTAGATTTGCTCCGTCCCCAACCGGTTTAATGCACATCGGTTCAGTCAGGACCGCTCTTTATGCTTATCTAACTGCCAAGAAATCAACTGGAGAGTTTTGGCTAAGGATTGAAGATACCGATAGGAAAAGGCTAGTGGAGGGGTCGGTAGAGGATATTGTTTCGACATTAAGGTGGTTGGGTTTAAATTATGATCAGTTAGTTACCCAATCTGACAGGAAAGATACTTATCAAAAGTATGCCAGGCAGTTAGTTGACGAAGGTCAGGCTTATGAAAAAGATGGGGCTATTTGGTTCAAAATGGATCTTGGTGGTAAAACTGTAGTAACAGATTTGGTAGGAGAAAGAGTATTTACATTTGAGAATAAGAACCAGAAAGATTTTGTAGTGTTAAAGTCAGACGGCTACCCCACCTATCACCTAGCTCACGTTGTGGACGACCATTTAGATGAGATGAGTCCCATAATTAGGGCTCCCGAATGGATCTCATCCTTACCTAAGCATGTCCAGTTATTTGAAGCGTTTAAATGGCAGATTCCTCAGTATGCTCACTTAACGATGATTCTGGGAAGCGACCGCTCTAAGCTCTCTAAAAGACATGGGGCTAAGGGAGCCTCAGAGTATAGCAGGGAGGGTTTCTTACCGGAGGCAATCTTAAATTATATGGCTCTGTTAGGATGGACTCCTAAGTCGGGCAAGGAGATTTTATCTCTAGACGAGATGGTCGCAGAGTTTGACTTAAAAGATACCCATCTCTCTAATGCTATATTTGATACTGTAAAATTGGAGTGGATGAATGGGGAGTATATTAGACAGATGTCGGATGCTGAGTTAACTAAAAGATTGCGGGAGTTTTTGATTGGTCATCCATCCATCACCCTTAAAATTGGCTCGGTTGTACCTTTAATTAAAGAAAGAATTAAGAAGCTAACTGATTTTATTCCCTTAACTTACTTCATTTTTGAAGAACCTGAGTATGATATCGAGATTTTTAAGAAGATTAAGATAGAAGCGCAGGGTGCAGTTTTGAAAACTATTGTCGGGAAATTAGAGTCTATGGAAAAACCATGGAAGGCAGATAATTTTGAAGAAATCTTCCGTAACTTAGCCAAGGAGTTAAATATTCCAGTTCGCGAGATGTTCCAGTTGATTAGGGTCGCTGTCTCTGGACAATTAGTAACGCCACCGCTTTTTGAGACAATAGAGTTAATAGGTGATAGGAATGTTTTGCAGAGAATTAAATTTGTAATAACTAAATATTTTTCTGTAGTATAATTTAGTGTACTAACTTCCAATGGCGAAATATGTTATTAATGGTGGAAATAAGTTATCTGGTAGGATAAAGGTTTCAGGTAACAAAAACTCCCTCTTTCCTTGTTTGTCAGCCTCGCTGTTAACTGATGAAGAGGTAGTGCTTAAAAATGTCCCGGAAATCGTGGATACCCAAATTAGTCTGGAGATACTGCAGGCTCTAGGGGTTAGGGTTAATTGGGATAAAAGTAGTCATATAATTACCCTACAAGCTAAAGAGCTTACTACTTCGACTCTTCCCAAAGATTTAATCCAAAAATTACGAGGATCTATAGTTTTTGCGGGAGGGATGCTGGGTAGATTGGGTAAGGTGGATTTTTATCACCCTGGCGGAGATGTGATTGGGAAGAGAAGCATCGATGTTCACCTAGAAGGGTTTAGACAGCTAGGTTTTGATTACCAAAAAGATGATCTTTACTACTCTCTAAAAAAAAGAGGGGGGATCAAAGATATCGAGATGTTTTTTGAGGAGGCATCTGTTACCGGGACCGAGAACCTAGTTCTAGCAGCTGTCTTAAACAGTAGTGTGACTATTTTAAAAAATTGTGCCCAAGAACCCCATGTGGTTGATTTGTGTCGGATGTTAAATAAAATGGGGGCTAAAATTGAAGGGGTAGGCGAGTCAACTCTAACGATAACTGGGGTAAAAACACTACAAGGAGTTGAGTTTGAGCTAGGGATAGATTATTTGGAGCTGGGAACATATGCCATAGCAGCAGTGATTACTGGAGGTGTTGTAGAGCTAAGGGTTGATTCCTTAAAAGGATTAGAACCAGTCATGTTTCACCTTGAGAGGTTTGGTATAGAGTTCAAACAAAAAGAAGGGGTGGTAGTAGTATCTGCTCCAACTCTGAGGGCGATACCAACCAAACTACATACTAATATCTGGCCAGGGTTTCCGTCAGATTTGATGAGTGTAGCGATAGTTTTAGCCACTCAAGCCAAAGGAACATCCTTGTTACATGATTGGATGTATGAGTCTCGGATGTATTTTGTGGATAAACTTATCTCCATGGGAGCAGCTATTGTTATCGCTGACCCACATAGAGTGATCGTTACTGGACCAGCTAAGCTATATGGAAGAACGCTGGAGACTCCAGATATTAGAGCCGGGATGGCATTGGTTTTGGCAGCCTTAATTGCCAAAGGAGAGAGTACGATTCATAAAGCAGAGTTAATTGAGCGGGGATATGAGGATGTCGTAGGTAAGCTAATTTCTTTGGGGGCAAGTATTACTAGGGTAGAATAATTTTATGTGGGGAAAATATAGCCTGCTTGCTATTTTGATTGGAGGGTTGTTGACTGCTTCTAGTAAATACGCCTACTGGTCGTTTGATTTGCCAATTACTAATCTCATTCAATCAATAAAATATGGATGGTTTAAAAGTTTTATGGAGTTAATTAGTTGGTGGGGATATTCACCGCAGTTAATATTATTAATTTTCTTAGTGGCGATTTGGCTGATTGTTTGGGGTAAAAAATTTGAGTCTGTTGTTCTGCTGATATCTACTAGTGGAGCACTAGGGCTGTCGGTGTTGTTTAAAACTCTAGTTGGTAGAATGAGGCCTGATCTGACTAGCTTTGATAGTTTCCCTTCCGGACATGTTTTATTTTTTGTCGGTTTATTCGGTTATTTAATATACGTGACTTACAGGAATCTGACCAGCGAAATATTAAAGGGTGTAATAATTTCCCTGTTTTTTATGTTGATAATTTTAGTAGGTTTGTCACGGATATATTTGGGAGCTCACTGGTTTTCGGATGTAATAGGAGGATACTTATTAGGATTTTTGTGGTTATTCATAATTATTAATATTACTGGGAGTATCCGCCGTGGGCGTTCATCTTAAAACCGGCTTGTTTGGACATTTTTTGGACAGTGGCAATCCTTAAGGCATCAAGTTCACAAAATCTTTGTTCTGGCGGTCTTAGCAAAACATCTTGTAATATACCGTGGGCAACTGCTTCGAAGCTCCCAAGAAAGAGAATATTCTCTAAAGATACATTTTTACCCGGCGGGTAACGATATAGCCTTTCGATATCCAAGAAACTGACCCCAGCTGTAAGTCTTCGCAGTAATCTAATAGCTGCTAAAAAGTAATTTGGGTCAAATGTCTCACGGTTGTACATTGTTTCCAGGAGATGATCTACTAACTCAGCCGGTGAGTTGGGGATAACCTCATCTCTGATAGAATCGGGATCATTTTTAAAGTGATTGGGATAAGGACTTTCTTCTAAGGAGACAACGTCGTTATAGTAAGAGATAGCTCTTTCAACCTGTAATCTTTCTTGACTGGTATGTTTGACATCAGAAAAAATTGTGGCCTGAATAGATTGATTAACTCCATCCCGTATTCTAAATACTGGTGGTGAAGTTAAGACCCTATTAAATTGACCCGTCATTAGTTCAAATGAGGCCTGATCCCGGTAGTCAATTACTCTAATTAACTGTCCTTGTGGATCAGTAATTTCAATAGCCCGTTGTGCACAAAAATGGCCAAATTGAAGAAGCTCTATAGTTGGGCGATCTTCTTCGAACAATCTTCGATAAGTAGTTTCTTGGTCCTCGCTTGATGTTTCAGTTGGGATAGGGTCAGATACAACCATAAAAGCTTTTTGGTCAGCAAGGAAACAGTTGGCAAGCCTGCTTTCAGACCCGGCGAATAATCTAATAGATGTAATTGTAGGGATTTTAGGAAACCTTACTTCAAAACACCCTCTGCTTTCTATAGCTGACATATAAAGGGGAGTATATTATTAACTTGGTATTTGGTCAAATAACCAGGAATCTTCCCAAAAAAGGCTTAGAATCTTATTCGTATCGTAATGCTTGGATTGGGTTAAGTCTGGCAGCACGAATTGCTGGCATTACTCCAAAAAGTATCCCGACCAAGGTGGAGAACCCAAAAGATAGCACTATTGACCACCAGGTGATGGTAGTTGTTAAAAATAACCCTATGATTAGCGACAAGCTAATTCCTAATGTAATACCAATTAATCCTCCCAAACCTGACAGAGTAATTGCCTCGATTAAAAATTGATTTCTAATATCGGTGGGTCTTGCTCCCAAGGCCTTTCTCAGTCCTATCTCTTTTGTTCTTTCTGTGACAGAGACTAACATAATATTCATAATTCCGATTCCACCCACAATTAACGAAATAGCTGCGATCCCTCCCAAAGCTAGTGACAATACGGAAGTTATCTGAGAGATGGTAGACAAAGTCTGCTCTTGGGTTTGAACTGAAAAATCATCCTCGGAGAGTCTTTTTTTAAGTATTGAGGTAGCCTCTGCTTGCACTTTCCTCACCTGTTCTGAGTTGTTGGCAGAGATATAAATAGTATTTAACCTATCCAACCCGAACTGTTTTTGAGCAGCAGTCAGAGGTATCAGTACGGAGTTGTCTTGATCAATACCAAAGGTAGAACCTCGTGATTTAGTTAAGCCAATAACCTTATATTTTAAGCCTCCAATATCAACTGATTGTCCGATAGGGGAGGTCAATCCAAACAAGGTACTAGCAACGGTGGGGCCAATAACCACTACTTTTCTGCCAGAGTTGGCCTCGGAATCGTTAAAAAATTTTCCTGAAGTTAGTTTTACAGAGATGATATCTGGGTAGTTACCCTGAACCCCGAATATGGCCACCCCGCGGTCAAGCTTATTATTATATTTCAAGGTAGAAGTTCTTTGGACAACGGCACTGACTTTAGCCTGGTCAAGAAGCTGTTTTTGTAAGTTGGTAGCGTCTTGTAAAATTAGTCGATTTGCTTGAATACCACCGGGAGATCTTGATCCACCGATTCTGCCAGGAATGACAAAAATTAAATTAGATCCTAATCCTTCAATCTGGGAAGTAATAAAACTGTTTAATCCCGAGACAAGAGAGATTAATAAAATTACTGAGGTGACGCCAATTACAATCCCCAGTATGGTCAAGATTGAACGGAGTCTGTTGGCTAGAATTGACCGTAATGCGGAGGACATAGTCTCGGTCATCATAGAATATCCCCATCCTTGATGGTAATAATTTTTTTTGCATGTTTAGCAATCTCTGGTTCATGGGTAATCATAATAATAGTTTTACCTTCTTTGTTTAATCTTTTAAATATTTGCATAATTTCAAACCCAGATTTAGAATCTAAATTTCCGGTTGGCTCATCGGCCAATAATATTTGCGGATTAGTCACTAGTGCCCTAGCGATTGCTACCCGCTGTTGTTGACCGCCTGATAATTGATTAGGATGAGATTTTAATTTATCACTAAGACCCACGAGATCCAAAGATATCTTAGCTTTTTCTAAACGCTCGTATTTTTCTATCTTGGCATAAATTAATGGTAAGGCAACATTATCGATGGCAGATGTTCTGGGTAGTAAGTTAAAACTTTGAAAAATAAACCCGATCTTTTGATTTCTCAATTTTGCTAGTTGATTGTCATTTAGTTTCGATGTTTCAACATTATCCAATAAAAAAGTTCCGGAGGTGGGTATATCTAGTAGTCCAATAATATTCATCAGAGTTGATTTACCTGATCCAGAGGCTCCAGTGATGGCGGTAAAATCCCCTTCGTTTATAGTAAGGTTTATATTTTTTAAGGCTCGAAACGATAACTCACCTGATTGGTAAATCTTGGTAATATTTTTGAGAATAATGACTGGTTTCACTTATTTCGATTACCGCCTCCAAGCAATCTGTGAAACTCTGTAAATAAACCTGGAGTTTGCCTTAAGCTAATATTTGTTGGATTGAGAACTACCCTTTCTCCTTCGCGCAACCCTTCTTTGATCTCTATTTCGCTATCTGAAGAAATCCCGGTGGTAATTTTTTTAGATTGTATTCCATTAGCAGTTTGAACTAAAACAGTACCGCTATCTTTTAAAGCTTCAAGAGGAATGGTCAGGGTATTAGTATCACTGGCGATTGTAATAGAGGCTTGTCCATTTAAGCCATTAATAAAATCATTTGATGAAGCATCCAATTTTATTCTAACTTTTACCACAGTAGCGTTTGAGCTGGTTAGTTGAGTTTGACCCATAATCTCTGAGACTTTTCCTGAAAATATTTTGTCAGGAAAACTATCAAGTACAATCTCGGTTAGTTGAGTAATTTTAATTTTAGGTATATCAGTTTCATCAACCTCGGCATCAAAAAAGGATTCTGATTTGTCAGAAACCACAGCTATCGTCTCCGTTGTAGAAACTCTTTGTCCAGCTACTACACTGACCTCAGTAATTATTCCGTCAAAAGGAGCAGTAATCACTGAGTTTTTATAAGCAGCCTGGGCAGCCTTTACACCATCATAGGCGTTATCTCTAGCTACTTCAGCCGTAGTTCTGGTTTGTTTTTGTAGATAAGTTTCATCTTTTTCATGATTTTTTAAGTCATCATAAACCTTATCAACAATTGCCTGTTTATCTTTAAGAGTGTTTTGGGTTTGTTGTAAAGCAATATTTAATTCTTGAGTGTCTAAACCCGCAATTAGCTGCCCTGTTTTTACTATATCCCCCACTGCAACATGCAAATAAGAAAGTTTACCGCTTGATCCAAACTTTAAGTTAATAGAGCTTTTGCTTTGTAAACTACCAGAGATAGAAATGATGGATTTGATATCGACTCTTTTAACCTCAGCAAATTGAAGGGGTTCTTTGCTTGCAGATAATTTTAAGAAAAGAAATCCACCGCCAATTAGAATAATAACTGTGATTAATAACAGATACCTTTTTTTGAGATTAAAAACTAATCTAAATAATTTTACCATGGCCTAGAATTTTAACATTTAAACTCATATAACTCAAAGATTAACGAAGAGTTAATCTGGCTTTAAATCTTTTTTCAACCTCTTGAAAGTTATCAACCCGAAATTGAACAAAATGATTTTATCAGTAGATTTTTTAGACACAGACTATGGTTTAGTTAGTTGATCGGCGTAGATTGTTAGGTAGTTAGTATCATCCTCCAGGTACTTCCTCTCAGTGTTATCCATCGGGAAGTGGTCTAATAATGGTTTAAATCTGGTTTTATGGGTATTAAATATCTGTAAAATAATCTGTTTTTTGTCATTTAAATCGTTTTGAGAGACCATCTCAGTGAGTTGTCCCGCTGTAGAGGAGTATCTTAATGATGATTCCAGAGTGTATTCAAAATTACGGGATAATATCATTTGTTCAATCTCCCTTGCCCTTTGTTCTAATAAATATATTAGATAGTCAGCTTTGGCTTGAGGGCTAGATTTCATCTCCAAGATGGTTTTTTCTTGCATCCTTTTTATTCGATATAAAGGACCAAGATTTTGATATATTGAGGATGGGAAAAGCTGGACAATTAGTACCAAAATTAAAACAATGATAGTTCCCAGTTTTATGTAGCTCACTTAGCGGATGTTAGCAGAAAGAATGCTACCAGACAAGAGTAACCTCTGTGGCTCAAGTTTTACGAATAAGTTTGGCAATATATATAATTTGCCTGATTTCGCCGTCGTTTCCTTCTATTTCTGTTATTCCAGTTAAGCGGTTGTATTCTCGAAGATACTCCGATAATGCGTCTTGGTTTTCTTTTAACTGAGACTGCATAGACTTAACTTTTTCATTAACATCAGCAACTTGGGGCTGTTTTAGTATCTGTTGTTTAGTATTGGACTTAATTCTCGCTGCTTCTTTGGCGACATCAGAGTGTTTTTTAAAAGTTTCATCGTTTTCAAACACAGACTGGAGCATCTCCTTTTGTTTTTTTAATTCTTCACTCAGCCGGTCGATAGTAGAAAGATTAGCTTTAATCATCGCTTCCAAGTTCATAGCGACCGACGTTGTAGATGTTTCGTCGGTCGGGGTTAATGTTTGTTGATTGTCATCCATAGTATCTAAATATACAGACTGAGACACCTAAAACGCAAGAGAGTATTTAGACTCTAATCTTTATTAAAATAATCGTAGACAGCTTTTGATAGGAGGGCAATTCGGTTCTGAGCCCCCGTAGGTGAATCACTCTCTGATAAAATAATTATTAAATAATCTCCCTTTTGAGTGAATACAACTCCGGCATCGTGCTTGAACCAACCCAAATCCCCGGTTTTGTGAGCCACAATAGTTTCTGGGGGAAGGTATCTTGGCAACCCGTCATTAAGCTGTTGTTTTTTTAGTATTTCTATCATCTTGTCTGAGAACTCAGGTGTTACTAATTCTTTACGGTATAGTTTTTCATAAAATAAAGCTATATCAGAGGCTGTAGTTTGAGGCGGGTCGCCAATATCTGATGCATTTAATCCATTCTGGTTTAAAAATACTTTTATTTGAGAGTTACCAACCTTTTCAGCTAATAGTAGGGCAGCATAGTTGTGAGAGATGGTAATCATTTGGTGTAAGCTTTGCGACACTGTCGCTGTTATCCCCCCCTCTGTTAACTCGGGATCAATTATTGCAAATTTTTGATTTAAGGTTGGGATGTTTTGGGATAAAATATCGTCCTCTTTTAATCTTCCATCTTTAATGTGGGTATAGACAGTAGCCATTAACCACAGTTTATATAAACTTCCTGGTTCATAAACTCTATTTTCATTTAATGCAAATTCCTGACCGTTTTTAAAGTTTTTAATTACTACAGCATAGGTTCCTTGAGAATCTTTTAAAGAATTCATTACAATTTTTGTTAAAGGATTGGGTTTAAAGTTAGAGGAGATAAGTCTGGTATTAACATCAAAAATCTGACTAATAAAAAATAGGATGAGTAGTGAAGTGATGATTACAAAGAAGATCTTCCCTCTAGCCATCCCCCCAGTTTACCACGTCCGGTTATATTTATGGATTCAGGGCGTTTAATACCTCATCAGCGGTAGTTAGTTCAACTGTATATTGTGGACTGTCACCCGGACGATGGATCAATAATCCATGGATTGTACTTTCCTGAAAACTACCATCAGCTACCTTACTTTCAATAAAAGGAATGAGATCGTTGTCATCGGGCATTCTAGTAAGAGACAGTATACCTTCATATTTATCAGGGAATAGGCGCCTAGCTGTGAGTATCTCCGACCTTACTGATGTTTCTATAACTTGCGGAATCTGATCCAAAGCTATATTTTGATCAGGATTCTTTCTTAGTGCGAAAAAGGCTGTACCATCTGATTTGACTAACATAAGTGCGCTCATGCCTATTGCAAGACGGCTGCATTGCTCTGGCCAAATGTCAATGTATCTACCTTGGGCCAGAGTTCTCCATCGGCAGGTTCTATTTTGTACCCTTCTGGCTAATATTTGGCTGCGATAAGGTAATTCGAATACCTTCACAGGAATTCCTTGGAGACATTCAATTGAGTGAATAGCCATGTGTGGAATATATACGAGAGGAGCTTATAAATCAAGTTGTGATCTGGATTACAGATATTGGTATAGCTTCAATCGTATTATATCCCCAATGGGAGGATTGGGTATTAAGGACATGACTCATCAGCAACGAGTAACTCATCGTTTAAAAATAGCCAAAGGGCAATTAGACACTGTGCTTAAAATGGCAGAGGAGGGTCGTTATTGTATTGATGTTATATATCAATCTCGTGCGGTACAAAGCGCGCTCCGAGAGATAGACTATCTTATCTTGGAAAACCACCTACAGACCTGCGTAGTCGATTTCGTTAAGAAAGGTAAAACCAAACAATCAGTAAGAGAAATAATCAAAATTTTTAGGAGCAGCAATGAATGAAAAAAAACTGCTTATTATAATCGGTATCCTGACAGTAGTTATTTTATTTGCTGGTATATACTTTTTAAGTACTACAACCAGTACTTCGCAAATTTCGACTTCTGATAACGTTAAGGCTTATGTAACAGATCCCACTAGTTATGATTGGGGAATAATTCCTATGGATAAGGGAGATGTTGCAAAAACTTTTACGATTAAAAATAACGGATCTGATACCCTTAAACTTTATAATGTTAAAACTTCCTGTCATTGTACCAAGGCCTATGTGGCGATTAATGGTATTGAAAGTCCTAAGTTTGGCATGGACAGCTTATCTTCCTGGACAGGAGAGGTTGCTCCAGGGCAGGAGGCAAAGCTAACTGCTGTTTTTGATCCGGCATTCCACGGTCCCCAAGGAGTAGGGCCAATAAATAGGTTCGTCCTGATTGAAACAAACGATAAAGCAAATCAAAAATTAACGTTTACTCTTACAGGAACGGTGGTAAAACAATGAAAAGAAAGAAAATAATAAATCGTTTAATCCATAAAGCTATTCCTTTATGGATTGTTTTATGGCTGGTTTTCAATTCGACTATGGTGGTTGCTATTGCGGAGTATTATATTATGAAGAAAAATTTCAATGAATATGTTGTTAAACTATCTAAAACAACACAAAGTCCAGAAGAATTAGTACAAATTTTAAAACAAGCAGTATTACCTCAAAGTGGTTATACCCTGGCAGTAACTTGGGGAGACGTTGGGCAGCAATTACTGCAGTCAGGAGTAATAGATCAAGGAAAGTATAAAGAACTTTTTTCCGGGGATACAGTCTCCTTAAATCACATGAGATATTTGGAGAATAAATCCTCTGATCAGATGGTTATTAATGAAGAAAATTCCCGATTTATGGTAAATACTCTCTGGGCGTTAGGATTAGTCAACAAAAGTAAGATTTTAGACGAAGGATCAATGCAAATATATGGCAAAGGAGATGTTATGAATTTTGCCTCCACTGGTGGATGGAATTTGGGAACAAAAGCGACCAACCAGGTTTACTCTTCTACAAAAATTATTGAGCTAACACCGGAGCAGGAAATACAAGTCCAAAAAATTGCCAGGAATGTATACCGCCCCTGTTGCGGAAATCATAGCGAATTTCCGGATTGTAATCATGGCATGGCAGCTTTGGGATATATCCAATTAGCTGTAAAACAAGGAGTGACTGAAGACCGTATCTATAAAGATATACTTGCTCTTAATTCATTCTGGTTTCCTCAAAACTATATAGAGTTGGCAGCATACTTTAATAAAGAAGGTAAGGAATGGAAAGATATAGATGCCAAACTTGCTTTGTCAGCGGATTACTCATCTGCTCAAGGCGCTCAAAAGATTAAGCAATCTATTCAGAATATACCTGGGTTGAATAACTCTGGTGGAAGTTGTGGGACATAATGGAAGGGGCGCTTTTTCAAACATCACTGATCGCTGCCTTTGTGGCAGGAATCGTGGCACTTTTTGCGCCATGCTGCATCTCTTTCCTTCTTCCCGCATATCTGGGAAATGTTTTCAAAGAGAAGGAAAAGGTAGTTTTAATGACTCTTGTTTTTGGATTGGGAATTTTTGTGGTAATGATGCCGGCAGTTTTGGGAGTTGCAGCTTTATCAAAAGCACTTTTTGTTTACCATAATACTATTTATTTTTTGGGTGGATTTGTGATGCTTATCTCAGCAGTGATTACATTTTTGGGGCTTAAGCTGCCAATGCCTAGTTTTGGGCACAGTACAGGAGGTAAAACAGATGTACTATCTATATTTACTTTGGGTATTTTCTCAGGAATCACCAGTGCTTGTTGTGCCCCAGTATTGATTGGGATTTTAACCCTGACATTTCTTTCTCCTAATTTTTTGGGGGCTTTGGCAATCGGAGGTATGTATGTATTGGGTATGGTGATGCCGCTTCTTTTTATTGCCGTTTTTCTTTCAGGAAAAATGACAGGATTGATGTTTTTAAGAAAGCCATTATTTAGTTTTAATTTTTTAGGGGAGGACTGTACGGTATTGGTAAGTAATTTTATAGCCAGTATTATTTTTGCTCTTACCGGAATTATGATTATTTATCTTAAAGCAATTGGCAAGCTGGGAATGGGTGACCTAGAGGGCTTCACAAAAATTATTACCAGCTCAGCTGCGTATGTTAATCAATATGTAGGAGATAATCTGCTTTTAAATCTTATATTCGTAGCAGTAGTTGTTTTTATACTTTATAAAGTAGCAAAGAAAATATAAACTTATTGTGTCGAAGGAGGTGAGTTAATATGTTAAATGCACAGGCATTTGCAAATGCGCTAACAACTGTGATACTGGGAGTATATATCGTATGTAGAGTAGCGTCACTTATTGCTCCGGACTTTCTTTTTAACGTTGCCAAAAGTTGGTTTCACACGCTTAGCGTAGATAGTTTAAAAGGTACAGCACCAATGGATACGGGAATGTTTTTATTTGGAGCAATTACTCTGGCTGTTTTAGTTTGGGTAACAACATACGCTACTGTATCACTTTATAATAAATGGGCTAAGTAAAAAATATTGGGATATCCTTCGATTCGTCACTTCATTCCTCACTCGGGACATTCTCCTCGCTGGCTATGGCCACGAGCGAGCAAAGCGAGTCGAATGGTTGCCAGGCTTGGACTCGAACCAAGATAAATAACTTCAGAGGCTATTGTCCTACCATTAGACGACCTGGCACTGTGGGTAGATTTTAACAGAATTAAGATAGGAATTCTAATTTAAGATTACTATTTCCAGTAGGTGTCACGGAATAGTTTTGGTTTGGTTTCAAGTTCTAATCCAGGAACTCTGGTGGCGTGAACTATTCCCTCATGTTCATAATGAATTCCTGGTTCCAGATTAATATTAAAATATGCTCCTGTAACAATTCTTCTTCCATGTGGCGTATTAGCAATCCATGTTCTATCACCCCTTTTTTCCAACATCAGACCCTCCACAAAACTTGCCCAATCTTGGATGGTGTTATCAGGCACAGTTGTTGGTAATAGACGTTCCCTTGCTTCAATCATATTATAAAGCTGAAGGAGCAATTTTAGCAGGTTAATAACGATTGAGCAAGGGTTAACTTAGCGGAGGTCTAACCAATCAAAAAATCCCGCACGTAGCGGGATTTCTTGACTAAACCTAATTTCCTTACGAAACTCAGGCCGCTAAAATTTATATCATCCCTTGAAGTTAGGGTCAACTATGAACTACTATATCAAAAGGAGGTTCTGATGATATTTATTGGTGCTGATCACCGGGGTTTTGAGTTAAAAGAGGCACTTTTTAGAAGGCTTAAAGATGAAGGATATGAGATAACTGATCTGGGGAATCAGATTTTGGATAGAGATGATGATTATGTGGATTATGCCCAAAAAGTAGCGGAGGCTGTTAGTAATGATCCCATAAATAAAGGAATTATTCTTTGTGGTTCTGGAGCCGGAGTAGATATGGTGGCAAACAAGTTTGATGGAATTAGATCAGCGCTAGTTTTTGATATTCCTAGGGCCATCCAAGCTCGGGCCCACGAAGACGCTAACGTTATTTCTTTACCAGCAGATACTTTGCAAGAGGAATTGGCTTTTGAAATTATCAAAGTTTTTTTATCAACCGAGTTTAGCGGTGATGAAAGACATCTGAGAAGATTGGAAAAATTAGAACAAATTGAAGAGACTAATTAAATAAACTCACCCATGATCCAGATTCTTCCAGCGATTTTAGCTACCACTGAGGAAGAGTATAAAGAAGCGGTTAGTAAGATAAATTCTTCAGATGAGTTAAGTGGAGGAATGGTTCATGTTGATGTGGCCGACGGAATCTATGTTAATAGTAAAACGTTTTGGGGAGATTTCAGTAAGTATCCTCTGCAGTTAGAAAAAGAGGCTCATTTAATGGTCAGTGAACCAACTAGTTTTGTCACCCGATTGAGCCTTTATAAATTTAAAAGAGTTTTATTTCATTTAGGGGTTGGTAAAGAGGATCACATAATTGAGATTATTAAACAAAGACACCTAGAGGTGGGATTAGTTTTGAATCCAGAAATGTGGCTAGACCAACTGAAACCGTACTTAGAAAAAATAGATGTAGTTTTACTGATGGGTGTTCATCCGGGAAAACAAGGACAGGATTTTATCCCGGAAACCTTGGATAAGATTAAAGATTGTGCTCGACTTAGGAAAGATAATGCCCTATCATTTAAAATAGGTGTTGATGGAGGGGTTAGTCCGGACAATATTAAATCAATCATGGAGACTGGGGCAGATTACGCCGTTGTTGGATCGCGACTTCTAAACGGAGATATTAATGAAAATTTGGAATCTTTTTGGGAAGCTATTCTCTAAACAAAAACCACACTCAAATAATCCTATTAAAAACGTGGCTATCTTTGGCTATGCTGATGCCCCCGATAAAAGTGAGCTTTTTCAATCAGTGGTAGCGGTTTCCAAAAAATTGGCCGAGTCGGGTTTTACAGTAGTTGATGGGGGAGGGCCAGGAGTGATGCGGGCAGCCACTATTGGAGCCAAAAGTGGGGGTGGAAAAGTAATTGGGGTAACTTTGGAGATTGAGGATATTCCTAACTTTGAAGGACGAGATTCGCGTAATTTATTTGATGTGGAGATAAAAACTAAAAGTTATGTCGAGCGAACCTTAATGTTGATGAAAGAGGGGCAAGTTTACGTCATCTTTAATGGTGGTACGGGAACAATCTCGGAGTTTGGCATGGCCTGGGGGTTGGCTAGATTGTATTTTGGCCACCATAAACCTTTGATTTTATATGGCCGGTTTTGGGTAGATATTATCAAGAGTTTTAAGGATAATATGTTGCTTCGTCCCGAAGAGTTAAGGGTTTATAAAATTGTGGAGACACCGGAGCAGGTATTGTTAGCTATCAGAGAATTTGAGAATGAATTAAGCAGGGGTGAGCACACTCATCTGGAACCGAGCCAGGAAAATGGGTATACTGTCTAGTGATGACTCTGCCCGATTCTGCCATCAAGCACCTCGAATTAAAAGCTAATGAGATCCGCCAGGATATTATCAAGATGTTGCTTGAAGCGGGATCAGGGCACTCTGCTGGGCCGTTAGGGATGGCAGATATTTTAACAGCGCTATATTTTCACATCTTGCACCACAATCCACATAATCCTGATTTAGCAGATCGGGATCGGTTAGTTTTATCCAACGGTCACATTTGCCCGGTTTTATATACAACTTTGGCTCATTCAGGATATTTTCCAGTTTCTGAGTTAAAAACTTTAAGGAAGTTAGGGACTAGATTACAAGGACACCCTCACCGGGGTTCTCTGCCAGGATTAGAAACTACCTCTGGGCCTTTGGGGTCAGGTCTTTCCCAATCTTGTGGCATGGCTTATGTAGCCAAGATGGATCAAAAAACTTGGAGGGTGATCTGTTTAATGTCAGATGGGGAGCAGGAGGCAGGAAATACCTGGGAGGCGGTGATGTTTGCTGGTAAAAACAAGTTGGATAATTTAGTGGGGGTGATTGATCGGAATAATATCCAAATTGATGGTTTTACGGAGGATATTATGCCCCTCGAGCCGTTAAAAGATAAATATGAATCATTTAACTGGCATGTTGTGGATATTGATGGACACAACTTTCAATCTATTCATGATGCTTTTGATTTAGCCAAAACAATTCACAGTAAGCCAACTTTAATCTTGGCTCACACTACCCCCGGTAAAGGGGTGAGCTTTATGGAAAATAAATATGAATGGCATGGCAAAGCTCCAAATAAACAAGAGGCTGAAGAAGCACTTACACAGTTAAGGCATATCGAGGAGGCAATTAGACATGCTTAATGATCAAGCTCATTTAAACCCAAAATTATTTGATGATGATATTGAGCAGGTTCCATCCCGTAATGGTTATGGCGAAGGATTGGTTCTGGCTGCTGATGCCAATGATCAAGTGGTGGCTCTTTGTGCAGACTTAACTGAATCAACCAGAACCGAAGAGTTTGCTAAAAAATATCCCAACCGCTTTATAGAAATTGGAGTAGCAGAGCAAAATTTAGCAGCAGTGGCATCTGGTATGGCTGCAGCTGGCAAAGTTCCTTTTATCACCTCTTATGCTGTGTTTTCTCCTGGCCGAAACTGGGAACAGATCAGGACTACCGTTTGTTATAACAACCAACCGGTTAAAATTATAGGTAGTCATGCTGGGATCTCGGTTGGACCGGATGGAGCAACCCATCAAGCCTTGGAGGATCTAGCAATTATGAGGGCATTGCCCAATATGGTGGTGGTTTGTCCTTGTGATTCAATTGAGGCTAAAAAAGCCACTGTTGCTATAGCTAAAAATTCTAAACCATCATATTTAAGATTATCCAGATCAGATGTTCCAGTAATTACCACCGAGTCCACCTCTTTTGAGATCGGTAAAGCCGAAGTTTTTTATGAGGGTAAAGATGTAGCTATCATCGCTTGTGGGCAGATGGTTTATCGAGCTTTATTGGTGGCCAAAGAATTAAAAGAACACGGGATTTCTATCAGGGTGATTAATAATCATACTATTAAGCCCTTGGATCAAAAAACCATTCTCAAGGCAGCTGAGGAGACTAGGGCGGTTGTCACAGTCGAGGAGCATCAAATTCATGGAGGATTAGGGGCAGCGGTAGCTGAGTTAATTTCTCAAAATTTTCCGGTACCAATTAAGATTATTGGTATAGAGGATCGGTTTGGTGAGTCTGGTGAGCCAGAAGAGCTATTAGAAAAGTTTGGATTAACTACAGAAAATATTAAAAAAGCAGTCCTGCAAGTTCTGCGCATGAAGGAAAAATAATCACACTCGACTTTTTGCAATCTTTTGCTACAATTGCCCTGTGGTTGAAGTAGTTGAGCCAGCGAAAGAAGACCTGAAGGATATTGCTGCTTTACCAATTCCCAACGATGATGAATTATTAGCGGATTTGGGCCCAAAAGATCTGAATGCCTTAACCTTGTATTTAGGAGATATTAGACGGATACCATTGTTAACCGCAGATCAAGAAATCAGTTTGAGTAGGAGGAGGGATGCTGGAGATATAGTTGCCAGGACGAGACTTATTGAGGCTAACTTAAGGTTGGTTGTGTTAGTAGCAAGAAGACATCGGGAGAGGGGGGTGGAATTTGAAGACCTGATTCAGGAAGGTAATATAGGATTACTGAGAGGAACAGACAAGTTTGACTAGAGAAGGGGCTTTAGGTTCTCAACTTATGCTTACTGGTGGATCAGACAGGGGATAACCCGGTCAATCATAGAAGACGCTAATTTAATCAGACGTCCGGTTCATGTTAATCAGGAGTTAGTAAGAATAGCTAGACTCCAATCCGAACTATCTCAAATATTTGAACGTGATATTAGTCTGACTGAGTTGGCACAGCAGGCATCTACTACTTTTGGGTGGGATGACGAAAAATCTACCAGATTGGTCAGGATGCTTAGAGCTGGTAGGCCAAAATCTTTGGATTTGCCAAACTCATACGACGAAGAGGGGTTTATGCATGAGAGGATCCCTGATCCGCATGCCAGTGTTGAGGATCAGGCAGATGTTGGAGATGCTTCTGGTTTAGGTCTGAGGTTATCCAAGCTAGTTGGGGAGAGGGCAGCTGAGATCCTTAGTTTAAGGTTTGGTTTAAATGGAGGTGAACCCCATACTTTAGCAATGGTAGGAGAGAGGTTGGGAGTCTCTAAAGAAAGAATCAGACAGCTTGAAGATAGAGCTATAGTGATACTCAGGAGATTGGGTCCTTCTAAAATAACCCAGACATTTGGAATAGCTCCAGAAGCAGTGGTTGCAAGATTAGCTCCCAAAGAAATGAGAGCGGCTGTTTATATAGAAAAACTGGCGGTATCTGAATCTCCGTTGGTGGATAGAGTGATAGAAATTGTCCCTGTTCCAATTACGGATAAGTATCTGTCAGTTGGGTTTAGAGTTGAAGAGTTGCTAAGGGTGGATGAGGGATCAGGCGTTGTGGAGTTACTTTCACCTAATAAATTGGTGGGTGAGTTATTTAGGGAGATGTTGGGTAGTGTAAGTGAGCAGGATGGGAAAAAATTTAGAGAGACGATGAGCCGGCGGATCTATAAGGCTAAGAATAAATTATGGGTGGATTTGTTACGACTTGGAAAGGATCAGATTGTTGAACAGATTAATATAACAGGGCTAGAGCCAGACCTAGCCATAATAATTGAGGGTTGGAGAAGTAATGAAATTATCCGTTCTTGGAGTATTGAATATTTATGCAGGGTTTTAATTGGACGATCTTAAGGAAGATTATGATACCAAACAGTGGTTGTAGTAGAATTGGCACATGAACTCAGAGGTTCAGTATAAGTTACTAAAGTTCTTTTCAAAATATAAAAAAAAGCAATTAAAAAAGGGTACTATTTTCATCTCTCCTGATCAAAAAATTAAAGGAGTTTATTTTTTAATTAAAGGCACTGTGAGGGTATTTTTAATTTCTAAAAATGGAGTAGAAATAACTGTTAATATTTTTAAATCACCATCTTTTTTCCCGATGAACTGGGCGTTAAATAATAATCAAAATAGACACTTCTATGACTGTTTAAGTAATTGTGATCTTTATTTATCTCCAAAAAAAGAGTTTAATGTTTTTTTTAAATCTAATCATGACTTAGTCTTAGATCTTTTAGAAAGAATCTACCAAGGATTAGAGGGGTATATGCTAAGAATAGAATCGTTAATAGGTGGAGATGCACACTCTAAATTGCTATCTCATCTTCTTATCCAAGCTAAACGCTCTAATCAAGATCTAGAAAGGGTGATAAAATTAAGACTTTCTCATACATACCTGGCAACAGAAACGGGATTATCTAGAGAAACAGTCACTAGGGAGATGAAGAAATTAAAAGATAGGGGTATTATCAATTACCAGGGTAATACGCTACTGATATCCAATCTGTCAGTTCTGGAAAAAGAGCTTTCATCTAGCCTTTAATAATGGTGTTTTTTATCACTGAATTTAGTTAATAATTATGTTACATTCCAGGCGGTGTGATGGGGTAGGTTCCCGGAAGGGTCTGCTAAGAAACTGATAGGAACGCGCGTCACCCTTTTGAGTAACTAATTTTCAAATAAAGCGTTCCAAAATTCTTGGTCCTACCCTAATCACGCCACATGAGCAAGTTATGAAAATTAATGAAAGCCGTTTTAGATAGCAACGATGTTAAAAAGCTTCTAACATTATCAGGTGAGACTCTTATTGTTGCCAAAAGACAACACCCTTTTATATTAGCAATAAAATTGTGCTTAACACTTGTTTTGTCAGCTTGTGTGTTATTTATCCTTTGGGCGGTACTCTCTTTTATGCAGATAAGGGTTGTTATTCAGATCGCTACCTATACAATAGCTGTGTCTGTAATAGCTAACTTTTTGGTAAAAGTAATGATTGATTGGTACTTTCATATTTATTTTGTCAGCAACAGAAAAATATTGGAAATTATTGCCATTCCTTTTTATTCGGATGTTGTTAATGATGTATTTTTGGATCAGGTCAGGACCACCGAAGTTGATGCTAACATTGGAAATTTCATGGAAGAGATTTTAAATATGGGTGATGTCACAATAGCTTTTGACCGTCCCTCCCATGACCAATTATTTGTGATGAGATCGATTACTAATCCTCGTGAAACAGCTATGAAGTTAGGAGATTGTTTAGAGGTGATTATGAACAGCTCCCCAGTTTGGTTTAAAAGAGAGACTCACCCTGAACATATTAAATTTACAGAAGATATTTACCCAAATAAGCTAGGAGTAATTTAAGATGTGGACTGTTGAGATTACATTGCTTTTTTTATTCTTTTTATTTTTTTCAATTAGCTTTGTTTATGAATTGCTATATTTTTCAGAGGTGGTAGAAACAGAGGAGTGGTTAGGTATAAAACTTCCTAGGTTCATGCGTTCTTTTTTGCAAATCAAACCCATCGTTTCAATCTTTTTGGGGTTATTTATGGTACTTTACTTAATCTTGATGGCGAGTGTATTATAAAATTAATGTCCAACTTTAAAGTATTGGTGCTGTTTTATTCTTTCACTGGGTGTACTGCCAAATTGGCAGAGTTTATTGCTGAAGGAGCATCAGTGATTGAAGGGGCTCAGGTTGAAGTGAAACAGGTACCGGAATCATTACCCAAAGAGTTTTTCTATAATAATCCAGACCTGCAAACAGCCAAAGAATCCTTTGCCCGTATCCCAGTAGCATCAATCGAGGATTTAACCTCTGCTGATGGAGTAGCTTTTGGTTCCCCGGTTCATTTTGGTAGTTTTGCCTCCCAATTAAAACAGTTTATTGATCAACTCTCACCGGTTTTTATAAAAGGATCAATGGTTGGTAAGCCAGCAGCATTTTTTACTTCCTCAGGGAGTTTACATGGAGGAGAGGAGGCAACTTTAATTTCTATGATGATTCCGATGTTGAACCTAGGAATGCTTCCGGTTGGTGTGCCTTATCCAATTCAAGGGGAGGGTCCGGAGTTTGATGCGGGTTCTCCGTACGGGTCAATTTATATCTGTGGACACAAAGGTGAAAAGGACTTAAGCGATGGTGATAAAAAAGTGGCTAGGATTTTGGGTCAACGATTGGCAGCTATTACCAAAATAATGAAAAACGGCAGCGAGATGTATGAAGACTGTAAATTTCTAACCAAGAACCATGAAGCTAGATAAGACTCTACTATTGATATTGTTAGTTGATTCTCTCATTTGGTTACGGTCAGGATGGGGTAAATTTAGTGGGGGTAAGTTTGTTGAGGATTTACCCAAAACCCTAGACAGGTTCTCTAGTCAAAACCCGCATCTTTGGTATAAAGGTATCTTGGGGGTGATTCGTGAAAATCATAATGTGTGGGGTAATTTAATTATGTATGGTGAATTAGTTAGTTCGCTGGTAATTTTAGTGGGAGTCATCTTTGGTTGGTTTAGAATTTATTCAAAACCACTGCTAGTTTTAATGGCAGCTGCTTTATTGGGTCTATCTTTTATGAATCTTAATTTTTATCTAGCCTCTGGTTGGACCTCACCATCATCAGATGGGTTAAACCTTTTAATGTTTGCGGTTCAGATATTTGTGGCTTTTAAGTTCCTAAGCTTGCTTAAAAAATAGGGCTTTACAAATAATTACTAAGACTTTAATATATCCCTATAGGGGGGATATGTGGGTTACACACCAAAAAATAACCAAGAAAGAATTCTACACCGTTTTAAGATCTCCTTAGGTCATCTTAAAAAAGTTATTCAGATGATGGAACAAGGGAGTTACTGCATTAATGTCATCCACCAGTCACAGGCAGTTCAGAGAGCATTAAAGAATACCGACCATTTATTGTTAGAGGATCATTTAAGAACCTGTGTTGCCGATGCGATGACAAGTAGTAAAAAAGATGTAGCTATTAAAGAGGTGGTGGAGGTTTTTAAAAGGAGTAAATAATGAGTATTGATAAAATTTTGGTTCTAATTAGTGGATTTTTTGGGGTTGGTTTTATCTATTGGTTTTTTCTGATGAGGAAGGAAAATATTGTTGATGTCAAAGGTGAGGTTGAGATAACTGTGAGTGGAGGATATTCTCCGCAAGTTATCTCTTTATCCAAAGGTAAACTAACAAAAATAAGCTTTAAACGAACCGATGCCAGCAGCTGTCTAGAAGAGGTCATAATACCTGATTTTAAGATAAAAAAATTTCTACCATTAAATCAAATAATCACAGTTGAGATAATCCCTCAAAAGACTGGTGAGTTCAGGTATTCTTGTGGGATGAATATGTATCACGGAAAAATTATTGTTAGGGATTAAAAGGCTTATGAAAGAGGTCAAAAAGAGTTATCAGATTAAAGGAATGCATTGCGCTTCTTGCGTATTAATGTTGGAACAATCTCTTTTGAAGGTTGAGGGAGTCCATGACGCAAGGGTCAACTTAGCAACTGGTAAGGCTACTATTGATTGTAATCCAGAGAAGGTAACTGATTATCAAGTTACTCAAGCTGTGGAGAGTGTTGGGTATGGTGTTGTATCAAAAGATGAGTCGGATCATTATCAGGAGAGTAAAAATAAAGAACTACAAGATCTAAAAGTTAAGATTTGTATAAGTTTATTTTTAAGTGGGTTAATCGTTTGGGGAAGCCTCCCCGGTTTAATGGGAACTGCCCCTTTAATTTTACAAAACTATTGGACTCAACTGATTTTGGCTCTACCGGTACAGTTTTGGATTGGTTGGGTTTTTTACCAAGCAACCATCCCTGCTTTGAAACACCGCAGTGCGAATATGGATACATTAGTATCTTTGGGTACCACAGTAGCCTTTATTTATTCAACTTTTATAACCTTGTTTCCTCAAGTTGTAGAAAAAGTTGGGGTACAAGCAGTGCCTTATTTTGATGTCTCAACTGTAATTATTAGCCTAATCCTAGTAGGAAGATTTCTAGAAGCTAAAGCCAGAGCTGGAACCTCAGAGGCAATTAAACGCTTGATTGGGCTTCAGGCAAAAACTGCTCGTGTGGTCAAAGACGGTAAAGAGATAGATATACCGATCAATGAAGTTGCAGTGGGGAATATTATCAGGGTTAGGCCAGGTGAAAAAATCCCGGTTGATGGGGTTATTACTGAAGGAGAATCCTCAATTGATGAATCAATGGTGACTGGAGAGAGTATCCCTGTTGAAAAAACAAAAAATGATTCGCTTATCGGAGCCACCATTAACAAATCCGGAACTTTCCTTTATAAGGCTACTAAGGTGGGGTCGGAAACAATGCTTGCCCAGATTATTAAATTGGTTGAGGAGGCTCAAGGATCAAAAGCCCCAATTCAAAAAATTGTTGATCGAGTCTCCTCTTATTTTGTACCGCTGGTAATAATCTTGGCAATTTTAACGTTTGTAGTTTGGTATGTATTTGGAGCTCAATCAGGATTTATCTTTGCCTTGCTTAACTCAGTGGCGGTATTAATTATTGCCTGTCCTTGTGCTATGGGACTAGCAACTCCGACTGCCATTATGGTAGGTACTGGTAGGGGGGCAGAGAGAGGAATTTTAATTAAAGATGCTAAAAGTTTGGAGATTGCCCACAAAATTAACACCATAATTTTTGATAAAACTGGAACCTTAACTAAAGGCAAGCCAGAGGTGACAGATGTTATTCCAATTCAAAGCTCTAAATTAAGAGTTGAAAATTTATTACTAATGGCAGCGTCGATTGAAAAAGGATCGGAGCATTCGTTAGCTGAAGCTATTGTCAAGAAAGCCGAAGAGGATAATTTAAAACTCGCGAGTGTGAAAAATTTTCAAGCAGTTCCTGGACACGGTGTTGCAGGGGTGATTGGCGAGCAAAAAATAATCTTGGGTAACAGAAGATTTATGGAGAGAGAGAAGATTAATATTGATAGCTTAAGATTAGAGCTTGATAAATTGGAAGATCAAGGAAAAACAGTTATGATGTTGGCGGTTGCAGGGAAGCTTGTTGGTTTAATTGCCGTTGCTGATACCCTCAAAGAGAGTGCTAAAGAGGCAGTGGGTAAATTACAAAGGATGGGGATTGAGACTATTATAATTAGCGGTGATAATCAAAAAACTGCCTCAGCAATTGCCAAACAGGTCGGTATTAAACGGGTTTTGGCTGAGGTACTGCCTCAAGATAAGGAGTCAGAGGTCAGGAAAATTCAGCAGGAAGGGAAGGTTGTTGCGATGGTGGGGGATGGTATTAATGATGCCCCGGCCTTAGCCACAGCTGATGTGGGGATTGCTATGGGATCAGGAACCGATGTTGCCATTGAGGCAGGGGATATTACCTTAATCAATGGTGATTTAAACTCACTCATTTTGGCAATTAATTTATCTAAAAAAACCATGAGGACTATTAAGATAAATCTATTCTGGGCTTTTGGTTATAACGTGGTTTTGATCCCGGTCGCTATGGGAATACTTTATCCAATTAATGGTATACTACTTAACCCTATTTTTGCTTCATTCGCAATGGCCTTAAGCTCGATCTCGGTTGTTAGCAATTCTTTATTATTAAAGAAAGCCAGGATATAAAAAATGGATCTTTGGATAATATTTTTAACCGGTTTAACAGTGGGTGGCTTAACCTGTGTTGTTGTTCAGGGTGGTCTTTTGGCCTCAGTGATCGCCAGTAATAACGGAAAAGATCATGTATTTCCTACCCTCTCCTTCTTGGTTGCCAAATTTATCTCCCATATTATTTTAGGTTTTTTACTCGGTTTATTTGGCTCAGTACTGCAATTGAGCGACCAAGCAAGAATTATTATCCAGATATTTACCGGAATTTACATGATCGGTATCGCCTTAAATTTACTTAATATCCACCCAATCTTTCGATATTTGCTTATTCAACCGCCCCATTTTATCTCAAAGCTGATAAGAGATGAAAGTAAAACAAAAAATTTATTTGCGCCAGCCATCTTGGGTTTTTTTACAATTTTAATTCCCTGTGGCACAACTTTGGCGATGGAGGTTTTGGCCATCTCAACAGGCGATCCGATCTTAGGAGCTTTAATCTTAGGAATCTTTGTTGCTGGAACCTCCCCTCTGTTTTTTGGATTAGGCTATATAACCAGTTTACTTGGAAGCTCGATCAGAAAGATCTTTTTGAAATTAGCTGCCATCTTGATAATTTATCTGGGATTTTCGTCTATAAACGGGGGTCTAACTTTGGCGGGAAGGCCGATTGAGATACCAATCGAGATTAGCTTTGGAGAGAGGGGTCAATTTGAAAGTGGTTCTAATGTCCAGGTTATTAATGGGCTACAAGTCGCCAATATCTCGGTTTTTCCTAACGGTTACGTCCCAAATAGAATCCAGGTTAAACAAGGGCTGCCAGTCAGGTTAAATTTGACCACAAGCGGGGGTTATGGGTGTACCTCATCTTTTAGGATACCGACCTTACAAATCAGTAAAAATTTAAAGATTAATTCTTCGGATTATGTTGAATTTATTCCGAATCAAAAAGGTAAAATTAATTGGACCTGTTCCATGGGGATGTATACTGGGGTCATTGAGGTTATTTAAATTTTCCTCTACACTAAAGATATGTTTGATTTAATCTCTATTGGGGACTGTATGATTGATCACTTCTTTAAACTTTCAGATGCTCATGTTTTGTGTTCTAAAAATCATACGGACTGCCAGATCTGTTTATCGTATGGGGATAAAATCCCGACTGAAAGTTATAGTGAGCTGGTGGCTGGCAACGCTGCTAACGCTGCTGTTGGTGGAGCCAGATTAAAATTAAAAACTTCCTGCTATATAAATATCGGTGAGGATGGAGGTGGGGATAAAGTTATTAGTAAATTAAAAGAGGAGGGGGTTAGCACTGGGTATGTTGTAAAAAATAAAGGGATGGGTTCTAACGCTTCAGCAGTAATAAATTTTCAAGGTGAACGGACTATCTTAGTTTACCATCAGCCTTGGAAGTATAATCTACCAGATTTAGACAGCAGCAAATGGGTTTATCTCACCTCCCTCTCCCCTACTTTTACGGACTCAAATATTATCAACGAGTTAACTCAATATTTAGAAAGGACTGCAGCAAAATTACTGTATAACCCCGGTACCTACCAGATGAAATCGGGAGTCAAAAAATTCCCCAAACTATTATCATTAACCGAGGTTTTTATAGTGAATATTGAAGAGTCAAAAAGAATCTTGGGAATTGAAGAGGAAAAAGAGGTCAGTGTAAAAAAGTTATTAAAAACATTAGCTGACTTAGGACCAAAGTTAGTTGTTATTACAGATGGGGCAGAGGGATCATATGGTTTTGATGGTGAAAATTATTATCATTTAGGAGTTTTCCCAGCTAACTTGGTTGAGATGACCGGATCTGGGGATGCTTTTGCTACTGGGGTTTTGGTGGGGTTGTTTCATGGTAATAAGTTACCAGAGGCAATGAGATGGGGAGCAGCTAACGGAGCATCTGTTGTTGAGCAGGTTGGTCCACAGGCAGGTCTATTAACCCACAATCAAATGTTGGAAAAATTAAAAGAAAGCTCCAAGATTATTGCGAAGATAATTTAATAATGGATTTAAATCAATTTACAAACAACGGTAAATATTTGATGTTGGCTTTGGATCACCGAGGCTCATTTAAAAAATTAATGAGTCCAGATACTCCCGATTCAGTGACTGACGAAAATATTATCAATCTTAAATCTGAAATTATAAACTCTGTTCAGGATCAGATGAGTGGATTACTGATCGATGTTGCTTGGGGTATAAAATCCTATCAAGGAAGTAAGCCATTTTTATTGCCAGTTGAAAGAAGTGGCTACTCTGATCAAAAAGGTGAAAGGGTAACAGAATTAGAGTATACAGCTTCCCAATTAAAAGAGATGGGAGCAAGTGGAGCAAAATTGTTAATATATTTTAACCCCGATCATGAGTCATCTCATCTACAATTGGCCACAGCCAGTCATGTTTTAAAGGAGTGTCAAGATCTAAAATTTCCATTTTTCTTGGAGATTGTGACATATGGGGATGGTGCAGATTTAACCTGTCGCTCGTTAAGAAGATTTGTTGATGTCGGAGTTGTCCCGGATGTTTTTAAACTAGAGTACCCGGGGAACTTAGATAGGTGTCAGGAGATTACTAAAATGTTGAATAAAACTCCTTGGATTTTATTAACTCGTGGAGATACCTTCGATAAATTTGTGGCTGAGTTAAAAGAGGCGGTTTATAGTGGAGCTGAGGGTTTTTTGGCAGGACGGGCGTTGTGGCAAGAAGTTTGTTCTATGACAGGTGAGCAAAAGAGTTTTTTTCTTTCAAAAACGCTCCCAGAAAGATTTAAAAAAATAGCAGGGATTGCTTTGTCTTCTTAACTTCCGGTGGGGTGTAGTTGGTTATGGTGATCAACGATGTGGTTTAGAGAGTATTCAAAGGTAGCTCCAACTTTTTTATTTGGATTAAAGATATTTCTTTCATCAAAGATATTTTTAACCTCTTTAAATAGCTGATACATCTTCTCCCCATACATTAATGGTAAATATGGACCCCTGATTAATCCATCGTTATGCTCTCCGGTAAATGAACCTTGATACTCTTTAACTAAATTAAAAACTTGGCTTGAAAGTTCAAAGATAATTTTTGGAGTATTGCTCTTGGTAAAATCCATCAAAGGGATAATATGAAAGTTTCCATTGCCAACATGTCCAGCGATAGTGTAGATTAATTTATGTTTATTTAAGATTGATCTTAGTTTTGGTAAGAACTCCGATAATACTTCTGGATTAACAACAATATCATCAATAAATGGAGCAGTTCTTAAATTATTGGAATGACGCCGGAGAAGGTTAAAACTCTCCCGCCTAACTGTCCAGTATTTTTTAGCATCAGTATCATCAGTAGTGATCCGGGTAGTTAACTTAAATTCTTCTAATGATTTTTGGGTAGTGAAGCACTTTTGTTGAACTTCTTCTTCAGAATCCCCCGTAAATTCCGAGATTAAAACTAGCTTTGGAAATCCGGAGAATAAGGTAATAAGTATCTCTGGAATAAAACTTAATAGTAGAGATAAAATATTTGCAGGATGCATAACTTTAATAATCTCTGGAATATATTGAGTCGCTATTTTCAAGGTGTAATCATCATATGATTCAAAGCTTTCTGGTTTGTTCTCCAAAACCCTGTTGACGATTATTCCTAGGTTTTTCAGGTCTTTCAAAAAGATTACTAATAATTTTGAGTGAGTTGTTGGCTTAATTAGTTTGAATTTTATCTCAGTAATAATTCCTAAAGTACCCTGGGATCCGACTATTAACTTGGTTAGATCAAATGTTTTCCCATCCCAGACATTCCACAGGTAATAACCAGAGGCGTTTTTGCTGGTTGTTGGTTTGGCGGTTTGGATAAGCTGTTGGTTAATGTTTATTAGTTGGTAGAGTTTCTTATAAAGATTTCCTTCAAAATCACTCTGCGAGATTTTTTTGTCAAGCTCGCTTTGACTTAAGGGTTTAACTAAGTATTCATTGCCGTCAGAAAAAATTACTCTTAATTCATTGACCCACCTTTCAGTTTGACCATAAGTGAGGGTTTTTTCACCAGCTGAGTTATTAGCTACCATCCCGCCAACGGTACATATCTCCCGGGAAGCGGTATAACAGGGAAGAAGCAGATTTTTCTTTAAAGTTTCCTTTTCAAAATCCCGGTAATAAACGCCTGGTTGAGTTGTGGCATAATCAGTGCCAACCTCAATCACTTGATTGAAATATTTGCTCATATCTAACACGATCGAATCAGACAAAGGGCCACCGGACATATCAGTACCAGCTGCACGGGGAGTAATAGAAAGATTAGGGTGAGACGAAACAAACTTAACCAGGGCTTTGATATCTGAGGTGTCTTTAGGAGCAATAATAATCTGTGGTGTAATTTCAAAAATTGAGGCATCTTTGCTAAAAACCTCTAAACTTGTGGCGTCATCAGTAACCTCTCCTGTAACTATTTTTTGCAGATCCTCTTTAAGGCTCATAAAATCATTATACTTGATATTTAACACACCAATAATAGATGGATTTGTTGTATATTAAAGTAGATGTCAGTTAGTCGTTTTTTAGAATTTTTAATTGTGGGAGTAGTGTTTGGTGTAATAGAGGATATTATAGCCATCACACTAGCTACTAATCAGAAGATAGACTTACAGGTGATTATGGTGACTTTAGTGGCAGCTGTTCCTTTTGCTATACTCTCGGAGATTGTAGTAGATCACGAAAAATTTAGGAGTTTTTTGAAAAGTAAGTTTGGTAAAACTCATTAAGGGGTCAATGTGATATTATAAACGTATGCTGCCCAAGGTTTTTTTCTATGTTTTTTTAGCTGTGGATGCTCTGTTTATCTTAACAGTAATCTCAGTTTGGATTAGACGAAAACCGGCAGGGCTAAAAAGAGTATTATTTACCAGCTATTGTTTGCTGATATTAGGTCTCACAAGTTACCTGATTTACAACAGTTTTAGTGGGAAATTCGTTCATTACCATGCTGATTATAGGGTATTTGCTTGTGGAGAGGAGATTGAGTTAGTTGATCCTCAGGGATTGTCTAATAAAGTTGGAAGCTCGCTGCTTCATGAGCAAAATGACGGTAGGATTCACATTGAAGGGGTGATTAGGGATCAACAACAGATAACATTAAAAGAGTTTTTCAAAGTTACTGGTGGGGAATTAACAGATCAAAACTTGATAGTAGTCACCAATGACCCTCCCGGTCAAGTCAAAACTTATGAAAAATGCAACGGCAAAGAAGGTCGACTACAGGTGTTTGTTTATAAAATGATAGATGGGATTTTCTCCCAGACTAAAATTAGTAATCCGACTCAGTATATTCCCTCTCCTTTTTCTGAGGTTCCACCTGGAGATTGTATCATCGTTGAGTTTGCTGACTTGAAAGATAAAACAGATAAAATATGCGAATCTTATCGAGTTTATCAAGAAAAAGATTGAGTGTATGGGATTTGATATAAATTTACCAACCTTAGGTTTAATAGCGGGGTCAGCTATAATTGGTGCAATAAATCCTTGTTCTATCGGGGGCTTGGTTTTGATGGTTTCGGTAATACTCGCATCAAAAAAATCCAAGCAAAAGTTATTAGTTCTAGGGGGAGTATATATTTTTACTATATTTACCACCCAACTTTTAATAGGACTAGGATTGTTATCTTTTCTCTCCTTTCTCCCTTGGGTGATAACTAAATATATATCAGTCACTATGGGAACAGTTATTGTTTTACTTGGATTGGTCGAGATCAAAGATTATTTTTGGTATGGCAGGGGATTTTCACTAGTGATCCCAGAGTCTCTTACTCATCAGATGCATAAAATCTCCAAAATAACTACCATTTTTGGGGCGGTCGTTGCTAGTTTAATTATGGTAAGTGGACAGTTATTCTGCACAGGAGCATCTTACTTGGCGATTATTACCATTATTTCAGCCAATTTTAACTGGACAGGACTGTTAATGATGGTCACATATAATTTAGTTTACGTTTTACCGTTAGTGATAATATTGCTGCTTGTATCTAGTGGAACTAAGTTGCATTTCGTTAAATCTTGGAAACAGGAGTCTCGAGGAATGATGCGGTTAATAATTGGCTTGTTATTGGTTTCATTAGGGTGGTTGTTGATATTGATATCTGGTGGAGCAATCAGACTGTAATTTATCTAAGACTGGAAATTATGATACAGATAGTTAAACGTCATAAACATCTACAACCATTCGATGAGCGTAAGGTCTATGCCTCAGTTTACGCGGCCTGTTTATCTGCCTGTATTTTAGGCCAAGAAGCGGAATCAATTGCTAATTTAGTCACCAGAGAGATCAAAAAATGGCTGGAGGGTAAAAGAGAGGTGCTTGCTTCTCAAGTCTTTAGACAGGTAATAGATGAGTTGGAGAACTTAAATAAAGAAGCTGCTTTCATGTACCAAACTCACCGGGATCTCTCATAATGGGAGGAATATTCTAGTGAACAAAGACTCTGGTGCCAGGATTGGAATCATCTGCCCTCACCACATTTGTCCCTGCTGGAACTACAGGTCCAGTCCAATCAAAAAGAGGGGCTACTTGGGATAATGGAGAGTTAACACAACCATGGGACATCGGTTGGCCAAAATTGTTATGCCAATAGGCTCCGTGGATAGCATACCCTAAATAGAAAAACATATTGTGGGGGACGTTTGGTAGATTATAGTATGTTCCTAGAGCTTTTGATCCACCCTCCATCTTTTGATACCTAGTTTTGTACCAAATTCTAAAGTCGCCCCTAGGAGTAGGAGACCATTTACCAGATGATATGGGAAACTCCATCACCACCTTATTTCCCTCCCAGGCTCTGAGTTTTTGTTCTGAGAGTGATACATCAATCCATTTTTCTTCCCCGCTTGCTGTAGTGGTGGTTCCCAGTACCTGAGTTTCGCCCAAGTTTAGATAATTTCCTAAGGCCAAAGAAGTTTTAGGATAATCAATTTTTGCTCCATTGAAGATTGCCACCTCAGCCCCTTCATCAAACTCACCGTTGGAAGATAAAATCTCATCAACGTTGCAGCAAGAAACAGTTGGATCACCGGATATTCCCAAAGAGTAAGCGAGATATCTTCTAAGTGGGAGATAAAAATAGGCTGAAATTGCCAACGCCACGATAAGTGCAATGGGCAGGAACTTATACATATTTTTAGAATAGCATGTTACTGAATTTGTGTGAAGGGAGTGTTACAATCTTGTTTAGGGCTGTATGTCTAGATCCAAATATTTACGCGGAGTACATTGGTTTTTAAAACTCATTTTGATACTTTCGGCATTATTAGCTTTATGGTTCATGGTAGCCTATTTATTGCCCCAAGTTTTGCCTACTGTTAGAGTTATCAATAGCCAAAAATACGGAATAATTGTCCAAAATGAGAGGTGGGGTGGAGAGGTTAATGTCATTGGTGATATTTGGGCCTTGCCCGGGACTACCGTTACCATTGATCCAGGTACTCATATCAGGGTGGCTCGGGATTCTGATAAATCAAATTTGCATTTTCTACCGTGGGCTTTTCGCTCTGGATTAAATACTGGTGAGGATTGGTTTGGAGTGAGAAACGGAGAGTTGTTTTGGGATGAGGGTCAAAAGATCCAAATTAGACTAAGCAGGGTTTATGGTATAGGGACTCCTCAACAGCCGATCAGGCTATATTCTGCTGCTTCTCCGCATAGTCCCTATGATTTTAATATCTTCTCGGTTGAATCCGGGGTATTATCTTATTGGGAATTATCCCATTACCGCAGGATGTTGATTGGAACAGAGGTGACGGTTAGGGATAGTGTTTTTACTGATATCGCCGAGTGTGCCGTTTGCATTGAATATAAAAACCCTACTATTATCAACAATGTTTTTAGATCTTCCTTGAGGGATCATATTTTTATTATTGGTGCTAGCCCAAAGATTACCGATAATATCTTCTTTCAGCCATCACCAGGTGGATCGGCCATACTTTTGGACCCTCAAGTTGTTGGAAACCCGCAAATATCTCACAACGATTTTGAACTCTTATTCCAGCCGGCAATTAAAGTTGTCACAGGTAGTGAGCAAAGAGGAGGAGAGGTTGATTTTAATAACTTTGGAGGAAATAGCCTAATAGAGATTCCTTGTGATAGTAAGCTGAAATTTTCCAATAACCAGATTAGAGGTACAGTTAAGATGAGTCATTCAGGTAACTGTGTCGGAAAATTAATTTTTGGTCCAAATTATTGGTTTAGCATCGATAAAGAGGTTATTTTAAAGGAGAAGTTTATGAATAAAGAACTCCAGTTTATAATTGAGATCCCGGAGTTATTAACCAAGATACCAAAGAGTGGCAGAAGAATGGGTAGATACTAAGTTAAGACTTTCTCTCTGGCCTGATGTAAGATTGCAGTTTTTCTTCAGCCTCTGTGGCCAGCCCCAGATCTACTAAATCGCGGTAGGTTGAATAAATGGCCTTTCCTATTAAAGTTCTTCTCCAGGGAGCAAGAGCTGCTAGATCTTGACTGCTTCTTTGATGACCTAATAATAGGCCTAGTCGGCTTAAAAAAAACTGTTCCATTGGAGAATAATAAACGCGCCCTTTCTCTGGGGACATAAGTGTATTTTACACCCCTAGTCAAATATTAAAAAAGATGCTATATATTTACAACTTGTGACAGCAAAGCATGTAACGATTATTGTTGTTATACTGGTTGTAGCAGGGTTGGCTGCAGCGCTTACAACTCAATTTAATAAGGACACTAATACAGATGTTAAAATTACCCCCACTCCCACCCCAGCTCAACTTAACTTTAAAACAGTTGAACAAAATCAACCACCACAGATGACACAACAAAAGAAAGCTTATACGCAATTCCCGGGGGTTTACCCACCAGAAGATTTAAAGAGTAAAAAAATAATATTGTCGACCGAGAAAGGCGTAATTGAGTTTGAATTATATCCTGAAGCCACAAAAGCTGCCTCAAATTTTATATTTTTAACCCTGGAAGGTTTTTATAATGGCTTAACTTTTCATCGGGTAGAAAGGGGATTTGTGATCCAAGGAGGAGATCCTCTGGGAAATGGGACAGGTGGACCGGGTTATAAATTCGAAGATGAACCGGTTACTAAGAGTTATGATCGGGGAATTGTGGCTATGGCTAACTCTGGACCCAACACTAATGGTTCGCAGTTTTTTATTATGCTGGCTGATGTTGGGAGCTTGCCACCCAACTACACTATTTTTGGGAAAGTTATTCGTGGTATGGAGGTAGTGGATCAAATAGCTGTTGGGGATAAGATAGTTCAGGCAACAATTACCAATCAATAACACTACATATTGTATATTGACACCCCAAGTAGAACTTGTGGTAGTGTAGATACATTAAGAGTTTTTAGATAGGGTATACAGTATATTGTGTATGAAATGTCCTTATTGCGCTAGTTTTAGTAATAGAGTAGTTGATAAGCGACTGGTAAAAGGAATTGGGGATATCAGGCGTCGTCGGGAGTGTTTAAAGTGTGCGAAGCGATTTACCACCTATGAGAAGTTAGCTGAGCTGGATTTTGTGGTCATTAAACGGGATGGTAGGCACGAAACATTTAACCGGGATAAATTAAGACTTGGGGTAGAAAAGGCACTGCAGAAACGGCCGGCGTTTGATAGAGTAGATTCGGTTGTTGAAAGGATTGAACGAAGACTAAGGAGGCGGGGGAATAAGGAGATTCCCTCCAAGTTTATTGGTCAGATGGTTTTATTGGAACTTAAAAAAATTGATGCGGTGGCCTATCTACGATTTGTGAGTGTCTATAGGCAATTTGAGTCAGTTAACGATTTTGCTAAAGAGCTAACAACCATTGCTAAGATATAACTAATGAAAACTATAAAAGATAAAAATCAAAAATCGGAGATAGTTCATTCCTTTACGGCAGATATATCAGTAGTGGTTGACGATTCTCAAACTGAGATGGATGGACTGCGTAAAAAAGTATTCCTAGATCGCTATGCCCTAAAGTCTGAGGATGGAAGTTTGTTAGAAAATAATCCCGAAGATATGTGGAAGCGGGTAGCTTGGGGTATCTCTCAAGCAGAGGAGAAATCTGTTAGACAAAAATGGGAACGATCCTTTTACCAAGTCATGAAGGATTTTAAATTTGTTCCAGGAGGTAGAATTTTATCTGGAGCTGGAACTGGCTATCAAGTAACTTATTTTAACTGTTTTGTTATTCCTTCTCCAAAAGATTCCAGGAATGGGATATTAGACTCCTTAAAACAGTTGGTTGAGATTCAATCCCGATCGGGTGGTGTTGGGTTAAACTTATCTTCTCTTCGTCCTCGGGGAGCGCGGGTTAAAAAAGTTAATGGAGTGTCTTCTGGGCCAGTTACTTGGGCAGGATTATTTTCTTATGCCACACACGATGTAGTTCAGCAAGGTGGTTCCAGAAGAGGAGCTACTATGTTAATGCTTCACGATTGGCATCCAGATATAGAGGAGTTTATTACCGTTAAACAGGATTTAAGTAAAATTAGTGGAGCCAATCTCTCCGTTTGTGTTTCCGATAAATTCATGGAGGCGGTTAAATCTGATGCTGATTGGCGGTTAATTTATCCCGATCTAGATGATCCTGATTATGATCGTCTTTGGAACGGCGAAATTGATGAATGGTTGGCACTCGGTAAGAAAACCAAAATCTATAATACGGTGAAGGCCAAATATCTGTGGGATTTAATCTGTCAGGCTGCTTGGAGATCAGCTGAGCCGGGACTTCATTTTTTAGAAAGATCCAACAAGCGGTCCAATACCTGGTATTTCGAAAAGTTAGCTGCTACTAATCCTTGTGGTGAACAGCCTTTAGGACCATGGGCAGTTTGTAATTTAGGGGCGATGAATTTATCAGCGTATGTCAAAAATGGCGGGTTTGACTATGAGAATTTTGGTGCCGATGTTCGAGTTGCAATGAGGATGTTGGATAATGTCATTGATCAAACTTACTACTTTTTCCCAGAAAATGAAAAATGTGCTAAAGAGATCCGCAGGACTGGTTTGGGGATCATGGGATTAGCAGATGCTTTAATTAAAATGAAGATTCGCTACGGGTCAGAGGAATCGTTGCCAATCTTAAGGCGTATTTTTGATACCTTACGGAATAATGCCTATGAAGCATCCGCTGATTTAGCTTCAGAAAAAGGTGCTTTTCCTAAGTTCGATAAAGAAAAATATTTACAGGGTTATCACATTAAAAACCTACCGCAATACTTACAGGATAAAATCACTGTCGGTGGCATTAGGAATGCTGTTTTATTAACCATAGCTCCGACTGGAACAACCTCAACTGTGGCTGGAGCCAGCTCGGGGGTAGAGCCAGTTTATGAGTTTAGTTATAAAATGAAGTGGAGAGATGAAGGGAATAGAGGGTGGAGAGAGGATAATGTCTACCATCCATTGTATGCAACTTGGCTTAAAGAAAATCCTCAGGCTGAAAAACCAGAATATTTTGTCTCAGCTAATGACCTGACTCCATTGGAGCATGTTAAAGTTCAGGCTGTAGCTCAAGAATATATTGATTCGTCAATCTCTAAAACAGTAAACGCTCCAAATTCCCACAAAGTGGAGGATGTGCAAACTTTATATATGGCGGCTTATGATATGGGACTTAAAGGGGTAACCTATATGAGAGATGGTTCTAGGCAGGGAGTTTTAGAAAGAATAGATCCGAAAAAAGAGGAGAAAAAGACTTCAGTGATTTACACCCGACCAACGGTTTTACATGGCACAACTTATGAAGTTTTAACTCCGGTAGGTAAAGCATATATTACCATTAATAAAGATGCTGAAAATAACCCCAGGGAGTTGTTTGTAACCGTTGGTAAGGGTGGTATGCACGTTATGGCTGATGCAGAGGCGATTGGTAGGTTGGCATCAATTGCTTTAAAGGTGGCTCCTGACCCCAAGATTGCAGCTCAGAAGATGGTATCTCAGCTACGAGGAATTGGTGGGTCATCTCAAATTGGTTTTGGCAAAGACCGGGTCATGAGTCTAGGAGATGCCATTGCCAAGGTGTTAGCGGAGGATTTAGCAACCTCTGCTGCTCAACAATCGCAAGCAACCTCCCAACTTCCACTCGAGATCCCTACGAGTAATGGGCACTCCTTAAAGTTAACCAATGGAAATAGTTTACTTCAGGGTAATTTACTTGAACAATCAGTGATTTTGGGTAATCAGGCGGAGTCCAAGAGAGAGCAGGTACCTCTCTTAGCTGGTGCTGATCTTTGCCCAGAGTGTGGCGACCCAGCTTTAGTATTTGAAGAGGGTTGCAAAAAATGTCACAGCTGTGGATATTCAGCTTGCTAATTCACGCACACTGTTTTAAAATCCCCTCAAGTGACAAAGCAAGGTAATTTTAAATTTAAAGAGACAAAAAAAGGTCTGGTTATTGTTTATACTGGCGAAGGTAAGGGAAAAACTACCGCTGCTTTAGGATTAGTCCTCCGAGCAGCAGGGTACAAAAAAAGGGTTTTAATTATCCAGTTTGGCAAGATTTGGTTTACCGGTGAATTAGAGGGGGTTAAAAAACTCAAACCTTTTGTTAAGTTGATTCAAGGAGGCAAAGGATTTGTGAAGTTCTTGAACGACAAGCTCCCTTTGCAGGAGCACCAAAAAGCCGCCGAGGAGACTTTTGATATTTTATATAGTGAAACTATCTCTGGCAAATGGGATGTTGTGATCGCTGATGAGGTAGTAGGAGCGGTTGCCGGAAAGATGGTAAGCTTACAGCAAGTTTTAAAGTTGATTAAAGATAAGCCAAAAGATGTAGACTTGGTCTTGACTGGTCATCATGCCCATCCGAAAATTATTAAAGCTGCTGATCTGGCAACAGAGATGGTTTCTCTGAAGCACCCTTTTGATAAAGGATTTCTAGCTAAGCCAGGAATAGATTATTAAGTTGAAGTATTGACAGTTTTTAGCACTCATGTTAAATTATTGCTAATATGTTTGGAGATATCACTACCCAATCAATTAAAATTCCCGAGAAATTACCGGTTGGCCCGCTACGTGAGACAGTTATTTTCCCTGGTACCTCCTTGCCTATCTCAGCTGGTAGATCTAAATCTAAAGCTGCCCTGGATATCGCCTGGGAAAACTCTCGTTTGGTGGTATTCGTAACTCAAAAAAACTCCCGGATTCATGATCCTTCGGAAAAGGATTTATATCAGGTAGGGACAGTTTGTTTATTAAAGAGAATGACTAAGACCCCAGAGGGTGAGTATGCGGTTTCTGCTGAGGGTATCGCCCGGGTGTATTTAAAAAAGTTCACCCAAACTGAGCCATACTTAGAAGCTGAAATTGAAGAGATTCCAGAGTTATATGAAAAAACTGAGGAGAATGAGGCTCTAATGAGAACCGTTAGGGAGCAGTTCAAGCACTTTATTGAATTAGGAGGAAATTTGTTATTTGATCCGGGAGTTTTATCCAATTGGACCTCCGCTTGGACTATTATCTCTCAAAACGAAGATCCAAATATGTTGGTGAACTTAATAGCTCACTCGTTGGATTTTAAGACGATTGATAAACAGCAACTTTTAGAGATGATCTCCACCATTGAAAGATTACAAAGAATTTCTGATCTTTTGGCTAAAGAGATTAAGGTACAAGAGATCTCGCAAAATATTCATACCAAAACTAATGAGAGGGTGGCTCGCATGACTAGGGAGGCTATATTAAGAGAGCAGATGAGAAGTATTGAAGAGGAGTTGGGGGAGTCAGATGGACATATGCAGGAGATTCATGAATTTGAATTAAAGATTAAAAAGTCGGGTATGCCAAAAGATGTGCGGGAAAAAGCTATTAAGGAGCTTTCCTCTTTGGCTAAGATGTCCCAATTTAACCCTGAGGCATCATATAAAAGAAATTACCTGGAGTGGTTAACGGATCTACCATGGACTGTTACTGATAAAACTAAAATAGATATGAAAAAGGCAGCAGCTGTTTTGGATGAAGAACATTATGGACTGAAAAAAGTCAAAGAGAGAATTTTAGAGTATTTGGCAGTTCATAAGCTCTCGGGAAAAGTGAAAGGACCAATTCTTTGTTTTGCTGGACCCCCGGGAACTGGAAAAACATCGATTGGTAAATCGATTGCCAAGTCTTTGGGAAGAAAGTTTGTTAAGGTTTCACTTGGTGGAGTGAGAGATGAGGCAGAGATTAGAGGACACAGAAGAACTTATGTTGGTTCAATGCCGGGACGAATTATTCAGGGGATTAAAACTGCCAACTCTTTAAATCCGGTGTTTATGCTTGATGAAATTGATAAATTAGGAGCTGATTATCGGGGAGATCCTTCAGCTGCCCTACTTGAAGCCCTAGACCCAGAGCAAAATGGAGTCTTCTCTGATCATTATTTGGAAGTTCCTTATGATCTTTCAAATGCTATGTTTATCACCACTGCCAATATACTTGATACCATCCCGCCGGCTTTAAGAGATCGGTTGGAGGTAATTCATTACCCAGGATATACCCAAGATGAGAAATTTCACATTGCTAAGAAGTTTTTACTACCTAAATTAATAATTTCACATGGACTAAAATTATCCCAGATTAAGTTTGAGGATGTTGCCTTAATTGAGGTGATTCAAAAATATACCAGGGAGGCCGGGGTTCGGAATTTAGAAAGAGAGTTGGCATCAGTGATTAGAAAGGTGGTTAGAAAAGTAGCGGAAGGAGATAAAAAGAAAAATTTTGTGATTACTACAAAAGAGATTAGTGAGTATTTGGGACCAGCTAAGTTTATTCCAGAGTTAGCAGAGGTTGAGGATTCAATTGGTACAACCACAGGCTTGGCTTATACAGAGTCAGGCGGTGAGGTGATGTTTATTGAGGTGACTCCAATGCCGGGTAAGGGTGTGACACAGTTAACTGGTCATTTAGGGGATGTGATGAAGGAGTCGGCTCAGGCAGCCATGAGCTATGTCAGGGCTCACTGGAGAGAGTTGGGGTTAGCAGAGAGGTTTTATAACAAAGTAGATGTTCATGTTCATGTTCCAGAAGGGGCGGTGCCCAAAGATGGTCCGTCTGCTGGAATTGCCCTTACTACTGCTATCATCTCGGCTTTCACTAAAGTTCCGGTCAAAAAAGATGTAGCTATGACCGGTGAGGTAACTTTAAGAGGTAGGGTTTTAGAGATTGGTGGCTTAAAGGAGAAAGTGTTAGCAGCTCATCGAGCTGGGGTCAAAACAATTATTGCCCCAGAAAATAATGCTAGAGATTTAATAGATATCCCTGATAATATTAAGAAAGACTTAAAGTTCGTCTTTGTTAAGCACATGGATGAGGTCTTGGAGGTAGCTTTAATCAGGCCACCACATACTGGGTCTATTAAACGAATCTCTACTCAACCCCCAGCCTTTGCTTAAACTTTATTTTCCACCCTAACTCTCTTTTAGGATATAATACAAAGATATGGCTGATATTGTCTTAGAAGTGGATAATCTTATTAAGGATTATGGAAGTTTTAGGGCGGTTGATGGAATTTCTTTTAAGGTACCAAGAGGTAAAATAGTAGGTTTTTTGGGTCCCAATGGGGCTGGTAAGACTACTACAATCCAAATGCTTTTGGGGATCACCTTATTAACCTCCGGTAGTATTAAATATTTTGGCCAAGATTTTAACAAAAATAAATTAAA
>Ga0209541_10000486_pt1 | contig 78378 bp, 89 predicted proteins | sample RifCSPlowO2_01_FD_184027 | JGI IMG/M metagenome (GOLD analysis project Ga0209541, IMG submission 184027) | Groundwater microbial communities from Rifle, Colorado - Rifle CSP2_plank lowO2_0.1 (SPAdes) (version 2) | ecosystem: Environmental > Aquatic > Deep subsurface > Groundwater | place...
CAAAAACAGGCAACCAATTCGAGAAAACGGTGGTACTCAGCAAAAATCAAGAAGTCATCTTGAAATCTATCGACAAAAGAATACTCAAAACCTAGTGTACATAAATCAAGGCGAAGTCAGGTAATTAACGGCAGGCCGAACGCACATCACTTTTTCGGCTTGCAGACGCCTGCCGAACCAGCAGTGTATATTTTCATAATGTCACCTGTTGCACCATCAGTGAGGCGTTGAGCATAATATTGTGCCTCGTCAATCTGTCCGATGAAGGGTTGCTGCGGTGGCAATGTTCCCTGATAATTTGAACCAAGCACATTTGAACATTGACCAGGAATACTTATACCCCCTGGGTCGAGGTGTACAACTTTTGCGCCATTCACGTAGAGCGCCATATCTCCTACAGATGGGTTTAAAGCTACTACAACAAAGTACCATTCTGTTGGTGTGTTGATAGCATACTGCACAGTGCTACTTCCAACAGTAAGCACAAACTTTCCTTTGAGTTCTGTTGGAGGTGTATAACTCAGAGTAACGCCACCAGTGCAAGCTCCATACGTCAGGATACGTTGCGTTGTTGTTACACCAGTTGCCGGCTTTACCCATACAGCAAATGAAAATTCAGAGCTTCCATAGGGCAACGCCGTTCCTCCAATCGCTGACGTCAAAGCACCGCCCGTTCCACTCATTTCAAATGCCCCGTCAACTTTTCCTGGGACATTATAAGCAATGCTACCCAAGTTTGTGAATACAGGACCGAGAATTGTTGCACTTGAGCCATCCCACCAAGCGACGAGATTGTTTAGGAATGGATTTGGTGTACTAATCGTATCTTCAAGACAATTTTCATCCTGACACGTCACTGAACATCCGTCAAAGTTATCCGGAGTTCCAGCATCACAAGGCGTAGGTGAATTTGGACCACCGCATGCATCATCACAAGCTTCGCCTGCATCTATTCTTCCATTACCACACACAATTGGACAGCTTTGTGCGATACTATCACAATCCTCATCTACTATGTTTCCGCATATTTCGGTAGCACCCGGGTTCCTGTTAAAATCACCATCGTCGCAATCTACATCTGTCGTCACTGCACAAGCCCTTACATCAGGTCCTACACCATACCTGTCACTATCAACATCAATACAGGGAGCAATGCATCCGTCATCAACTCCATTTTTACAATCATTATCAAGGCCATCTCCGCAAACTTCATTTATTACACCAGGATTAACGTTACGATTACTGTCATCACAATCTACAAGTGTTGTTGAAGCTCTGCATCGAGCCAAAACAGTACCTGGTGTTGTTGTCCCATATCCATCATAATCGTTGTCAGTACATGATTCAATCTGGCACGTTGCAGAACAGCCGTCGCCGTTGCGTTCAAGACAGCTTCCATCGCCTATGCCAACACACACAGCTCCGCCACCCGTCGTACAGTCAGTTCCATCAGTACACTGTTTTCCATCGTCACATGTCTCATAGAACGGGCTGCCATACACTTGGTTTAACATCTTATTTCCGCAGGCGTTCGTGTACATACATGCAAAAGCACTTGTCGGATTACTGTCACAGCCATCCGAAGCATCCAAATCACCATCATCGCATTGCTCGCCTGCTTGTAATAGTCCATTGCCGCATGTCTCTGTATAACAAGCAGAATCACAACCATCATCAGGCGTCGGAATACATGTATCACCTGCAACAGTACATACATTCGCTGCATCACAATACGTTGCTTCCGTCACGAAAACCAGGTCAACATAGCCATTATCAGCCGCGCTGAACTCAATGGTATCTATATTATCCGTGGGTGTCATAAACTCAGCATGGTCAGCAAGTAGTTCATACGTTGCGCCAGGTGTGTTCGTCAAATAAGTGTAAAAATCATACTTATCCTGAGCAATATCCGCAACAATTACAACTTCATACCATCCATAAGCATTGTATCTCCCGCCCGTAGGTGTTGTACTACCATCAGTCCACTGCCATGGTCCGAAAAACTGTCCAGATTGTCCCTGTACCATTGAAACCTGTACTATAGTTGTTGTGCCGGACTTAAGTTTTACAGTTACAGGTCGTTGGTTATCCCAGTTTGACAAGAACGCGCGAACTTTTATCCTACTGTTCAACGGAGTTGAAAATGTTTTGGTGATGGTGCCTGTAGCTGCTGTTGTGCTCAGATGAGCAGACTGGTCTCCCTCATAAAAAAATGTGTCAATTTGCGCTCCATTCACATTCCAATTTGATAAGCCAAGTTCAAATGTATCACTGAATATATACTTGAACGCTACACCTGTGTTATCAGTACACAATCCACCATTATCGCATTGTTCTCGTGGTCTATCAATAACTCCGTCACCACAAGTACTACTCAAACATTGAGTATTGCAACCAGCTCCACCGTCACATTGCTCTCCAGGATCTCTCACTCCATTACCACAAAGGCTACTGGCGCATCGTCCATCCGAACAAGAACAAGCCACAACAATAAAACGGTTGTCCTGATATGTCGGACCACACACATACTCTACCAGCGCATCTCCTGATGCTTGAGATGTTAATTGAGTATTCAATGTTGAAGCTGCACGGCTTGTGCAAAAATCTGTTTCCTCATCTCCACCAATCGTTGTGACTGTCCCTTTCTTCCAGGGGTTAAATCCTGTGAGCGTACTTATATACATTCCAGAAAAGACTGCAGCATCAGAATCTGTACACGGTGCATTTTCTCTAAAATCTCCACCACCACCACCTCCTCCCCCACCACCACCGCCGCCACCTCCTCCACCTGCACCCCCTCCATCTCCTCCGCCGTCGCCACCACCGCCTCCTCCTCCTCCTCCGTATGCTTTCCCTGCTATATCACTTTGTTGGCAGCTTGTAGCAACAACGAACAATGTAAGCAGAATAATTACAATGAGCATAATGCGTCTCATCATACACACACCCCGTTCTGGCAATCACACGTTGTCAACTCGCTTTCCACTTTCCCAGCAACACACTTAAACTCACGTAACTTATTGTACGTTGGTGAATCAGGTGAAGTCACCGCTGGGAACACAGCAGTACCGTCCCACAAACAGTAATCAGTATGCCAGACAGCATCTTTTGTATTTATAGTATCATCATTGTCTCGTGCAGTGCCACGTTCGTTAGTATTAACTCCACCGTCTGTATCAATGCAACCAGTTGCAGGAGGTACTCCATTTGTCAAATCAACACATTTCCCACTGTCACACGCACATCCAATCACCAGTGTTTCTGCAATGCCATTTGCACATGTCTGTTCGATAAGCAGATTGCCATCGGTGAGTTGTCTATTTTTGTCTGACACATCAAAATACAAGAATAGTTCCGAGCAGTAATCTGTCCTTGTTGTTACTCCAACTTGTGTATTGCCTTTAATAAACAGCGCTTCCTCACCAGAGCCATCACTATCAATGCAATCCGCAACACATGTGCCAGCAATGCACGCTTCACCTACAGCACATTGAGCTGGTGAATTACAACCTATGATAGTACAAACACTGGGCTGTCCAGTACATATATATCCTGCTTCTATTCCACAAGTTCCACTACAACCGTCTCCATTGTCAGTATCGCCATCATCACATTCCTCAGTTCCTCCAACAGCAGCACCTTCAACAAACCCATTGCCGCAGGAGAATACACTCTGCATATCTTGGAGAATTTCCGTTGACGTCATCTTTCGTGGAACAATGCGCAATTCATCAATCTCTCCCTTGAATTCTGAGCTTCCATCGGTAAACGCTCCCAATCGCCAAGATTGAGATAAAAATTGAGACATTCCGCCTAGAGGAGAAGGCGCAACATCAGTAACATCGTTTCCATTAACAAATATTTTTGCCGTTCCTTTGTGAAGCTCTACAGGCACTGCAACGTGAGTCCATTGCTCAGTAAACAAAACATTTGTTCTCGTGTCAGTCCTGATGGGACTCCCAGTACTCTTTTCCAGCGTAAACACTAGTTTCCCTTGACCAACATTGGAAGGCATCAATTCATTTATAGTCAAGGCGAATCCTGCGGACGCAGGACCTTTATTTGACAGGATAACACTTCGAGGAAATGCAGTAAGCAACGCCTGATCAGGTTTCATCCATAACAAAATAGTAAATTCCGGTGGCATAAATGTCCCAAGATCAGGCAAATTAAACCATTTATTCACGTCCATCACTATTCCGCTCCCTTTCCTTCCTGTTGTCTTAACAGGGCACGATGAACAGCTGTAATCGTTTCCCGCACCGGATGTATCACCAAAAATATCTAATGGATTATCAAATGTCATGTCAAGCACCGATTTGCCGCAAAATCCGTTCATACAATAATTAAGCACTGGTTCAACAGCTGTCGGGTCAGGGTTATCATCAAAACATCGTCGTACATAGACATCCTGCGCACAAAACAAATCTTTTACCGAGCGAAGATTATTGTTACAGTTTCCTGTCGTCACACTAAATGTATTCACTGTACAAGTTGAAGGGGACGGAGCAGGCAATGTTCCAGCCATTCCAACCACATCACGCATTGGAGCTTTTGGCACATAAGAAACATACAATAATGAAATCATCAACAGAACAAAAATTGCAGCTATGCCTCCTGTAGCAACACGACTGGGCTCAGTGATAACAAAGCTCATGTCAACAGTCCCCACACGAAGTACAACTTATCCATTCAAACCCCTTTGACAAAAGCAATTCTTTTCTTTATTTAAACATTACTTCTTCGGCTTGCAGATGCCGTACTGACCTGCGTTGTAGAGCGCTCTCACTTCCGCATCCGATAACGCACGAGAATAATACTGTACTTCGTCAATTTTTCCGATAAAATATCCTGGTGGTGGAACATATCCAGCATAATCCGAACCAACGACGTTATAACAGTCGTAAATATCATATGTTACTGCCGTAGAGCCAACAAGATTTCCATCGAGATAGAGCTTCATTATTTTATTAGGCGCATCAATCGTTGCGGTAACAAAACGCCACGGATAGCCCGCATTAGAATAAGAAGTTGTTAGAATAGTTGTCCCCACGGTAAACTGAAGAAGACCATTCTTGTATGCGTAGAGTAAGTAAACACTCGTTCCATAATAAGGGGCACATCTGCCAACGTTAGGATGCCATTGACCATAGCTTAGAATATACTGTGTTGTTACACCGGTTATTTTAACCCACGCTGCAAATGTTAACGGTGAACTCCGTGTCGGGAGCACACCGGTCGTTGGAGAGAATAAAGAGGCACTACTACTGGTAAAATCAAACGCATCACCAATGTATCCTGGAGTATTTGAAACACCTTTCATCGTAAACTGTGGTCCTTTGATTGCTGTACTTGAGCCATCCCACCATGCAACCATATTTCCGGGCTGCTGCACACAAAGTTCATTCTGACAGGTATTTGAACAACCATCAAAGCTCTCCAACATTGGCAAGCTGTCACAAGTAGGCGGAGCATTGGTGCCAGTACAGGCATCATCGCATGTTTCGTAATACGGACTGCCAGCAACTTGATTCAAAATTCCATTACCACAAACATTCGTGTACATACAACTCTCACACCCATCTCCAAGCACAGTATTACCATCATCGCATTGCTCACTAACTGCTCCTGCCATCGTACTTGTTTCTTTCATGCCGTTGCCACATACTGGACAGCCTTCATCAACATTCCCATCACAGTTATTATCGATTGAATCACATATTTCTGTCGCACCTGTATGCGTCGATGGATTAGCATCATCACAATCTCCTCCAGTTGTTACATGCGTTTGTGGCAAAGCTGTTCCAGAACATATCTGAAGCTCACTTCCAGAGCCTTGTCCATCACTATCACCATCTACATAGCCATTCAGAAATTGGTAAAGAGTTGCATCGCCATCATTACAATCAGTGCCTCCGCATGTAACATCACCATAACTATCAACATCAATATCCTGACAGACGCATATGCCACCAGTATTGCCCGATTGAATTTCACAAATTTCAGCAGCTCCGCAGGACTTCGCTGGACATTCTTTTTTACAGCTTGCATCGCATGTATCAAAATCCACCGTATTTCCATCATCACACTCTTCTGTTCCACCAATTGTAATGTCTTCAAGAAATCCATTCCCGCATGTTATTGCTGAAGCTATTTCTCTTTGTATTTCTTGTAAAGACATCACTCTCGGAACAACGCGCAGCTCGTCTATCTCACCAATATAATCATTCTTGGATGTGATAAATCGCCCAATTCGCCATGGGGTTGTAAAATCAACAGGCACATCTTTGGCATGAGTACTTGCACTATGTGTTTTTTCAATTGCATCATGATAAATGGTAACAACACCTTTATCAAAGACTATTGCAATATGATTCCAGTCATTAAAGCGAATAGCTCCTTTCGTAGTGTCGGAATAAGCAAAAGCTGAAATCTGCTGGTTAACAACACTCACGGTCAAGCTTCCAGGACCACCTACCAAAGGATTGTTGGGATCAGGGCCATTCACCGACAAAGTAAATCCATCCACATTGTCCCCTTCACTGTTCGTCAATAGTACTCCTTTGTCGAGACCAATTACGCTGCTCGGCTTCACCCAAACCAATATGGTGAACTGCGGCGGCACATACTTTCCAAAATCAGCCATCTCAATCCATTTACTCCCATCAAAATTCATGCTTCTACCAACCCTGCCTGAAAGTATTTGCACTGGACATGACGCACAGGACTCACGATTCATTGCGCCAGACGTATCACCAATCTGTTTAAGGTCATCGTTAAAATTCATAGTAAGCACAGAATTGCCGCAAAATCCATTCATACAGTAATTGAGGACATTGTTTGCACCATCCAACATGCAGCGCTGGACATAAACATCTGTTGGGCAAAATAACTCTTTTGTGGTTGAGCGCAGAGTACATCCTGCGGTCGTTGTCACACTGAATGTATCAACATTTGTGCATGTTGTTGGTGGGTTTGTTGCAAAACCGACGATGTCACCCTGTTTAACTTGAGTGCATGCTACAGAGAGTATAACTACTAAAAGTAAAATAGCCAAACCAGAAAAGTGTTCACATCTTTTCATCGCAATCAATCTTTTTTTCAAAACAAAAAGCAAAGGCATTAATAAATATGCGTGCTTGTGGCGATGTAACCTTTCAGGTGTTGTGAATGTACTGTTTCTAGTGGTGGTTGTTGGAGCAGAAGGAAGGCGAAAAAAGTACGTAAAAAACGTTTTTTATTTCTTTTCTTCCTCTCGTAGCAACAAGACCTATCAAATTGCGCCCATAAATCACAGCTTGTGGCGAATCATCGAAATCCTCAAAGAAACCTACGTAATAGAAATAATTAGACCTTACTACAAAAATAAGAACAAAGAACTCATAAAAATACCAAAAATATACTTCATAGACAATGGAGTAAGAAATTATTTCATCAACAATTTCAACAAGCCAAGGCTCAGAGATGATAGTGGCTTCCTATTTGAAGGAATCATCCTATCAGAACTTATCAAGTACGGTCACAAAAACATCAAATTCTGGCAGAACAAAAACGTACAAGAAGTAGACTTTATTTTAGAACAGCAAAGCAAGATAATTCCCATCGAAGTCAAATTCAAAAAAGAGATAAAAACCAGTGACTTCACAGGAACGAACGCATTCATCAACACTTACAAGCAAACAAAAAAAACATTCCTTGTAAACCTCAACATCCAGAAAAAAGAGAAGAAAACATTTTTCATCATTCCTTACACAATTGGAAAGCAGATTTAACAAGTTCTCGCTGAAATAGACAGGCCTTGAGTCATTATTAACCTGAACCGAAAAGTATCAAAAACAGAAAAGTTTAAATATAACTGTATCCCAAATGATACATATGTATCAAAAAAGAAACGATGAGTTGGCTGTTTTAAATCTTTATTTAGGAAACTATCTGAAGCAACTTTATCTCAGGGAAATAAGCAGGATGGCAAAAATCCCTCTGAAGACTGTCCAGCGAGTTATCAGTTATCTGGAGGAAAGTAAAATACTTCGGAGCAGTATTCGTGGAAAAAACAAATATTTCTGGCTCAACCTCGACAATATCCAATTGAAGTTTTATCTGTTACAATCAGAAATTTACAAGACCCAGCTCTTTTTGGAAAAATATCCTCAATTTAAGACTTTTGTTAAAGGACTTGGACACACTCCAATAATCGTCTTTGGTAGTTTTTCAAAATTCACTGCAGAAAAAGATTCCGATGTTGATTTGCTGATAATTTCAGATGAAAAGGTGCCATTGCATTTATTGCCCTATAACATTCATGAAGTCAGGCTATCAGAAAAGTCTTTTGAGAAATCCTTGGAAAAACAGGAAACATTACTTAAAGAAATAGAAAAAAATCATATTATCCTGAGTAATCATTCTTTTTACATTGACACATTGTGGGGTCACTATGCAAGATAAAATAACGTGGTGCTTCAAACTGAAAGACGGCCTGCGGATTTTTGAACCTAATGAAAGGCTCGCAAAATCATATCTCAACGAAGCAAAAGCATCATTGGAAAGAGCTGAAAAGAATTTTAAGGATGACGACATGCTTTGGACAACTGTTGTTATTTATTATGCCGAATACTACGCATTATACTCGTTCTTACAGAGAATTGGCGTGAAATGCGAAAACCATTTTTGTTCTATACTCGCAACGGGATTTTTATTAGGGGACGATAAAGCCGAAACAATTAATCGTCACAAAGAAAAAAGAATAGATGCGCAATATTATATGAAGGTTGATAAGGAAGAACAGGTTGGCCAGATGCTTCGTGAAGCAAAAATGTTTATCTCAATTTTCGATGAGATTGTGTCAAACATAACTGAAAAAGAGATAACCACCCATAGAGAAAACTTGAAGAAGCGCTCTAAATAGTTATTCTTGTATTATCCCACTTCTATATACAATTCACAGCATCTAACACGGCGATCCATTGCACACATACTGCTGCCACTGACCATTCTTACATTCATACGCTTGCGTGTAATCACCAGGAGGATTAGGGTCTGGAACCAATCTTTTCTCGCCTTCCAAACATCTGTTGAAGGGCATCAAAATCCAGCGACCGTTTGATACACCTTTTAGTCCAGCAGTTACAGGATTACATTCCCAGTTCGATTGATACATACATCCTTGACCAGTACAACCACACATGAACACTGCGATGAAACCATCCTTGTCAAGATAAAAGTCACGCACTGCAGTATCAGTTGGAGTACTATCAACAGGCACCGCAGTCATTGCTATTGTACTACCACCAGCGCGCGCATTAAACCATTTGTTATTTGCACTTGGATTTGAAAAAGTATATGGAGTCATTCCTGCACCAATACTCAGGTCGAGCGGGCACCACCAATAGATTGTAGTTGTTCCGACTGGTCCTGTACATGAATTATCAACATTAGCGACATCTTTTACTGTGTAATAAGCTCTCTTTGAAACTATCAACTGTGGAGCCGAACCCAAGTTTGCATCATTCGGAGGGTCTATGAGCAAATTAAAGCTGTGCGATGCCGCAGCATACTGCAAGCTTGTAATACCGCCATTCTGCTTTGCAGCTCCCCCAGGACAACGCTGACTTGTAAGTGTTGCAGTGTTCCACGCAAAATCACATGGCCCTGCAACTACAACAACACTCAATACAATCAAAAAAAAGATAAATAAAATATACTTCATTGAGCACCTCTATTGTGTTCCTTCTTCGACAATGCCCAACGGCGCTGGCGGTTGTGGAATTCCATCAAATTCCGGCTGTGGTACACTGACCGAAGCAGTACTTGCCATATTCTTTTCCTGCACTGGTGCTGATTGCTGTGTACATGCACTAAAAATAAATAAAAAAAGCATGACCACAATCGATAGTGTGACAATTGTTTTCATTGTAGTTCCCCCGATTACGGTTCCAAGGTTGGTGGTGGTGCAACTTCTGATACGCCAACAACACCTTCAGCAATTTGAAAAGGTACTGACGTAAACTTTGCATTGACAACCGGACCACCTGGTGTACCAACATTAGGATCTGACTTGCAGTCCCATTTCTTCTGGTTGTTACATGGCTTTGTATTAGTTAAAGCCAAATCATCATTGCATGTACATACCATCAACGAGACCAGACTATAATCTGAATTGCGTGCAAACTGCTGACCATCTGCTCCTGCAACAGAACGTCCCAAAAAGTCATCAACGAAGCTAAATCGAACAGCACCCTGCTTTAAAGTAAAGTCATACGCAGGAGTTACTGTCGTCGTTGACTTTGGTAATATCGTCACCGGAGTGACACCCGGTCCAGCAATCTTAAGCCACGCATTACCAGCAGTCGCACCAATGAATGACGCTGCTGTTGGTCCAGCTGAATTCCATTCAAAAGCATCCCATCGGTTTGCTCCACGATTAAATACCCAACCCACTTTGTTCGCCAAAACAACTTCTTTTGGGTTTGCAGTTGTTGTAGCACGAAGCTCTATGCCTAAAACATTTGTTGGATTCCCGGCTGGGAGAGTTGGAAGTGCCTCACTATCCAGATACGCTGTTACCAACGGACGAGGTGATAAATCACGATTTATCTGTTTTAAAAGTACATCATCAAACCGTGCATCATCATCTACTCCATTAACAGGACTAACATCAACGAACGCATTTCCATCATTATCTGTATCCATTGAATCAGCTTGAGAATTTATTACAACTAAATTCGCAACCGTCGGACTGAGCCCTGCACCTGTCCTATCTGCAGTAAATACCGGACACTCCACTGCAGGAAGTGCAAACTTAGTACAATCCGTATTCTGAATTTGAGCAGGCGTCAATGTAACAATCGCCTGTCCTGCAATATCACGCTGCTGACCTTGCTGAGTACATGCACTTAAAATCATTAACCATACACCGACCAAACCAAATAACAACTTAGTATTAACCATTTACATCACCTTTTTACTTTTCCTTTTTTCCACAAACATTACTCGGATGATTACTACACCGAGGAAAGTGTAACTCCTTTTTAAATATTTTGGACACTTCTCAATGCTCTCTGTACAACTTTCTGTGACCATCCTTGTTCTATAAGTGACTGTTCCAAAACATCTGGACTATAACCCTGTTCAATGCTTGACTTGATGTATGACACAACCTCTTGTGGAACACGTCTTTTGAGCAACAACACAACAACTCCCGCAAGGAGCAGCAACGCGCCTACACTTGTCACAATGATAACCCATAACTGTATGGGCTCTTCTTCAACTGCTAAATCAACAGGTGGTTGGTAAATTGGTTGTTCTGGTTGCATTGGCTCTATTCGCGGCGCAGGCACAACCGGATTAGCGATTGGCGAATTAAAGACAGGCTGGGTTTTCTGTGGGACAATATTTGTGTCTCTTTCAATTCCCCTTGTCTGTTGGTAATTTTTGAATGTACGAGTACTGCTTCCACCGCCACCACTTGACGTTGAGCCTCCGCCACCAGATGATGTTGGAGGAGGGGCAGGTGGTGCTTCAACCAGGACAGTAATCTGCTTCTCACCATTATTGCCTGCTGCATCCTGTGCCACAGCTTTTACGATATGTGGTCCCGCGGCTACACCTGCTGTATTGAGAGTAAATCCATAAAGCTCTGTAGTATCTGTTTCTTTGAGTACATTGTCAATGAAAAACTCAACTTTTGTGACACCTACATTGTCTGTTGCAGTTGCAGATACAACAACCGAGCCCGTCACTGTTGCCTGATCCAAGGGTGTAACAATTGTAACAATAGGTATAGTTGTATCCTGCTGTACAACAGCACTAATCGTAACAGTTATTTCATGCTGTGCACTATTTCCAGCTGCATCAAATGCTTTTGCTTTTATAACCTGCGTACCAGATAATCCTGCTGTATCTAAATCAAATCCATACGGTGCTGTCGTGTCAGTATTTTTCAGTTCAGTTCCAAGAAAAAACTCAACTTTTGCGACGCCTATATTATCCATTACAGTTGCTATTACAGGTACAATTCCCATAACCGCTGTATTCTCAATTGGAGAAGTTACAGTCACTGTTGGCGACGTTGTATCAACTGGTGGTGTTCCTCCTCCTGGGGCAGGGATATCACAAAAATTCTCATCTGGATTGCATACTCCGCATGTTGCTATCGTCACAGTAACAGAATGTTCTTTACTATTCCCTGCAGCATCTAATGCTTTTGCCTTGAGTGTTCGGCTACCGGACATTGCTGTTGTATCAAGCTGAAAACTATAAGGCACAGATGTATCTGTACCTTTTTTGACGAGACCAACGTATAATTCAACCCTATCAACACCAACATTGTCGGTAGCGTCTACATTTACATTTATTACACACGAAACAGTCGCACCATTCACTGGACTAGTTATACTCACTGTTGGCAACATCGTATCTGTTCCTCCGCCACCACCTCCACCCACCGTTACAGTAATTAACACTGACTCAGTTATCTGTTCTTCATTATCAGTCGCAACAGCTTTTAACGTATGATCACCTGAAAGTGTCGTCATATCCACAGAAAAACTATAAGGCACTGTCAAGTCCTCACTATGCTTCACATTGTCAACAAATAGCTCGACTTTTGTCACCGTTCCATCATCAGTCGCAGAAACAGTAACAGGAACAACTCCACTGACTGTTCCGCCAGTTGGGGATGTTATTTGAACTTCAGGTGGTGAGCCTACAACACTGCCAGGAGCGCCGACTGATGGAGGTAGAGGCACATCTCCAAAACCATCATCCTCCGCAATCACACTCGTCATCATACATAAAATTACAACAATCACCACAATCCCTTTTTTCATCTTCATAAGCATTCTCCCATTATTTATAAAGTTATTTCCCAATTGCTTTCTTGAAGGCTTCTTCAATCACTTTGTCGTCCCATCCCTGCTGTTGCAATGCGCGCTGAATGCTGCCAATAGGATAACCGCGCTGCATACTGTTCGACACGTACATCACAATTTCATCAGGCGCACCCGACGACCTCATTTTGACAAACGCAAATGCAAGCAGTCCGCCAGCAACAATGACAAGACCTAAACTCATCACTAGACTTAACCACAATGGTTTTTCTGCTGTTACTTCTTCAACCGTTTCTTCAACAACAGCAGGCGCTCCTCGTGCAGGCGCAGAAGGTTGTGTCTGAACGGGTCGTTGTTGAACTGGGACTACTGGTTGAACCTGTTGCACAACTTGAACAGGTTGTGAAACTGGTTGCTGAATTGGTTGTTGTATTGACACGGGAGGAGCTACTTCTTCCTGTGTCGGAAAAGTTGGAGGTGGTGGCGACACTGGTGTCGTTTGTACTGGTTGAAAAGTCTGCACAGGTTGTTGAGAAACTGGTTGTGCTGTTCCGACATTGTTCACCGTTACACTCACGCGCGTTAAATCATTAAAATTTCCTGCTTCATCGTATGGCGCAACTGTTAGCTGATGCATTCCGTTAGCAATATTGTTTGTATTCCATAACCACTGATAGACACCTTCAGCAGTTGGAATAGTGTCCGTAAACATTGGAATACCATCAATCAGAAATTCAACACGTTGTACTCCTACATTGTCTGTTGCGCTCGCACGAACAACGAATTCGCCGGAAAGCGTTTGCCCTTCGACAGGAGCTAAAATAGTCACAGTAGGCTTTTGTTCGTCTATCTCTTGTGCATAGGAAAAAACAATGAGAACTAAAAATATGATAAAGTACAATTCACTCTTTTTCATGATGAAAAGAATATTCTTCCGCTATTTAAACTTTGTTTGGTCGTTGGAGCAGAAGGAAGGCAAAAAAAAGTACGTAAACACTTCATTTTTTTCTTCCTTTTTGTAACGGCAGGACTGTGCGTTCATAGGTCGCACTTTACGTGAATACTATCTGACGTTCTTTTCATTATCGAATCAGTATCTCCGAAACCAAAAGTCAACTTCAGACACCTACGTGAAAAACCTTGTCTACGATAGCAAAACAGTGTGGTGGGCACGTCAAAGGCTTACTGATCGTTATGCGTTCAGCAGTTGACACATCATATGCTCTCGCAATCTTGAGCTTATTCAAAGTCTCATGGCGTAGTTTATTCTTTTGGTTTAAAGGTTTTTCTCATCTCTTAAAAAAGGTAACACCCTGTAAGGACTACTCAAATGTAAATCCTATGCGGAGATACTGTCGAATTGCCGAATTGCGTAAAATATTTAAATAACAAAATCTTTACAATAAATAGTGAAAATGTGATGGACTTAACAGGCTATAATGTAAGACCAAGTAAGCATGTTATCAAAACGTGGATGAGAAAGTGGAATTATACACTTGATGAAATGAAAAATGCTATCGAGAATGCATACAGGACAGAAAAAGTAGGAAAATACAAGTATGAAACATACATACGAACAAAAGGTGGAAGCCGAAAACTGATATTCATTAAAGATGATGAGTACAAAGATATACTTATAATTACAGGAGCTGAAGGAAAATGAGAAAATGCCTGAATTGTGAAAACGGAGAATTCATACAAGTAGAAGACATAATACTTGAAATAGAAGGTTATGTGTTTATACTCAAGGGCGAACGATGCACGAACTGCAAAGAGGAATTCCCCTATGAGCAGGAAACTGAAAAGACAATAAAAATCGCGCAGAAGTTAGGTGTTTGGCCAGAACCAATGAAGATGTACAGGCACTTGTCAAAAAGTGGAAACGGATTGGTGTTCAGAATACCAAGCGATATAGAAAAGCAGATGAAACTAAATGAAAAGACAGAGATAGCAATATCAAAATTGGGAAACAAAATAGTAATCGAACAAGTCTAAACACCGTCGTGCTTCAAACTGCACGGCTTATCATACCACATGAAAAAGAAAATTTACAATTTGACCTTCATTATCGCGGCAGTCATCGTTATATGGGCATCCAGATGGACGGGCAACAGTTGTTCCAATTCACTCAAATCGCGATATAGGTTGAGGCCTGCTAAAGAAAATTCTCAACGAAACAGAAATAACACAAGAAGAATTCATGAATTATTTATGATATAACTATCACGCTAAAATTAACATTGTTATTCGTGGTCGTTGGAGCAAAATGAAGCAAAAATATTTTACGTAAAACGTTTATTTTTTTTCTTCCTGAGGCAAATGACTGGTCAAAAAATTATAAGCAAAACCCTAACACGTCCGTTCCGCTCTGATTGTGAATGAAGGTGTCGGTATTGTTGACAAATCATTACACCATTCGATTTCATAAGCATTCGCATTGCTGCATGGCACTTGGCAAATCAAAACATCATCTACAACACGCGCAAGCAAATCGTTGTTGTATTTCGGATATGTATTTATCACGACCCGTTTATTTGCATCTCCAAAAACAGGGGGACCTCCTCCTATAGTTAATCCGCCAAGGCACACGCCTTCCGGATTTGAATTAATCACGGTTTTCGTCGATGCATACAACTGGTCAATTGGAACATTACAGGTGACCGCTTTCGGAACTTGCTGCGGATCAGTTGTAAGCATATATTGAGGCGTAAATGAATTCACCACACCCTGCTGCAACTGCGGATTTGTAACGAACACACCCGCAGTACCTGCAACAATTCCACCGATAAAAAGATACCACCACAATCTCTTGCTCATAACACAGAGAAAACAAATTGTGTTAATAAAATCTTCTATGCTAGAAAAAATTAAAAAACTGATTAGACATCTTTATCTCATGAATCCGGGAGACTTCAAAAAACTGGTGAAAGAATATACTCCAGATGACATCACATCTGATGAGCCTCACGTAACCATGCGATGTGACGAAAATGACATTTCAATTGATGAGGTGAAGAAAAAACTCATTGACACTCATGCGTCTTTGCTTCGTATCGTTCGTGATAGACCAGACGTGTACAAATTGTATTATCGTTTAAATCAGCATCGAGAGCTTAAGGTAGTTATCGACTTGCTAACGCACAAAAAGATGAACATCAGAACGGTGAAAATACTTGATGACCGCTATCGCATAGGTAGCCTTCGTATACGAAAGTTTAAATAGAAATAAAAGAATTTATCACATATGACAATCGGCAAAAACACCTCATTTTCCTGGGATTATAGTGAAACATCTGACATTCTTAACATACGACAATCAGGGAAAACAACAGCTGGGGGCGCTGAATTAGGCGACTTTTCTATTGATTTTGATAAAAACGGGGATATTGTCGGAGTTGAAGTCATTAATGCCTCTGATTTCTTTTCACAGGTTGGAATTGGTGATCTCACAGATATAAAAGCTGCAGAGATTATTATACAAAAAAGAAACACCTACTCAATAATTCTTCTCAAATTTGTCTTTCCACAAAAAACAGATATTGTGCCAATTCCAGCGCCGATTGTTGCAGAGGTAGCTGCGTGAAAATCTTCGCCACAGAAATCATTTTATAATCGAACCTTCCCTGCCTCTTAATGAAAGCCGAAGAGCTCCAGTCGCTAGCAAACCAGTTACGCCGTCATTCTCTCCAAATGACCACCGCTTCAGGTTCAGGTCATCCTTCAACGTGCTTATCATGCGCCGACATCATGGCCGTGTTATTCTTCGATGTGATGCATTACGACAACAATTCAGACAATCGCGCAAACGACCATTTTGTCCTCTCCAAAGGACACGCTGCCCCTATTTTATATGCTGCGCTTGCAGAAGCGGGCATTATCGCAAAAGAAGAGCTGTTCAGTCTGCGCAAATTCACCAGCATTCTCGAAGGCCATCCTACCCCAAAAATTCCATTCATTCGCGCAGCAACCGGCTCTTTAGGTCAGGGGTTAAGTATTGGCGCAGGCATTGCATTAGCAAACCACATGGACAGCATAAATAACAAGATGTATGTTCTGCTTGGCGACGGTGAACTCGCTGAAGGAAATGTCTGGGAAGCTGCTGATTTTGCATCGTATAAAAAATTAAACAATCTTTGCTGCATCGTTGATGTCAACCGACTCGGTCAGAGTATGCCGACGCGACACGAGCATAATACAGAAACCTACGCGTCTCGTTTTCGCTCATTTGGATGGCACACCATCGTTGTTAACGGCCATAACATTGCAGAACTTCAACAGGCACTCAACAATCTGCATAAAGAAAAGCCGACCGCAATCATCGCTCAAACCCTCAAAGGCAAAGGCGTTGACTTCATGCAAGACAAAGAAGGTTGGCACGGCAAGCCTGTGTCAAAAGAACAGCTTCCTTCTGCGCTTCAACAGTTGGAGATAAAACCATATCAAATTGAACGAAAGCAGCCTGAACAAACCGTTTCAATCTCTCGTCACGTTCCTTACACTGAAATAAACTGCTCGTACCAAAAAAACGCAATGATTGCGACGCGCGAAGCCTATGGAAAAGCACTCGCAAAGCTTGGTCAGCACAAACAATTAGTAGTTCTCGATGCAGACACAAGCAATTCAACAAAATCCGACGAATTCAAAAAAACATTTCCTGACAGATTTGTTGAATGTCACATCGCAGAGCAGAACATGGCAGCTTTAGCAGTCGGATTATCTTCGATGGGTAAGTTTCCATGCGCATCAACATTCGGCGCATTCTGGACACGCGCGTTTGACCAGCTACGGATGGCATCAGTTTCAGGTGCAAAAATGCTCTGCTGCGGCTCACATGCCGGCGTTTCGATTGGAGAAGACGGCCCAAGCCAGATGGCACTCGAAGACATCGCAATGTTCCGTGCACTCAACAATTCAATTGTTCTTTATCCATGCGACGCTGTATCGACTGAAAAGCTTCTCGTACGTGCATTAACACATCATGGCATCAGTTATATTCGAACAACACGCGGAACAACGCCAGTTGTTTATGATAATAATCATGAATTCAACATTGGTAGTAGTGCTGTTCTCAAATCGTCACCATCTGATAAAATTCTCGTCGTTGCTGCAGGAATCACTGTCCATGAAGCGCTTGCAGCGTCCAACAATGTTCCCATACGAGTGCTCGATGCTTATTCCATCAAACCTATTGATAATGCAGCCCTTCTGAAAAATGCGAAAGAATGCAACACTACTGTTCTTGTAGCCGAAGACCATCGCATTGAAGGCGGCTTGGCTGATGCAGTTGCTCAGTCATTGTCTCCTCACGGCATCCATATTCATCGGCTTGGCATTGACAGAATGTCTCATTCCGGTACTCCTGAAGAATTGCGCGCATTTCACAAGATTGATGCGAATGCGATTGTTGAAAAGGTAAAGCTCGTACTCAAAGCGCAAAGTATATAAACCAGAGTTAATATGTATTAGTTATGATAAACATATGTAAACTTGAGTTAACTAATCTTCAGCAAGAGATTTTAAGAGTTTTATTCATAAAAGCAGGAGAATCACTCAATCAGAGGCAACTAGCAAATCTCTTGAACGTTTCGCCCCCAGCAGTCATGAAAGCACTACCTTCTTTAAAAGAGAAAAGTTTAATAAAAATACAGCAAGATAAAGAAACAAGAAGATGGTCTATCGAATTAAACCGAAGCAATCATAAAGTTATGCAATTGAAGAGGGTAGACAATTTAAAGCTCGTCTATGAGTCTGGTTTAACTGATTTTTTGGAAAAAGAGTGTGCAGGAGGGACAATTATCCTATTTGGAAGCTACTCCAGAGGGGAAGATACCGTGAGCTCGGACATAGACCTAGCCGTGATTGGAAGAAAAAACAAAAGAATAGATGTAATTAACTTTGAAAAAATGTTGCAGAGAAAAATCAACATTAATTTTTATGAATCATTTCGAAACGTTCATAAGCATTTAAAAGAAAACTTATGCAACGGAATCCTGCTTATAGGCGGTGTTGAGCTGTGAAAGCAATCAGAAGTTTTGACGATTTCATTAAAGATAGAATTGTCAAAACTCAAAGTATCGACATATCACGGGCAGAATTTTTGAAGAAAGAATCTGAAAACAGTTATTCTAATTTACTGGAAAAGATAAGACTGATAAAACTAACCGATAAAAACGCTAATGATTTTGTAAAGTCCTGTTATGACATCATGATGGAGTTACTAAGAGCAAAAATGCTTCTCAATGGATACAATGCCTCTGGCATCGGGGCACATGAAGCCGAAGTTGCGTACATGAGACTTCTTGGATTCGAGGAAAAAGACGTGCAGTTTGCCGACCAAATTAGGTTTTTTAGAAACGGTATGCTTTATTACGGGACAATTCTAGACAAAGAATATGCAGAAAAAGTTCTTCTATTTCTTGAAAAAGTTCGAAAACAATTAACAAAGAACGTATGACCGTCGCGCATTTTTAGTGGTCGTTTGAGCAGAAGGAAGGCGAAAAAAATTACGTTTTTTATTTTTTTTATTCCTTTCGTAACGACAGTGATTTCCTGAGCTAAAAAACACGAACACAACCCTTATTAACCACAAAAATTTCCTTGCACTCATGGTTTGGCTCTTTCAGGACAGCACGCTCGACATCGCAGACAAAATCCAGCTGGTCATTGCCTATCTGCTGCAATTAACATTACTGGGCGTCATCATCTATTCACTCATCCAGCAGTACTGGTTTAATGCCTTTATCATCACCGGTATTCTCATCCTCACACTACTTCCTGCGATTGTGCAACACAGTTACAAAGTCTATATTCCTGTTGAATTTCATCTTGCAAGTATCGCATTTGTTTTCGCATCTCTTTATCTCGGAGAAGTTCATGGGTATTTTACCTATTTTTGGTGGTGGGACGTCGTGCTTCATACTGCATCAGGCGCACTGCTCGGCTTGGCAGCTTTCACACTTGTCTATGTACTCAACAAAGAAAAACGTTCGCAATTACAGTTATCACCGCTATTCCTCGCAATCTTTTCTTTCGTGTTTGCCGTAGCAATTGGAGCAGTCTGGGAAATCATTGAGTTTGCGCTCGACCAATTATTCGGACTCAATCTGCAGAAATCAGGTCTTGTTGATACGATGTGGGATTTAATTGTTGATGTTGCCGGAGCATTATTTGTCTCAATCATCGGTTATATCTATATTCGTTCAAATCACTCGATGCTTATCAACCGTTTTGTGCATCGCTTTGTGAATAAGAATTACAGGATATTGAGGAGAAAACGCGGTGAGTATGCATGATGCACTCATCACTAATTAGTAAATTTGATTTAAAGTACTAACTGGGAATTAGTACAACCAGCCGACGAGTAATAATAAAATTATCTCCTCTCCTCAATCTCCTTCCTCAATTCATCCAGTAGCACTTCAACCTTCTTTTCTCCATGCACTTTCTCATCGCGCGTGCGCACATTGACCGTATTATTAGCAACTTCCCTGTCACCAACAACCAGCAAGTAATTCCATTTCTGCATCTGCGCTTCACGAATCTTCTTGTTCGCAGTATCCTGATTTTCGTCAACGTCAACTCTCAATCCAGTGCGTCGCAATGTATCCGCAACAGCTTGACAATACTCAAGATGTCTATCTGCAATGGGCAACACAATCACTTGATTTGGGCTGAGCCACAATGGAAAATTGCCTGCGTAATGCTCAATCAAAATCCCAAAAAATCTTTCTAAGCTGCCGAGTAATGCACGATGTATCATCACTGGAGTGTGTCGTTTGCCATCGGTTCCATCAAATTCAAGTTCAAAGCGCTTCGGCTGATTGAAATCAAGCTGAATAGTAGCACACTGCCAGCTTCTTCCCAACGCATCTTTAATATGAAAATCTATTTTCGGGCCGTAAAAAGCGCCATCGCCCGGATTTAGTTTATACTGCAGCCCTGCACAATCCAACGCATTCTTCAACGAATCTTCGGCGCGATTCCATAATTCCTCGTCACCTAACGCACCGTCCGGCTTCGTGCTTAACTCAACATGAAATTCGAAGTGAAATACATCTTTGTACAGGAATGAAACAAAATCAATGACACCACGAACCTCTTGCTCAATCTGCTCTTCGCTGCAAAAGATGTGCGAGTCATCCTGCGATAATTTTCTCACCCGAAACAAACCTCCCAACGTTCCACGGACTTCGTTGCGGTGTAAAGCACTGAAATCTGCAAGTCGCATCGGCAGCTCACGATAGCTTCGTACTTTAGTCTTGAAAATGAGCGCATGCGAAGGACAGTTCATTGGTTTGACAACAGTCTCAAGTCCATCCATCTGGGTGAGAAACATGTTGTCGCGATAATGTTGCCAATGTCCTGATGTTTCCCATAATTCTTTGTGAAAGAGTTGTGGCGTGATGACTTCCTGATACCCTCTTTTGACGTACTCGCTGCGCATGAATGCCACAAGTGTATTGATAATATGTGCCCCTTTAGGATGAAAGAACGGGCTTCCCGGAGATACATCGTTAAAACTTATTAAATCAAGCGCAGCTCCAATTTTTCGGTGATCTCTTTTTTCAGCTTCTGCCTGCTTTTCCTGATGTTCATCGAGCATCTTCTGTGATGGAAAACTGATACCATAGATGCGCTGCAGGCTTGCGTTTTTTGCATCGCCACGCCAATAGGCACTCGACAATTTTGTCAGTTTGAACGCTTTAACCAAACCGGTTGATGGAATATGACCACCACGGCATAAGTCACAATAGTCGCCTTGCGTGTAGATTGTAATGGTTTGTCCTGCAGCATCATCAATCAGTTCGCGTTTGAATTTGTTGTGCTTGAATTTGACACGAGCTTCGTCTGCAGATACAACCTGACGCTGAACTTTATTATCTTGTACGGCATACTCCTTCATGCGCTTTTCAATTCTTTCAAGGTCAGCTGGATTAAATGGTTCGTCTCGTGCGAAATCATAATAAAATCCATCCTCAATCGCTGGTCCAATTGTTGGAAGTGTATCTTTCCAGAGCGAGACTACTGCCTGTGCGAGCAGGTGTGCGGTGCTGTGCCAGAATGCCTGCTTTCCTTCTTTGGAATCAAATGTTAAAATTGAAATTTTTGCATTGTCGTTGATAGGTCGATCAAGCTCGTAAATCTCCCCGTTTACAAGAATGGCAAGAGCGTCGCGCGCAAGCTTAGGTCCAATCAATCGTGCGATGTCCATTCCCGTTGTTCCTTTCTCAACATTTTTAGTGGAACTGTCGGGTAACGTTAGGATTATTTTCATCAAACCAGCAAAATGAGAGATGTTTAAAAAGTTAATGTGGGTAAAATTGGTCGGAGTGTCCGTCGTAGGAGCAAAAGGAAGGCAAAAAAAACGTAAATACGTATTATTCTTTTTTCTTCCTTTCGTAACAACACTACTCAAACGACTTACCAGAACTCTCATTCAAAATAATAACATTCCCTCTCCCTTTCTTTACTTTCTTCACCAACCCTCGTTTCTCAAGGTCAGCAATCATCAGTGAAACTTTCGCCTCGCTTTGCGGAAATTTGGTCCGAATCTCTTTCTGTGTTGTCCTGCCCTGTTGCTCTTGAACAAACTGAATCACCTGCTGCAAATCCTCGGGCAATTGCTGCGGTTTAGTCTCTGCTTTTGGCTCATCTTTTTGCACAGCAACTTCTTTTTTCACTGCATGAAACGACTTCATGACTTTATTGACACGGTAAATCAGGAACGCAGCCACAATAATTAATGCAACAAGCACAACAATGAACAGGTAATCTGTTTTTTTTGTATCATCTAATGTCAGTGATTCAATCTCCAGTCCACTGAAATTAGTAAGTGCTTCTTCCTCTTCGATGTATGGTTCTAATATGAGGTCATGGACAAAAACTCCATCCTGCACGACAACAACCTCTTCAACAGCTTGTGCGAGTATTTGATCATTCCTCCTTTGCTCCGCCGTCAGCATATAAGTACCCGCCTGCACATTAAAGCTATACCTTCCATTCACTGCGATAATCTGCTGCTCTGGAACTGTTGAAATAGAAACACGGACATTCTTTGCCTGCTCAAGTGAAAGGTCATAGACTGTCCCAAAGAGGGTTGCAGCCGTAGCTATTGAGCTAAACAAAAGAAGTCCAACCACAACAAAAGCAATAAGTCTCATATAACCTCAAAAGCCGCAGAAGTGTGCTGATATTTAAACTCTGCTAAAGAAACGTAAAGCTTTAGACAGCGTTCAAAAAACAGCTCAGAACCCACGATTTCAAGCAAACAAAGCTTTACACACTTTACCTAAAGCTTCAGCAAGTTACTATATAAACAACGCTACTCACTTATCATTTAGTTTTGCGGGTCCCGGATGGTGGTTTCCCATCACCTCTTTTTCCACCATCCCCCCCAAAACATTTACAACAGGAGGTTATGTACATATGAGAAAAACAATTGTTTTGAGTGTGTTAAGTTTATTTATTTTGAGTGTTTTTTCTTCCGCCGGTCTTGGCGAAACGCGAAGTGCTTTATCAGTTGATACAGAAGCGAGTGTCGAAGTCGATTCCGACAGTAGTGATGAATCCGATAATGAAGAAAGTGGTACAAGTACAAAAGTTACAGCGAAATCCCGTACAGAAGCAAAACGTACAGAATCTGACCGCATGGAACAACGAAAAGAAAGCGTTCTTACAATAAGAGACAAGCAACGTACTCAGTTCCAAACTGCATTACAACGCTGTGAAAAGATGCCCAATCCTGACGATTGTAAGAAAAACATGGAAAAACGCCTTGCTCTTGTCGATAAGTTAGAGGAAAAAAATCTCGCAAACCTCGAACGTTTCCAACAGAAGCGCGCAGAAGTTGCGGAACGACTTGAAGAGCTGAAACAAAAAGAACATTTCAAGCAATTCAAAGAAAACGCAAAAGCGCGTGTTGTCACAGCGAAAGCAATGAGCGACGCGGATACACGCTTCAAAAAAGGGGTAGAAAAGTTTGATAATGCTGAGTTTTCACGCAAAGAGAGCCGTGAGTTGTTCGAATCAGCCCGTGAGCGATGGAAGAAAGAATGTGCAGATGATAGCGCCGAGAAATGTAAAGAGCTGAATAAGAAGCTAACGCAGCATGTCAAAGCATATCTCGCACATACGCTTGAATTGATGACATCCCACATCGAGAAAATAGAGGCTCGCGTAACAGCATCAGAACATTTGTCTGAAGATGAAGCAGCAGCCACGCTCGAAAAGCTTGCCACTGCAAAAGCAGAAGTAGCTGCTATCAGAGCAAAGGTTGATGCGTTGTCTGAAACAAGTACAAAAGATGAAGTGAAAGTAGTTACAGAAGAAATAAAAAGATTGTGGAGTTCGCTGAAGGACCGTCTCGCTATTCATGCAGACAAAGTTGTCAATGCACGAATGGGCGGTATTATCGTTCAGTCTGAACAGCTTCGAGTAAAACTTGCGAAAGTGTTGGAACGTATGACTGAAAAAGGCGCGGATACAGGAGCCACTGCAGCGTTGGTTACACAATTTGACACAAAGTTGCTTGAAGCAAAAGAAGCCTATGAGTCATCGCAAACTTTGCTCAAAGAAGCATCCTCATTGAGCGGAGAACAGCGTGCTGCTAAAGTGAAAGAAGCTCAAACAATGATGAGAAAAGCAAAAGCAGCGCTGAAATCAGCCAATAATCTTGTGCAGAAAATTCATCAGGAGCTTAAAGCACAACGGCAAGTTGAAACCCTAACCGAGGTCGAAACCGAAGTTGAGGTTGAAGCTGAGGTGGCCACTGAATAATTTTATTTTTTTCTTACTTTTCAGTGAACAGATATAATTATAAACATTGAATGCAAAAGGAGACAATATGAACAAATATCTCATCATTTGTGTTATAGTACTGCTGTTCATTGCAGGATGTAAAGCAACGCCAAAAACCGACGTGGTAGAAACTTCTTCAGCAGTGGTAGATACAACAGTGGATACGACAGCTGATATAACGCCGGCAGAAGATTTGGACGAAGAGCTTGAAACCGAAAGCCTTGACACCGTAGGCTCTGCACTTGATAATCTGACTTGGTAAAGCTTTTAAAATGTACTTATTCTTGAGTATAGATGGACCTTTTTATAGAAAAACGAGTAGACGAACAGGTTTATGAGTGCAGATTGAAAAGAATCAATCCTGAAAGCAGGAACACTGAGAAGCCCGATGCAATATTATTAGTAGGCACCTGTGATACTTCTCTACATTTATGCATGGAGAGCTTTGTAGCTGAATCTGCTGCTAAAGATTATTTACACTGTGATATTGAAGTTCACTTCAAGGATTTAACACCTGACGAACAGAGAAATGCAATGGAAAAGTTGTTTCGTTATCCTCACATTCAACCTGCACTAACATACGAAGGCAAGCCGCTGGAATAAACAAATAACCTTCACGCAGAGTGTGACCGATGAACGTCCAGTGACTGACGTTACGAAAGAAAGAAAAAAATATTTTTTTAAAAAGTTTTTCGCCTTCCTTCTGCTTCAACGACCACCATGAACAAGCGCGAAGCATGTTTGCAAACACGTTGAAGTAACATACTCTCGAATCACAATCTTAATATATCAATAAAATTTCCGTTCTTCATGCAGCGCGTTTCAAAGGATTTACCGCTTTCTGAGCTTACCTTGCGCCGCTATGAAAAACCGGCTGATTTAACGGGCAGGGATTTGGTCAAGCGTTTGTGCCTGAGCTTAGGACTTTTGCAGCCCGGCGACAGCAGGGACGTGGTTGTCGATGTTTTCATGGTTCTTTTGGAAGCGCGTAAGAACAAGGAAGAGCTCGAAAGTGAAGTGATACGAGACAGAGTGATAGAGATGCGCAAGCGTCATAACCTGTCACAGCTTGGCATCGCACATTCCAACGTGCGCAGACAATTAAAAAGATTGAAAGACCTTTTTCTCGTAGAAAACAATATCACCAAATACCGCATTCCTGAATTCCTGCCGTTAAGCGAGGTATTTCGAGATAAAGGAGAGAGCTTTTTGCTCAATTCAATTCTAGTGCGTGTCAGAGAGTACGTCGAGCAGGTGGATAAGGATTTTTCAAAAATCAACTAAATATCTTATCATAATGTTCTCGAAACACTTCTCTCGGAATAAAATATACTGCTAAAAATATGAGTGACGGCACAATAAAAATATCGTCTAATTGCCCAACAATCGGAATGAAATCAGGAATGAGGTCAATGGGCGAAAGAAAATAAACAATTGCCACAATCAGAAGAATTTTTGAGATACGCGGAACCCGACGATCATTTTTCAGATTCTTTCCGAGAGAAACATAATTTTGGACATTTTTCTTGATACTTGCAAACGCAACATTCATCCCTTCACCATCTCAATTTCTTTGGCATCAAGTACTTTCCACGAACAAATCTTCAATGCACCGAGCGCAAGATTTCCTATCTTTGTTCTTTTCAGCGCAACCACATGAAGCCCGCATTCTTTCAGCAATTTTTTAACAATATGTTTTCTCCCTTCGTGCAACGTTAATTCAATCGTATTCGGATTCACCAATCGAGCTTTGCATTTCACAATCCTTTCATCAATAATCATTCCATGCTGTAACTGCTGAACGATTCGCTGGGAAATCACCGTATCACATCGTGCTTCATATGTTTTGATAACTTGATACCGTGGATGAGTCACACCATTTGCGAAATCGCCGTCGTTTGTCAAGAGCAACAAGCCTGAAGTATTGAAATCGAGCCTTCCCACAGGGAACAGTCGCTCATCGATATTGATATAATCCATGATTGTTTTGTGAAACTTGTCGGTTAATGCGGTCACACAATCAGCCGGCTTGTGAAACGCGATAACTATTTTTTTTGTCGGTTTAACAACTTGTCCATCGACACGGATAATATCAGTTTCAGCTGCAGACGTACCGATAGAAATGAGCTTGTTATTGACCGTCACCCTTCCCTGCTTAATGAGCTCTTCAGCTCGTCTACGAGAGCAATAGCCACGATTACTCAATAACTTCTGGACGCGGTGTTTTTCTGGCATAAGTGTATTCTCGCAGCAACCTGTCAGAAACTGCGGTTTCTGAGCACATCAGTTTTTCACTGTGAAAAACTAAATGTTTATATACTTACGCTTGCAAAATAGAGCTGCACAGTATCAAAAGCATATGAGTGCAAGGTGAGTACAATGGAAGGAACAGTAAAATGGTTTAATCAGGCAAAAGGATTTGGTTTCCTTACTGGTGATGATGGACAGGAATATTTTGTTCACCATTCGCAGGTATCCAAAGGAGCATTCCTGAAAGAGCAGAGCCGTATTTCTTTTGATGTGAAAGACACTGAAAAAGGAAAGCAGGCACAAAATGTCTCTTTGAAGCAGGAAGCCGCAGCAGAAGACGAAGTAGCTGCAGAATAAATTTAAAAGCTTCAATTCTTTCTTTTTTTTATGTGTCAAAAACCAATAAAAGTTAAACTGAAATTACATTGGTTTTTGAGCATGCTCAGAAATAACACCGCAGTCGTCATAAGAGACAGACAATCAAGTTGTTCAATGAGGTGGTATTTCTGACATACAAACCACTGGAAGACTCGTTTCTTATTCAAAAGTATGTAAAAAAGTACGCGTACGGCTCAGTGCTTGACATGGGTACAGGTACAGGTATTCTTGCCAAAACAGCAGCACGAAACAAAAAAGTAAAAAAAGTGCTTGCAGCTGACATTGATGAGGCAGCAATCGCTTACTGCAAAAACACCATCAGAAGCAAAAAGATATCATTCGTCGTTTCAAACCTTTTCTCAAACCTAAAAGGCACGTTTGACACCATCATATTTAATCCGCCCTATCTTCCAGAACATCCTGATGAAGATAAAGATGTTGCACGAGCGGTGTCCGGCGGAAAGAAAGGTTACGAACTGATTGCTTTATTTCTCAACCAAACAGGAAAGCATCTCAAAACAAAAGGAAATATTCTTCTGCTGTTCTCATCATTGACAAACAAAGGCATCGTTGATAAACTCATCGAGGACAACAGCTTCGTCTTCGAAGAACTTGACACGCAGAAATTCTTCATGGAAACGTTGTACTGCTATCTTATTAAAAAAAATCAAGTGCTTGAACATCTCAAACGTCGCGGACTAAAAAACATTGAATTTCTCGCACGAGGGAAACGTGGTCTAGTCTACACCGCACTGTACAAAAGAAAAAAAGTTGCAATCAAAATCCGCCAATCCAAAAGTAAAGCGCAGGAAAGAATTGAAAATGAAGCTACTTGGCTCAAAAAACTCAACAAGCACGACATCGGCCCAAAGCTGCTGTTCGCGGGAAAAGATTTCATCGTGTATAGATTCGTCGAGGGCACATTTCTACCAGAATTCATTGAACTGCACAATGCTCCAATAATAAAAAAAGCAATTGCAGACGTTTTTTGGCAGTGCTACCAGCTTGACAAAATTGGTGTGAACAAAAAGGAGATGCATCATCCGGTCAAGCACGTTATTGTCGATAAAAAGCCGACATTGATTGACTTCGAGCGCACGCACAAAACAGCAAATCCAAAGAATGTTACACAGTTTGTCCAGTATATTTGCTCAATGGAAAAGCAGCTTTTTGTAAAATCAGTAGTATTCAATACGTTGACGTTACGAAGAAGAGCACAGTCCTACAAGAGATACATGGACGAAGCACATCTTCAGGAGATAATTGATGAACTTTAACGAAAAAGTGTATGCTGCCTGCAAATCAATTCCAAAAGGGCAAATATCAACCTATAAAGAAATCGCGCATGCAATCAATACAAAAGCATACCGTGCAGTAGGTAATGCATTGAATAAAAATCCGTTTGGCTTTTCATACGACGGAGATGTTCCCTGTCATCGCGTTGTTCAATCCAATGGCAAGGTTGGCGGTTTTGCGCACGGCACGAAGAAAAAGATTGAACTGCTGGAAAAAGAAGAAATTAAAATAAAAAACAACAAGATTGTTGAGTTTGAGAAAAAGTGTTTCAAATTCGCTAGATAAATTTGTATTTCACTGTAAATGATTATGGAATTCTTGAAACCAAAGTCTTCATAGTCGTCGTTGGAGCAAAAGGAAGGCGAAAAAAACGTTACGTTAAAACTTTATTTTTTTCTTCCTTTCGTAACTCCTGTGACAGTTCAAATTATCTAAAATTCCAGTTTTACAATATCTCGTTACCAAACGATTATCAGAAAAATCACCAAGAATTACTTCTTCTTATTCTTCTTCTCTATCTCTTTCTCTAATTTTAGTTCTTTGATTAACTCTTTATACCTGTTTCTGATAGTGACTTCCGTAACACCGGCAACATCAGCAACTTCTCGCTGCGTTCTTTTCTCTCCATGAATCAATGAACTCACATACAATGCAGCAGCTGCAATGCCTGTTGGACCGCGACCAGACGTTAATTCACCTTCGCGCGCATCTTCGAGGATTTCAACTGCCCTGCTTTGTGTTTCAGCGGTTAAACCAAGAGCACTTGCAAACCGCGGAATATAATCTGCAGGATTGCTGGGTAAAATGCTAATCGCTAATTCTCGTGTAACAAAACGATAAGTCCTGCCAATTTCTTTTTTTTCAATACCACTTGCTTCACTCATCTCATCAAGCGTTCGTGGCACTTCATGACGTCTGCATGCTGCGTAAAGAGCGCCTGCAACAACTGATTCCATTGAGCGCCCGCGAACTAAACCTCGTTGAACCGCAAGTGTATAGATGCGTGCTGCCTCTTCTTCAACACTTTTTGGCAATTTTAAAAACGAACCGACTCTTTTTAGTTCTGCTAAAGCAACTTTCAGATTGCGCTCAATCGCGGTAGAAATACGATACTGCCATTTTCTTAACCTAAAGAACTTATTCTTGTCTTTTCGTGTTCCTAACCTATATAAATCAGATTTCTGACCCACTTCGGTACCTAATCCCTGATCAAACTGAGTATAGGTCGTTGGCGCTCCTGTGCGACGTCTGCTTTCACCTTCGTCACTGTCAAAATCACGCCATTCCTGGTCAAAATCGACTGCTTTATCTTCCAAAACAAGCCCACAATCACGGCATGTAACTTCGCCACGCTCTGCATTGCGGAAAATATTCGTGCTGCCACATTCCTGGCACGCTTTCATTTGACGCTTTAATATTGGGACTGGCATAGCTATAGATTTATATACTTCTGTCGTCACTTATTTATAAACCTTTCTATGAAAAAAGTGAAATAAGCTCAATATTCACGCAATCGGTCTACAATAAGTACATCATTACCCTTTAACGCCCATCTTTTTCATCATCTGTTGCATGTTGCCGCCTTTCATCATTTTGCCGAGCTTTTTGGCTTGATGATACTGTTTCAGCATCTCTCGTACATCCTGAATAGAGACGCCAGAACCAGCAGAAATACGCTCCATATGGGCATTATTGACGTCATCCGGGTTCATTAATTCATGCTCAGTCATGCTATCCATTGCATAGCGCCATTTTTTGAGCTTTTCTTCCTGTACTTCTAAAGCTTCTTTGGGTATTTTCAGCTGTGAAAAGCCCGGAATCATATCCACCAATTTGCTTAAAGCGCCCATACTTTTCATCGCTTCCATTTGCTCATATAAATCCAGCAAATTGAATTTTCCCGCGATAAACCGTTTGCTTAAGTCTTCAGCTTTTTTTTCAGGAACCGCTTCTCTTGCTTTTTCAAGAAGTGTTGCGACATCACCCATGCCAAGCAAACGTGACACGAATCTTTGAGGATTAAACGGTTCAAATTCGTCTATTTTTTCGCCGACGCCTATAAATAAGACGGGCGCTTGAGTTGCAGAACACGCAGACAATGCGCCACCACCACGTGCCGTGCCGTCCATTTTTGTGATGATAACACCGGTTACCTTAGCTGCATCATGAAATGCTGTTGCCTGTGTTTGTGCGGTTTGCCCGATATCTGCAGCCATGACCAACAATCGTTCATCTGCCATTACTGCAGCATTTAAGGCATTCAGCTCTTTGATAAGTTCATTACTGAGTGCATCGCGTCCTGCGGTGTCGATAATAACAATGTCATAATTCTTCAGCTGTCGCTCACAGTCGCGGTATATCTGCACAGCATCCTTTGACTGCTTGTTGCCATAGAAATCAACACCAACCTGCGCCGCAAGCTGCTGTAACTGGTCATACGCAGCAGGTCGCCAGATATCAGTCTGAACAACTGCGACTTTATGTCCTCTTTTCTTGAAAAATAACGCAATTTTGCCTGCAGTTGTTGTTTTTCCGTTTCCAAACAAACCGATAAGCATGATTTTGAGTGGTGTCTTGCTGATAGAAATTTCACGCGAGCCTTCGCCGAGGAAATGTGCAAGCTCCTCATAAACAATATTAACCAGATGTTCTTTTTTCGTTAATCCCGGAGGCGTCTCTTCCTTCGCTCGCTCTTTTATCTTCGTGCTTAGCGTATAGACAAGTTCTACATTGACATCTGACTGCAATAAAGCACGCTGAATGTCTCTGATTAATTCTTTGATAAGTGCGTCATCAACAAAAAGAGAGCGAGCTATCTTCTGCAGCGTATCTCTCAACGATGAGCTCAATTTTTCGAGGACCATTTTTATCAGCTACTTATGACCCCGATGGTATTTATGCAGTCTGTATACCTCAATTTACCATCTTCAGCAGCCGATTTCAACTGTACACAAATTTTGGACAGTTCGAGAGCAATAAATTCTCTGTCTTTAACTTTACTCCAATACTGTCTTGGAGTAGGACTATCAGTGAGAACCTCAACAATATCGAAAACAGAATAAAACCATTCTTCATTATGTCGTATTTTTCTTATTTTCTTGTCCTGAAATACAACAAGAGCATTGTTTTTGTCCATAAGCCATACATTTGTCTTTCTCTTTAAATAGTTCACGCAGAAGTGAACGATAATGTCAAATGCGGTGCAAAACGTACTGTTTTTAGTTTAATAGTCGTGGAAGCAGAAGGAAGGCGAAAAAATATTTTTAAAACGTTTTTTTCTTTCTTCCTTTCGTAGCGTCAAAGAAAATAACCACTGTTGAGTTGTAATTATAGAAAAGTTTATAAACGAACATTTTTCTACCAAAAACATGGGAAAAAGCAAGAATGGGATGCAACCACAGCCACCACAGCATCAGCGTTCGTTGCAGTCGATAGTTATTGGCGGTGCTATAGCCATTGCAGCTTCAGTTTCAGCATTTTATCTTGGAACTGCTTCAGTCGTTAAACCTTCTGTTATTGAAGCAGGGCGAGTTATCGAAGTTACTCGTCGCATTACATTTGATGACGCGCGTCAGCATCGACAATTACGTCAGCAGTATCTTGATGGAGTTGTCGATGGATTAGAAGGTATAGAGGTAATTTATGATGGTGATCTTCAAAAAGTCACAAATCATCGGCTATCGAATCGTGACAAAGAAATTGAAATACGCAATGGCCAACCTTACCAACTTACCCCAGATGAAATAAAAGCAGAAGTTCGAAGCAAGGATAATACATTGAGTCTTCAGTTTTATTCCGGTGAATTTGGCATGCGGAGCTACATTCCTATTTTCGTTCATGCTCCGGCATTTGAAGCTCTTCGGGACCAGAAACCAGCAATGAGATTCCGCTCTAAACTGCAAGGTGCTATAACATATGTCAGGCAATTTCGCAATGGGCGCATCGCAGGACAAGATGTTTCACCACAAGATTGGGACGCATTGATGAAGTGCAACATGGGATTTAGTTTGCTTCATGCCGAAGCACGAAGAACAGAAATTTTATATCAGGACTCGATGATTGGTGGAAGCAATAATCATGACGTAAAAGACTACGTTCAGGGAGTTCTTAACCTTGCGGCACAATCGCCCCAGGCAGACGCGCAAGGAGTTGGTCACATTGTGAGTTCTTTCGTCAGAGAACAGAAAGAAAATCCACGTACTGCAAGATTTATCAACAAGCATTTGTTCGGTAATCCAAATGGTTACAAGAAATAGTTTACTCACTCAACTTTATTCCATGCGTCTGTGATTCGTGCCAGCCAGCTTCTGTTATGCGAATGAACTCTGCATTCTTCTGCATCTCTTCAATGGTATGTGCTCCACAATAACTCAATCCGCTTTGTATACCTTTCACTAATCCATTGATGACATCCTGCACCTGTCCATTGTAATCAACCAGTACAGAAACACCCTCGACAAAAACGTCCTGCTTTTCTTTGACTTTGTGCTGGATTTTATTTTCAAAGCGTTCATGGCTGCTTTCATAGCTTGCGCTTCCCATGTATCTTTTGTACCTTTTTCCATCTTTAAGAACGACAAAACCCGGCGCCTCATCAGTGCCTGCAAAAAGGCTGCCTGAAAAGATTGAGCTTGCGCCTGCAGCAATTGCTTTGACACAGTCGCCCGGAAATTTCATACCTCCGTCTGCGCACACAGGAATGTTAAATCTCTTTGCAACAGAAACGACATCCATGATTGCAGTGAGCTGCGGCACGCCACTACCAGACATCAACCGTGTCGAGCATACTGGCGACGGTCCAATTCCTACTTTCAGACCATCTGCCCCTGCATTGATAAGGTCATGCGCAGCGTCTGCCGTCGCTATGTTTCCTGCCATAACATCAACAGAAAACTTCTTTTTCAATTCTTTAATTCTCTCAATTGCGTAATCCGAATGACAATGCGCAATATCCAGAACGATAACATCAGCGCCCGCAGTAATAAGTTCGTGTGCTCGTTCAATGGTATCTTTGACACCGACAGCCGCGCCCACCATAAGTCGTCCCTTTGAATCACGGTTAGCATTCGGCCAGAATTCCAGTTTCTTAATGTCCTGCGTCGTCATCAACCCAACAACATCGGTTCCGCTTAACAAAGGCAATTTCTCAATACGATGTTTGTGAAGAATTTTTTTTGCATCTTCAAGCGATATCTGTTGTGGAGCAGTAATAAGACGCTCTTCTGATGTCATGACTTCACTTATTTTTTTTGACATGTCTTCTTCAAATAAATAATCGCGCGATGTAAATATCCCAATAAGCTTGCCCTGCTCTTTCACAAGTAAGCTTGTTACATTTTCCTGTGCCATTAGATGAACTGCTTCTGCGAGCGTTATTGTTGGGGACACAGAGAGTGGTTGTTCAATAACAAAGCTGGTGCTTCGCTTCACTTTTTTGATTTCCTCGACCTGCTCAGCGACAGAAGAGAACTGATGAATCACACCTAATCCGCCTTCGCGTGCCATTGCGATAGCCATTCTGTGCTCGGTGACTGTCGCCATGTTTGCGCTGACAAGCGGAACATTAAGTGTTATTTTTTTTGTGAAGCGTGTTTTCAGCTCGCCCTCGCTTCGTGACCTGAGCGGCGTTCGTTTTGGGACTAAAAGAACATCGTTAAACGTTAAGCCAATTCTAATGTCACCCATTTTAAAGTGAAGGGAAAAAACCAGTATAAAAGGATTTAGCTACTTCGGCAACACAATTTTAGTGAGCTTCGCACAGTTTTAGGAGTTGTCGTTGGAGCAGAAGGAAGGCGAAAAAAAAGTACGTAACGTATTATTTTTTTCTTCATTTTGTAACGCCAGTGAATTTATTTCTTCACATCCATCGATCTCAGCGTCCACTTCTTCACAATATCCCTACAGTCCTTGATGTCCTCAAAGAAATGAGGAAATTGTCTGCATATTGCTGGTCGAGCATTATAAATCGTGCAAAACGCTTTCTCGCCGTCACGTTTTAAAAAAAAACAGTCGCCATTGACAAGCCGTATGCCCCATCCACTGTTGTCAAACAATCGGTCTGCGTAAGATTTTGTCCGTAAGCCTTTTGCAAGAAAAATTCTCAGCCTGTCCCGATAAGACAACTTTACTTTTAAAGTGCAACAGAAATGTCCAACAGGACAATGAGCGCAATCAATATTCTTATGTTTGTAGAAATCTTTTTCCTGGATTATGAGTTCGCCCATTTGCTCAAACACTTCAGACTACAGAATTGCAACCTATCAGCCTTATTTTTTATCTTCCAAAACGCTTCAAGTGTAAAATTATCCTTCACACGATCAACCGGCATCGAACATTGCTGACATCCAACGGGTTTCTGCAGCTTTACCGCACCGGGTTTTATCTTAATAAAATGTTTCATGTGTGTGCTCCCAATTCGCGCTCAAGGCGCTCGCATTCCTCTTGCAGCTTTTGCAATTTAGACTTCATTGCAGGATTTAACTGGTCATGTTCCTGATCCCAGCGCATAACTGCAAGCTTCTGGCGCAACCCTTCCAGCTTTAACTGGAGTTGCTCGAGCTTATCCTGTTGAACATTCTCAAGGCTTGGCTCTTCCATAACCATAAAGAACATATCGGGGTATATATTACTTATGGTCTATTGAGACCACGAACGATAGCCGCTGCTTCGCTTCCACTCTCACAGCGAGCTTTGACGAGAACTTTTGCCACGCCTTGTTTTCCCACAAGAACGTGGCTTTTTCTGCAATATTTGCAGTGCAAAGCTTTTCCCTGCGTAACCTGACACTGCCCACAATCGGGACATTGAACAACGAGAAACATGAGATGATAAAGATTGATTTGTTTAAATAACTATTTACTAATCGTTGGAGCGGAAGGAAAGCGGAAAAATAATTTTTAACGTTTAATTTTTTTTCTTCATTTTGTAGCGACAGTGACTGGGAGTTCATAGCGCACTTCGCGTGGTCACGAGGCAGCTGCCGAACGTGACTAGCGAAGCGCACTTCGCGTGAAGATTATCTGAAACTCTCATTTATCTCAAATGCAACCTGTATCGTCCTATTCCCTGAAAAATCAACATTTCCAGAAGCGCCTTCAAATGACATGCGCTGCAGCTCGTCTTCAATTGCTGTTCCGGAATGAGGGACTTTTTGTAACGCTTCGGCGACTGCTTTTATCGCGTCATATCCCAACGCAGCATCATAGGTTACTTGTTTTCCATACACTTTTTGAAAGTACGCAGAAAAAACATCAGTAGCGACTGGTCGTACCACATTCACATGTTCAGAAACGATATAACTAAAAATAGGAATAGTAACAAAGCTTTTCATGGCAGATTCATTTACATCGACAAAAAACAACGCATCAGGCTGAGATGCCAACAACCGTGCGCGCTGCTGCGTCGCGTGTGATGAATTTCGCTCAACATATTCCAAAATGGTTTCTCCGCCGAGCGCATTGGCTTCTCTGACAAAAACGTCAACATCACGACTATGCAAAACACCAATTTTTTTATAACCCTGTTGGACAAGAGCACGCGCAGCAGCTTTATCCAAAGATACAACTGATGGCATAAGACTTATACCTGAATGATACAGACTAATCACAGCAACCCTATTCTGTCGAGCAACCTGTGTTGCAACATCTTCTGTACATGCGTCGATAATGACACGTGCCCCATAAGCGACAATCAATTCAAGCGCTCCCGCAGAAGTACAATCTTTAACGACAAGACGCAATGGTGAGTCCAAAAAATCCCGTTGGTTAATTTCCTCAACCGCAAGCTCCATGCCGCTCAGCGCTGCATCATTATCCAGCAGAACACCAACATTAATGAACGGTTCCTGCTGTGTGCAGCCTATAAGCAGAAGAAGAAGTAACCATCTCATGAATTAAAATTGACACGGGTGATATTTAAAGATATCACAATTCGTTGTGTTGCGTAAACGGTTGATTTAGGCTAAAACTGGCTTTTTGGTGCTTGCGGATAGAGCGAAAAAAAGAAGTAATACTTAACTTTATTAATCGATTTAAATTCCTAATATATATTAGAGGATAGATGTATTTATAAAAAATAAAAAAGGTGATTGAGTATGGTTGACAAGATTTTTGAAATTAGGATAGTGGATGTAAAAAACGTCTCGGATAGTGCAGCAAAACAAGTACGTCAAAAAGTAAATGAGGAGAAAAAAATAAAACCTTCTTTTGACTATAAGGGTTATGCAAAAGTTACTTATGCAACAGCATCTCCGCCAAAAGTGATTAACATAGAACCAATCGAAGGAACGCCTATGAGCTATTACAAACAATTTGAAAAAGACATTGGGGGAATTTCAGGCATTTTCTGATTTTTTTTTAAAATGATTGTGGTCTGCCCAAAAGCACTTACTGCAACAGACTCGATTATTGATAGGGAGTTCTTAATTTTTTACCTAACGTCTATGGACGATAAAGCAACGATGGCAAATGAAGTATGGGATTTTATAAGAGTAAAAACTATGGAGAAATATGATGCTAGAATAGCAGAAGAGATTATAGTTCACTTGAGGGGGAAATTTGAACCAGAACTAAAAAGATATAAAAAAGATAGTTTTGAGGAATCCGACCCCATACCTTCAACCGAAGAAGAGATTTATTCTAAAACCAGAAGTTTAGTCCAAAGAAAGTGGACAGAAATAAAGTACTTTATAACACAAGAACCAGAAAAATATCAAGGGATACCAAATATCGAACCGATAACACTTCAAGATTTTCATCTAATCATGATTGGTAGTAATAACGAAAGAGAAAGAACGATTGTTAGAGAGTTTGGTGAATATTATGCACATAACAAATATGAATAGATTTCTATCACTGGCTTCAGGAAAACCAATAAACTTTAATCTTATTTCGGTTAAGAAAGTCAATTAAATCCTAGCTTACTTCACAATCCTTTTCTCTTTTTAACATACGCCACAAGTTCACGCGAAATCATCGGCTTTCCATCAACAAGAACGTATCGGTAGGGCAACAGAGTCGATTCGCTTTCTCCGATCGAAATTTCAATACCATCCTGAAAAGAGAGATGAGATAACTGTTTTCCTTTGACTATTTCATGCACAACATAAACCGCCGTATCCGTACTCATCTGTTTTGTTCCGATGTTTCGCGCCGCAACTTGAGACATCTGCATCGTTAATTCAGGCGCGGTCCTTTGCTGCGGAGGATCATCACCAAGAATACCGCCAAAGACAAAATAATCAAACGCCTGCGCATCAGCAGGAGTTAATGTTTTTCGTGCAGCTGGGTCAAGTACACACACATTCTTTATCTTTCCCTGACGATAAAGTTCAATCACTGACTTAGAGATAACTTTTCCATAAGAAGCAAGCGCACGTCCGCGAACATGGGTAAACCATACATTCTTTTTGCCAACAATCCGAGAAATATGACGATACTCAACCTTACACCACGGCCACAACTTTTCCTCGAGATGCTCGACGATAAATATGGGCATAGGAAAGCAATCGCAACAAGCTTTATAAAGGCACTGCAAGTTTTTGAGAAGCAGATGGCAAGAAAAACAAAGACAGAAAAGCCTGCTCAAAGCAATACACAGCCTGAAGTCAACATTGGCTTAGTAGGTCACGTCGACCACGGTAAAACAACATTGACAGAACGACTGTCGGGCAAGTGGACTGATACGCATTCCGAAGAGCTACGTCGTGGCATCACTATCCGTCTGGGATACGCAGACACTATTTTTGTAAAAACAGAAGAAGGTGTATACACAACAGAGCAGCTTGCAATTCAGGATAAAAAGAAGTATACACTAATTCGTAAAATCTCTCTGGTTGACGCTCCCGGTCATGAATCACTCATGGCAACCATGCTTGCCGGCTCGACAATCATGGACGGCGCTTTGCTTTTAGTCAGCGCTGCAGAAAAATGTCCACAGCCACAAACACGTGAACACATCATGGCATTAAGCATTGCAGGCATAAAACAAGTCATTGTCGTTCAAAACAAAATTGATTTGGTGACCGAACAAGAGGCGATTGCAAATCACGAAGAAATCAAACAATTTCTTAAAGATACGCCGTACAAAGATTCGCCCATCATACCCATCAGCGCCCGAAGCGGTGCGAACATTGACATTCTGATTCAGGCGATTGAAGAATTTATACCAACACCAACACGAAACAAGAATGCAGAAGCGCTCATGCTGGTCGCTCGTTCGTTTGATGTGAACAAGCCAGGAACGAAAGTAGAACAAATACAGGGCGGCGTTTTAGGCGGCACATTGATACAGGGGTTATTCAACATAAACGATGATATTGAATTGCGTCCGGGACGTATGATTATGGTAAAGAATAAACCCGAATGGCAGCCATTAATGACAAAAATTGTCGGTCTTAAAACAGGCGGCACTTCGGTTGAAAGTCTTGGTCCTGGCGGTTCAATTGGTGTATTGACACTTCTTGACCCATCTATTGTGAAAGCAGATAGCCTCGCAGGGACTGTTGCGGGAAAAGTAGGAAAGCTACCTCCAATATGGTATACACTGAATCTGAAAGTCTCGTTGCTCAAGCGCGTTGTCGGCATAGAAGAAGAAACCGAAGTGAAGCCGATTGCAAAAGGCGAAATATTGATGCTGAATGTGAACGCGGCTGCAACCGTTGGAACAGTGACCGACCTGAAGAAGGGCATCATCAATTGTCCACTGAAGAAGCCGGTGTGTGCCGCAAAAGGCTCACGCGTCACGATTTCACGACGCATGGGCACAAGATTTAGATTGATTGGGTATGGAGAAATAGTATAACCATTGTACAAAAGGTGATGAGATGATTGTCTTTTTTGATGTAGGCAATGTTATTCTTCCACGAATGCAGAGACACATCGACAACATTGCAACAGCTGGACACTTGAATAGCAACATTGTCGCACAAGCTCTTCCTCTTATCCACGAATTACAACGCGGTGAACTGACTGAAGCTGAATTCTGGAAAAGTTTCAAGCGCTGCACAGGTCAACTGCCAACAAATTACAAGACGTTATGGAGTGAATCGTTTACATTCAGTCCCGATAAAAAAGTGCTTGGCATTGCGCAAAAATTGAGAGAACAAGGAACATACACAGGAATTCTATCAAACACCATAGCGCCTCATGCGAAAATACTGCGAGCCTATGGATTGTATGACGGGTTTGAACCGGTTATTTTATCCTGCGAAGTGAAAGCTCGAAAGCCTGAAAAAAAAATATTTGAGATTGCAGCGAAAAAAGCAGGCGTTTTGTTGCACGAATGTGTACACATTGATGATGACCCTGAGTTTGTCAAAGCAGCAAAAGCAGGTGGCATGGACGCAATCCTGTACAAAAATCCAGAACAGCTTACCAAAGAATTACAAAAGCGTCGTCTTCTGTAAGAGCAGATAAGCTTTTTTCAACACAGTCTTCGCTGTATCATATGTCAATTTTTTCATTGCATTATCATAGCTGAGCCATTCAAATCCCAAATGTTCCGAACTGAGCTGAACGTTGCTTTGCATTGTCCGAGCAAGAAAAAAAGTGACTGACTTCTGAACAAGCTTTCCATCACGGCGATACGTCCATTTCACTTCTTCTTTGAAAGAAGGTACAAATTCAATGTTTGTTATTCCGGTTTCCTCTTTTATCTCCCGTCGTGCCGTTTCTCCTTCGGTCTCTCCATTCTCAACATTGCCACGAGGAAAATCCCAATAAACCGTTTTATACTTGTATTTAAGCAAAAGAAACTTGCCATCTCTTGTGATGATTGCGCCTGCACTGTGTTCTTTCATTTCTTTACTGGCTTTTGCTTTGTATATTCTTCATGAACAGGATGGTCTTCTCCGGGTTCATCGAGCCAATTCTTCTTTTTTTTCTTTTTAAATTGGTCTTTGAATGTGTCAATGACAGCTTTCATAATGGTAATAAAGCATAACTATATTTAAATATTCTTTGAAAGTAACAGACGAGATGAAAGCACAACAGCGTTATTCATACATGATAACAACTGATGAGGCAACGTTTGATAGAATTTCTGCACAGGTTTCTCATGAAGCAAAAGAGGATAAACGTGTTGAGATTGTGGCAGTAGCAGATAAAACAGGTTATAACATCCTTGTTCTTCATTCAGTACATCAGCCACATGATTATGCCAATGGTGCAAAAGCAACAGTACTTGAAGCGAATGATATAGATTATATGAAAACAGGCATGATACGTCGCTCACTTGAAAAACGCATCGCAGAACTTGAAAGAGAGCATAATGGAAAGCCAGCCTACACTGGAAATGAAGTTCTTGCTGCGATGAAGGATGTGACAGAAACTTTATCAGTTGTCCAACCACAAATGCTTGTGACAGCACATGATATTAATTTATACGGACAAAGTCTTGCATATGCAACGTTGCAATTAGTCGATGGAAAAGCAAGCCAGAAAGAACTTGAAGCGCAATTGAAACAAGCTGAAGATGACAAAGAAAAGGCAGTTGGAGAACGAGACATTGCGTTAAGGGATTTGCATGTCATAAGTCAAAAGGGCCAAATACATTTAAGTCAAAAAGCAGAACTGGAAAAAAAAGTTGAGGAGTACGAAAATAACACTGTAGTAAAAAAGATTGAAAGAGAATATTCCGCAGCAAAAAGTGAGCTTCAGAAAGTACAGCAAGCCACACGAAGAACTGAAGAGCGTTTAAAAGAACTTGAGCGCGAGAGAACTGCTTTTTTCGACGCAATGCGTGTTGTTAAAAGCAATCTTGAAAGAGAAAGAACAAAAGGAGCTCAGTTTGAGGGATATAAACGAGAAAAGGAAGCAGAGATTGCTCAGCTGAAAAGCATATCGACAAGATTAAGAGGAGAACTCGACGATGTTAACAAGCATCTGAGAGAGTACATTCAATCAAAACCTCAGCAATTGTACAATGTTCCAACAAGAGCCGAACCTGTAGCAATAACAGAGAGAGGAGTTACTACACCACGCATTCTTATTCCAGACCCTCTCGCTGAAACAACTGAGCAGCTTTTTGGATATGTTGCATTCAAAAGAGCCAATGATAGTGATAGACAAATTGTTTCAAGGGTATTCAATTCTGCTCAGATAAATAGTCATCGTGCCATAGGCCGAGCAAAAACTCCCGTGTATTTTTTCGGAGGAATAGACGCAAAGCTGGAAAGCATTCTTTCTGAGCTTATACAACATGCCGACGCGTCACGTACAGCTGAACAAATGCAATCTGATATTTGTGAATATTTCACAGCAGGTGACCAATGTGGGTACAACCTCAATCTCTGGAGAGAACGAGATGGTCGCATTGACAAGTTCACAATTGCACTTGTTGCACGCCTGGCGCTAGCAACGGTAGAGAATAAATTACACATGGCTCATTTGTCACCAATGCAGGAACATGAGATAGCTAAGATAACACCAATCTTTTTTCAGCTGGCGTATAATGGAGTAAAAAGACCCCGAGAAGTCTACAAACCTTAAACCCCCTTCTTCGGACACAACTGATTCAAAAAACATTCTTTGCATTTCGGAACAGGTGTACAAAGTGCGCGTCCATGCCGCTTCATTAATCCCGGAATGTTCTTCCATTCATTGTGGGGGACAATGCCCATCAATTCGCGCTCTGACTTTACTGCGTTTGTATTTGACGTCGTCCATCCAAATCGATAGCACACCCGTAACACATGCGTATCAACAACTATTCCTTCCACGATTCCAAAAGCATTTTGAAGAATGGCATTTGCTGATTTGCGACCGATGCCCGGAAGTTCGACAAGTTCTGTCATCGTTTTGGGGACTTGTCCTTGATGTTTTTTCACAAGAATTTGACACGCTTCGACGATGTGTTTTGCTTTTGTGTTTGCATAGGTAATGTTCTTGATGATTGGAACAATGTCATTCGTTTCAGCGTTCGCATAGTCTTTTGCAGTCTTATATTGCGCAAACAGATTTGTTGTTGCAGCATTCACCACATCATCTCGTATCTGCGCACTTAAGATAGTTGCAACCATTAATTCCAAAGGATTTGAGAAGTGCAGATAGTGAGTAATGTGCGGATGCTCTTTGTGAAGCAGCTGCAACACGTTTTCAGGAGACGCTACCATACGACAAGGAGAGAGGATTGTTCTTATATTCGTTTCGTATTTTTCGTAGTAATGGTGGGAGCAGAAGGAAGGCGAAAAAAAAGGTACGTAAACGTTTAATTTTTTTCTTCCTTTCGTAGCGACAGTAACTGGGAGTCAACACCAACCGTGCATACGTCGATAACTTTAAAATAAGGTGAACGTTGCAAAACTCTCATGTCAAGAGAATACAAACAGGACGTCGTAGCTTTGTACGAACTCACTGCCGAGATGAACGCACGCTGGGACGCGACTGGATATAAGATAACATCTTCAAAAGATTGGATAAACGCTTTTAATGCGCTTGAGTGGCTCAGAGCAAATAATGGCAATGTTATGAAAAAAGTAGAAGCTTCAGGGAGCATCGACCGAGGAGATATCAGCAATGCGCTTGAGCAGTTAGTTATAGCTGAACGTGCAATGCACAAGTATGTTCAAAGAGAGCAGAAGTTATCATGTCAAGAAACATCGGTACAATAAAACAATAATCAGAACGTATGTTATCTTAAACTTTGTACGAGTCACAAATCCTTTCCAAATCTTTCATCATAGCTAATTGTTTATCTTGAGGCAGCTTATACAACACATCACTGACTAGTTGAAGATGATCAGCTCGCAACTTTTCCAAGGTAGCATCAACATATTGCAATCTTGATCTTCGTCTTTCGTACCGTCTGCTTGATGTTTTTGCCAAGAAACTAAGTCGAGGATCGTGCTCACAAAAATCAAGTACTTTTTCAGCAAAATCACTTCGTATTCGTGAGTCACCACTAAAATATCTGCTTATCATGGCCGATCCTATATCTATACCAACCTTGCTTCGTAACTCATATTTATGAGTCACACCACGCTCAAGGAGAACATCTGTGAGTACTTTACTCTGTTCAGACGTAAGCTTTGGCACGTATCTTTGATCTGATTTAGGATGCTTCATTTTGGACTCATCATGATTTTACACACCGGCGGCAACGCCCTCTTGTGAGCACTCGTATCGTGCAATTCACGAACCCGCCGTATTGCATTCGAAGACGATTTCATGCCACCGATGATGTTATCCAACTCCTCATATGTCAAACCCATTTCACCCTCGTCTGTTTGTCCGCGCCACAGTCCAGCAGTCGGTGTTTTCTCAACAATAGGAGATGGTATCTCAAGATGATACGCGAGCTTTCGCACCTCTGTCTTTGTCAAATCTCCAATCGGCAAGAAATCAACACCTCCATCGCCGTACTTTGTAAAATAGCCAACATATAATTCGGACTTATTACCAGTGCCTGCAACGCGATAATTGTACGCATTTGCATAACAATACAGGAGTATCATTCGTATGCGTGCTTTCACATTTCCAAGTGCGCTTTTATTACTATCAACGAAAGGAACAGTTCGAACAAACGCATCAAGAATATCATTGAGAGGATGAATCACCGTTTTTATTCCCAACTGCTGCACAAGCTCCTCTGCATCGTGTACATCCTGTAGTTTACTGATACCACGTTCCGGTAAGATTAAACCAATAACTTTTTCTTTGCCTAAAGCACGAACACAAAGCGCAGCAACCGTGCTCGAATCAACGCCGCCAGACAAACCAATAACAACTCCTTCTGCTCCAGTAGTCATTCGACGGATAAAAGCAATGATATGTTTTTCAATGATTTTTACATTCATGCTGAACCTCCATGCTGATGTCAAGCGCAGGCGCAGAATGCGTGAGTGCTCCAACTGAGATATATTGAACATCGAGCGTACGCAACAGAGATAAACGACCAAGCGTAACATTGCCAGAAACTTCCAGAGGAATACGTCCATCAACAACTTTCACTGCTTTTTTCATCTCGATGATTGACATATTGTCGAGCATGATGATGTCTGGACGTGCCCGAATAGCCTCTTGAATATCAATAAGATTCGACACCTCAACTTCAATCTTTTTTCCAATAAGTCGTGCTTTACGCACAGCTTCAGTGATACTCCCAACGATGTGTACATGTTCTTTTTTAATGAGCACCATATCAAATAATCCCATCCGATGATTTTGTCCGCCACCGACGCGAACAGCATATTTCTGTAATCTTCTTAATCCAGGAACTGTTTTACGAGTATCAAGAATCTTAACATCGCCCGCAGCATCAACAAAAGCTTTTGTCAGTGTTGCTATGCCCGAGAGATGCTGAAGAAAATTAAGTGCAGTCCTACCATGCGATAAGATGAAACGGGTACTTCCTTTTATTTCTGCGATAACCTGGCCTCGTTGGACAGCTGCACCATCCTGAACAAGTACAACGAATGACATTGAACGAAAAATGCGCTGCGCAACAGGAATTCCAGCGAGGATACCGGATTGTTTTGCCACAATTCGTGCAGTTATCCTACATTTCGATGGAATGATTGAATTTGTCGTGATGTCTCCTGACTTGATGTCCTCTTCGAGTGCTCGTTCAATGATGTTCATAAGAACCCACACCATTCTTTCCAAAGTTTGTATCGTTCAAGCCGCGCAACATTGAGTGTCATTTGTTTCAGCACCGCAACACCGGTCATATTGTTTGATTTTAACCAGTCGCCAATCTGAGAGATGTGAGCATCAAGAAAAGCTGTAAGCTGTTCTTTATTTTTTATTTGGTGTAAATTCACTGTTTCCAGCAACGGCCTAAAATGCTCGTCGCTGTGCATTTCGACAGGGATTTTATTGAGAATTTCTTCTGAGAATTCCATAAGCTCACTTCAAAGTGTTTATTTATATACGTTTCGTCGACAAAGTAGAAAAAACACGAATCTTTCATGCCCATGAGCTGCTGGATAAAGTAAATGGACCCGCCCAGACTTTCGAGTAATCTCACTACTTTCGAACTGGGGACCTTAACCTTGTGAAGGTTACGTCATAACCACTAGACCACGGGTCCTTCTCCTGCACGGGCTTCTCCATACACGACTTCTCCTACATATCTCGCAGGAGAAGGGCACAGAGGGTCCGATAAGCTGACGACTTCGAATTCAAATAAAAAGCTTATGATTTTTTCGCAAGCCTATCGTATACTTCGAAGCCACGAGCATCTTGTACACCCAGCACACATTTTTTAAGAAACGGGTACCACGAAGAATCAAAGACTAGTCCGTAGTTACCTCTAAAGCCTTCCAAGTTTACCATATCCACAAGATAACCATTCCCAATGTTGAAGTCCGCAACGCTTTCAGGTGTGAGCGTTCGAACCCATATCCCCTCGTATTTTTTACTCTCAAGAAAGTGACCATATGGACGCGCGAACTGTCCAAAAATCGCCTGTGCAAATGGAGCACTTTCAAAATCAGCACACGACAAGTGAGCCTCTCCTTGTTGGAAATAATCGTCCACTTCAAATACTCGTTTACCATTTTTTGCACGCTGAACAGCAGCACTCGCACGTACATCATTTTTCGGCAAGACATACCCATTCGCAACGCGCTTTTCCAAAGCACCTTCTGTCAAGTAGGACAATGAAAGAATCAAATTTTGCCTTGACCATGGCGTATCATCCATTGCACAGAACAACCTACCTCTTCTGAAGTAAAAAATAGCAGCAGTTCGGGTTTCCTGTACACATTCCGCACGATAGCTCCGACCCCTATTCATATCAAAAACAGCGCTCTCGAGAGCACTTGAAGCAATCGCCATCACTGGCTCACGCTGATGACGCAACGACCTGACTGAAGGTGAACAGCGGTTTCCGAAAGTGACTCCCAAATCAATCATAAAAATCCACGAAATGCGCATCTATAAGAACTTTGTCCTACACAAGCCTTATAAAACCGTCAACGTTCAGCTTCTTATGCCAAAAACAGTCGAATACAAATGTGGCTATTGTGGTAAAACATTCAAATATCGTCCGGAATACGTCCAGCACGTTGATGCAGACCACTGGGAATTCAATGACAAGACAGACCCTGGCCCAATGTAAATGCTTAAATATACTTCTCGCCATATACATAAATGAGGTGGAAACATATGTTAGAATCTTTGAATCAGTATAAAGGAATGAGCTTATTTTTTGTTCGGTTAGCAGTTGGTATTGTCTTTCTAGTCCATGGCGTTGGCAAGTTGTTTAATGTCGGTCCGACAGCAATGGGTATTTCAGGTTTTGCCGGATTTTTAACAAGCTTAGGAGTGCCTGCAGCATCAGTCGCAGCTGTTCTCGTTGCGCTTGTTGAAACGGTTGGCGGTCTTCTGATACTTATAGGATTGTGGACACGCGTTGCTGCACTACTGCTTGCTGTTAATATGGTTGTTGCAATTCTGTTGGTACACATCAGCAAGGGCTTTTCAGCTGCAGGCGGCGGCTATGAATTTGCACTCGTCTTGTTCTTATCATCCGTTGCACTCGTCTTAGGCGGAGCAGGAGAGAAATGGGCAGTGGATAAAGATTAGTTTTTTTTATTTTTTTTCTTCATTTCGTAGCGTCAGTGACCGTTAGCCTAGAAGTCGTACTTATTACCTACCAAATCATTTGCCTACCAGCACGTCGCACACTTACCCGTCGCAGTTCCTTCGCTGCCGGTTGTTTGTCCCGGTGTTGTTATAAACCGTCCCTGTGCTTGTGCAATCGGCACACAAATATCATTAACATCTCGCCCATCAAAGCTCTTTGGATTCTTGAAGAAGACAATACACACATCAGTGTATTCCGCTGGCTTCAGGTCAACAATGACTTCCTGCTTTTTGTCACCGTTGTTGACTTCCACCGGTCTATTGTAAAGCTGTCCGACGCGGTCTCTGCCACGTACGACAATATTAAAGCTGATAGCGCCTGCTTCATCTCTCTGTGGCGTTAACTTTTCGTCCTGCGGCGCCTGAACGCCATAGGTAAATTTGTACAAGAAAACATTGAGTTCTTTGTCATTTTTATCAACACACCTCAAATCTTCTTCCCTGCATGTCCCTGTGATGCACGTCTTTTCATCTCCTTCGCATAACATCGGCTGTGGCTCAGAACGTTGTCCTTCAACATGACCGATGAACTGGAAAAAGCCCGGAGCGACTTCAACCATGCCGACGCTGTCGCCTGCGACATCAAACTCTTTTCGACAGATGGCAGATGCCACATGGTCAATACCAAGATAATATTGCGCAAAATTCTTGTCGACTTCTTCAATCCAGTTGGATTTGAACACGTCACGAATCAAAAGGTTTGACAATGCTTGTTGGGGTTGGTAGTATTGGAGGAAGCCGAAGGAGGTGAGACCGCTGACAAGGTCGCCAACGAAGCTACTACTCGAAGCTGCAGCGGGAGGTACAAGAACTGGCACTCCTCCTTTATTTTTATCATGCGCCTGACGTGCAGTTTCAGCGTCAGTTGCAGTTTTGCCTGCATACTCTCTTTCTTCAGTAATTTTCTTGAAAGCATCCGAATTTTTAAATATTTCCAGCTTCTTCTTATCCTCGGGAGTTGTATAATAATCTTCTGCGCGCACATAGCTGCCAGCTGGCGAAACCGGTGATTTAGTGTAAAAAAAGAGGTTATTGTTAGAATCTATAACCATCTCATCACTTCCACGCACAGGAAGTTGGATATCCTTTCCTTCATAAGAAAATGAAGTACTTTTGCCGATGGTGAATATATTTTTGCCGTCACGTAGCTCATAGGCTTTGAGATAATCGAATCCAGTATATGTTATTGATTTAATTGAACTTGTGTCGTCAATTCTACTCACACCACCATAATCAACAAAGCTTTCAATCTTCTTTACTTTCCCATCAATTAAAACGTAAGATACCTCTCCCCTAATCAGTCCACTAGGCTTTCCATCAATACTTGGTTGAAAGACTGCACGATACCCAGCTTCACCTTTCGTACCTTGCACATTGCGTATAATATCCCCTTGTTTAAAACCCGATGATTCGACAAATTTCGAGAAAAGCTGGTCGAAATCATTGCCAGAAGCATCATGGGAAACCGCATCTGTTACCATCCATGCCTGCGGGACTACATTTTCATCATAATAAATATCATAACTGGTTCCAGGCGACACTTTCTTATCACCTGATTTAAAATCCCCACCAACATATTCAACTTTGTTGCCGAGGTTCTGCATTGCAAACTGTATACGGTATGCATCCTCTTTATTTGCGGCACCATTTACAATTTGATTTTCAATATATGCACCATAACCTTTGTTATACTCTTCGCGGGTCATTTTCTGACCAAGGAGAGTTACTTCATTTTCTTTAATGTCAACATCCATAACTACATCTCTTCCATTCCTGAAAACATATTTTTTAACATCATGTTCAGGAGTTCTGACATTACCACTATATGTTTCCGTTTCGGATGTTTCTATGTCACCTACTTTATTCCCCTTACGAACGAGCTCAGTACCACCCTTTGCATTTGTTTCTTCAATGCGATAGTTGGTAACATCACCATAAACACCAACTTTACCACCATTGACACGAGGTAAGTTGTTCAAATCAACTGAAGTACCACTTTTTGCTAACTCCACCCAGTCAACAGAACTTTCAATTTGACTGAAAAGATTAATATGTGTAAACAAATAAACGCTCCCGGTCTGAATGTCCACCAGGTCTGGATTACCACTATTGGGACCCACGAGTAAAATCTCACGACCTGTATTATCACTAACATGTATTTCTTTTGTCGTTGATATAATCTTACTGCTGTCTGCAGGATCATATTTTTTTACCTCAACATTGACTTGTGTATACTCTCCAGACTGCTGAGGTTTGCTCGTTGCATGTGATTCGATAAGAGCGCCTTTATCATTTAAAAGTTGGAAATTGCTAATATCCGGCTTTGTCGCATCATCTTTCTGAGCATTGGACAGCTTGTAATTAACTCCATCTCGTTCTAATACTTTATCCTGAGCACCAACCTTAACAAGTACAGGCTTAGTAAAATCTGTATTGGCAAGCTGTGCACCAGGAGTTTCTTCAACCAGCTTCGCAATGGAAGCGGGAACAGTGACAGGAGACGAACCGTCAGAAGTAAAAGCCTTAGTAAAATAATTATACGTCCCTTTTTGTAATTTCACATTACCAGGTTCCGACTTATCAACCCGAACAGAACTAGAGCCAAAAGGCGTGGCAATAGTATCATATGTTATTCCTGTAGGAGACGGCGTTCCTGCCGGCACAGCAACAGACGTTGTGCCAGGAATTACTATAATCAATGGTTTTGGTAGAGTTAATGCTTCCCCAGCTGCTTGATTAGTTCCGCCTTGTGGAACAATTGACTTTCCAACTATCGCATACCAAGTACCTTCATTCACCTGAATTAGATTTCCATTCTCACTTTTGACAGTTTTGCCGATAAGTTGACTACCAACTTCTATGTTCACACCTTTCCAAGTGCCAGCTGTAATTTTCTCATTAACTCTGACAGTTGCATCCGCCCCCCCCACCAAATCCCCCGCATAGCCAACAATGTTCTCCTCGTAATTCCGTACAAAGATTATTGTACTAAACAGTAACGCAGCAATCAGTACAACACCTGCTTTTTCTAAAAATCTCATTTTACCTCTTTCTGAATACGCTGAATTATCTCTTCAGTCAATCCATTGATAAGCAATTGACAACGAACAGTAAAATCTTCTGCTTTAATAATCATATCATTTGCATCTTTCTTCGTCAGCTTAAAATCAATGTAATACTGTTTATCAATACGCTCTTTCTTGGCAAATGCGATGCTTTGCTGTAACTTTTTGTCAAAAAAGCCAAGCAATTCAATAGACACAGCATGATTTTCAGATTTTATGCCACAACTAAACAATAACGCAAGAAGACAGTTATACATTGCATAATACGCAAACACAACACTTTCCTCAAGTTTATGTGAAGCGAGCAGTATTTTTGCAGATTCCAGATTGCTTGACGATTTCCTGAGATACGCATCATTTATAGGTTTCGAGATAGGAACGAGAGCCAACTTCCCCACTTTTTTGAGTTTCTCAACGAAGCTTTTCATAAAAACGCTCAACACCTCTGAGGATAACATGATGTGCTATAATTTCTTTAACGAGCAGATTTTTAGTATCAAAACGTCCGATTTTAACACTGAGCTTTGAGTTCAATAATTCAATTTTCTTTTTCATCGTTGCAGAAGTGGTCTCAATATAAACATCTATGTCGCTGCCTACCTTCGGCTGAAACTTTGCATAGCTTCCAAAGACAATAACGAGAGGTACGTCAGTCGCATCGAGCACCTGCGCAAGGATGACAGAAAGTTGGGGATATTTGTGTATAAGCAGCAATGCTTTTTGAATCTCAGCTTGGTATGTCGCATATCGAGCTGCTAAGGAAGACTTGAGATAAAAAGATTTATTTTTTCCTTCGTGATGATATCCAACAATACCCTCTTTCACCAATGTATTCAGATAACGACGCACGGTTGTAGGCGCTTCGCCAGCAGCCTTGGCAAGCTTTCGCAGGTGAACTCTCTTTTCTCGTAAAATAATCTCAACCAAGATACTTTTTAATTGTTCCATTTTTGAACCATATGTGCCATTTTTAGATTATTACTTGTTTCCCGCTCCAAATACAATACACAGTTCCAAAAGCTCAATTCGTTCCATAGTATTACCAATATAAGTAATGAACATTACCTAATGAAGTAACACCCCCTGCAGTTGTTAACAAAACACCTGTTTTTTCAAGGAATTTCATTTTTTCACCATTAGTTTCATATTCCTGAAGAATTTTTCAGCATGACGAATACTTTCTTCCGCAGGTTCACGATTTGTCTGGGGCAGTTTTTTGTAAGTGAAATCGCCTCTTTTGCTTTTTTCTAGACGAAAAATACCAAGCAAAACATCTGCTTTCATCACAACTGTTTTATAAATACGCAGCAATTCAGCATCTATTTCACCGGACAAAACCAGCTTTTCAAACTCATTGAGTGTCTTTTTATGTTCATCAGGTGCTTTCGTCTCAATCCCTTTCTTGATGAGAAGCGCTTTTGCCGCGTAGAAAATGCAATAATAAGCCGAGCTGATGACATTACTGAAAAATGTCGCATCTTCCTTAAGCTCAAGCTCAGGTTTCAGTGAATTTTGAGTAGAAATAAGAAACACCGCTCTCGCTAAGTCAAGCTCATTCGCTGCCCGCTCCAGATACAACACCTCTTTATGCTCTGAATCCATGGTTATGTGCCTCTTTTATTAGTGAATAATAAATATCAGGATTATAAAACAACATATGCTTTCTATATACCTGCTTACCGAGATTTTCTTCCTTTCTGAGCAGCATACGAACAAAATCATCAAACGTGATATAATGGTCATCCAAATCCACCGTATGCTCAAGCTTAGCTTCGCGCACGTACGGTTTCATTCTCTTCCCCATTGTTTCATTCTCTACAAGAAAACAAATGTCGATGTCAGAATTGCCAACTTGTTTTGTAACATAGCTTCCAAAGACAATAAGACAATAGCAATGGGAGGGTACATGAGAAATAATATCCTGAATGAGTTCAATCTGTGAAAAATCAGGCTTGGCGTCAAGAAATTGAAGTGCCTGGAGTGCACATGGATTTTTAGTATTCAGTCTGTAAACATTAACATTTCCTTTTTTTTCAATATGCAGGTAATTCTGTGTGGCAAGTATTTTAAGCGTATTGAAAACCCATGTTTTCGTTTTTCTCTTTGAATGGTGAACTGCTTCGGAGAGTGTATATTCAAGAAAAATATCTTTCCGCCATAGCCGCAAAAGCCCAATTTGTTCCATAGTATTACTAATATAAGTAATGAACATTACCTAATGAAGTAACACCTCCTGCACTTGTTAACAAAACACCTGCTTTCTCAAGGAATTTCATGTTTTCCAGTACCTCATCAGTCCGTCAACAATCTCATCGGCATTTCCAAAAATCACATGATGTGATGCGATTTCAAGAGCGAGGTTATGTTTATGCTCAAGTTTGTGCTGAAACTCATTGAGTGTAGAAAACTGAACATGAACTTCATAAGGATACTTTTCGATAATGCGCTGAATATTTTTATTTTTTCTTCCCACAATCCACAAATCAACATCTGATTCTTTGTGTTCAGTGCCTTTTGCATAAGAACCGAACAAAACAACCGTGCTATGCCACATCAGCTCAGCAAACATAAGGCCAAAATGGGGATACTTTGTCATAGTTCTGAGAGCTTTTGTATGTTCAACCATGCTTAACACTATGTGTGACTTTTTATCATTTAGATCAAAATAATAATACTTGTTTTTCCCGTCGCGATTATAACGAATAATAGTAGGACTAAGAGCATGAAGTATTCTCGACACCGTTTTTTGAGGTATATGAACTTTTTTTGCTATTGTACTCCCCGTCATTCGTTGGTTATAATTCTCAGTAAATGGAACCAATACATCAAGCCATTTTTGACTAATATAAGTCATTTTTGTACCTTCAGCGTTGACTGGATAACAGATATTTGATCAGCAGTTATATGTGTTTTAGATTTACAATCGGCCACAAAAAGTTTTACCTGTGCTTCATCAATCGTTTTCGGCGCCTGCAAATAGTACTGGACATTAATGCGTTCCTCTTTCAGATGTAACATAAACTTTGTCTGCTCTTTCGTAAAATCAAACAAAGACATTAAAGCAATGGTACAATCATGAATTTCTGAGGTTATACCCGCTTTCTGAAGAAGAGCATACAATGCATGGTAGCAGGCATAATAGGCAGTAATCACCTTCCACCTGCCAGTAATTCCAAGCATAACATGTAAGGTTTCATCGGCTTCCTTCAGATAAGCAGTACACAAGTTATCACTCGACTCGCTAAGTCGTATGCCCTGCTTCTGTTTCATACACCAGCTGATGGATGCCATTATCCCAAATCCCCAGCTTTTTCTAAAAGTTTCACGCTAGCACCTTTGTTGTCTGAAGATAATGTTTATATTTAAATATAAGTTGTGCCTGAGAACAGTACATGAAAGATAAAGACAAGAAGTTTATGGAACTCAGCAAGAAGCTTCGCTCCCTTCCTATGGGCAAGTTTGAAGGCATGTCAGCAGTTGAGATTGTACGCTTCATAAGAAATCACCAATGACACTATGACTAAAAAAAGATGTGATGTGTGCAAAGATATTACGGAGCACATGAAGTACCCTGAATACGTGCGAGCAGCCTATGAGTTTATTCGATATAGTACGGGTCTGCATCGTCCAGCAAAAAATCCGATGAGTAGAATATCGCAAAAAAAAGTTAAATTTTCTGGAAACACAGACCCAAAAGCAAAGAAGGATATATGTGACAGAATCAAAGTATGGCAAAAGGACCCTGAGTTTCTTCGCGCTGGATTTGAGTTTATTCTTTATCATACAGGTCACCGCAGGCTCGACACAAAATCGTAGTAATCAATAAACTGTGGCATTTTTAAATCATTAATTTTGTTCACTGCTTTGTATGCAGTAAGAGCCACTTCGGACAACATTGACGTATCATCATTGCTGACAACTATATTCAAATCATGAAGCGAAGCACACGCGACAATAAGGAAATCTGCATTAAAATCGGATTGCGAGCTAAGACCTCCAAGCGCTCTGTACTTTTTATAATATCCACGAGCAAGAATACTCAGTTTGTGCTTATCAGGTGATAACGTATGTTTTCCAACAATTTCATCATACAAGAAAAGAAGCGCAACACGCAATTTTTTTCCATTGTTGACAACATTTTCCGGTATCTTTTGAAGTTCTTTCCTAATCAGAGAAAACCCATATCCAACGAGATTTGAGTTCTTACAAAGTTCTTTAACCTCATGAACAAATGGATCAACAACGAGCTCCCCATAAATATTCGTATCGAAAATTACTCTTTTCACAATCCCACCACTTCGCAATAATTTTTCTCGGTTTGGGTTTTGATCTGCTGGACGGTGCTTATGATTGAATTGACGAGGTCAGAAAGGAACAGGAAGTAAGAAACATACTCACAAACATTTTCTGAAGGTCCACTAGGAATCTTACACCAGACTTCTGAGCATACTAAAATAACAAAAGACCTTACAAGACCGACTGGGTCTGTCAAGAGGCTTTTCACCAAACCCAAGAGCCCGTCGAGAGCAGTTACGAAAGGAATTATCTGGAAAAGCTCTCCAGTAACATACTTACATTGCTGATAATCCTTCAGTTCACGACATGACTCAATTGTCGCAACACCAGCTTTCACTTCATTTTCTAAGCAAGAGACATACCTGCACTGAATTTGACGGTATTTTTCGAGATTGTAAATAATACCCGGCAAACATATCCCTACTACTGATAAAAACATATTATCATAAAGGGAATTTGCCTGCGTGTACGTCTGAAGGTTTCGTGCTATGGCGTCTTTTTCAGATACACCTGCCGCGTTCTTATCAGTGCCTAACTTGTTCCCGATAAACTGAGCGACCTGATTTGGTCCGCCATACTTGAAGCTGTTGTATCCATCCAGTACTTTCTTGTGGTGTTCTCGTAGTGTTCTCGCCACGCCACTGACGCCAGTGTCCGCTGTTTCCGTAGAACCTTTCGGAGTCATTCCCGTACAGGTCACCAAACCGCAAATCATCTCCAATGTATTGGAAACGTCAACCAGTGATTTTGAAATAACACCTTTTACTTCACAAATTCCTATCGACGTTGCATACGTCGCACCAAAAGAAACCGTACCGCCAGCTTTCGTCGCCTCAACTGCTGTAGCCATCGACGTACCGACAACTGTCCACACTTTCATCAACAGATTAAGTATGTTACAAATCAGTTTAGCCCACGTCAATATCTCATTCAATGTTCCAATCACTTTCAGAAAAACATTTCCCGCATCATCTCTCGCATCATCAATCGTTTCTTCTATCGTGCTGATATCATTATCAAAATCAGTAACGAAGAATTTTACTTTAAATGTAAGCGTCTCCTGCTCTGCCTGTGCTACAATTTGCTTTCCTCTTTTAGAAACCAGCGTCAAAACACAAGCCACTTCAATTTCAGCAGTAGTTTCACCGGAAGCAAGCGGATTAAAAGGCTCGAACTCCACCACAATCACCGGTTTCATCTGTTTGTTTTCAACCCTAAAATTGCTAATCATGAATGACTTTTCAACATGCTCACCCGTACACGAAGCACGTGCCTCAACAATTTCAACATCGTTCACCGGAACAAATTCAACCGTCGCAAACACACGCTGCGCAATGAGTTTTGTCACCGCTGCATCCAACCCTTTTGAATTAAGAGTGACATTCCCATCCTTTCCTTTTTTTATCTGCCAAAGGTTTGGATTGACAAGGTCATCATCTGTCCCAAACACAGTAATCTCAAGCGCTTGTACATTTGCCTGATTGCCTGCGCTGTCAAATACGAGAAGCTTGATGTGCTTCACATCGCCATTGAACTGACCAATTGCTGGTGTCGTTTCGCTACACACAAACGTATCTGCTGCATCTTCGCCCGTCTTTTCAATACATTTCATCGGAACTGCTGGCGCATCAACAAGAAGCTCGCTAATATTCACAGACGCAAACACACCGTGCTTTTCAACCACTTCAAAACTGATAAAGATTTGATCATTGCTCTGGAAATAGGTACGCGCACTCTGCCCTGTCCTCTGAACAACAGCTTTCACATTCTTCACAACAGGCGCAACATCATCACGCTGAACTGCAATGCTTGAACCTGTGAGCTCGCCACGATTGCCCGCTTTGTCCGGTGCTTCAACGATTGTTACTGTTTTGCTACCATCAATCGAAACACGTTCAGCAGAAATATCGTTCCACGTACATGTCCACGTGCTTCCAGACTGAGTACATGCATCCGCAGCAACATATCCTTGCGAGTTGCCTTGTTGTGAGTTTATTGCCTCAAAATTCGCTAACACTTTCGACGCATCCATCCCACTGCCTGACTCCGTAAAAGTCGCAACAAACGTATTTTTATCACGACTAACAAAATTCTGCCCAGCAAACGCATTCTTTGTCTCAAATTTTTCTAATCGTGGCTCATCGTCATCAATAGTAAATTGTTTAACTAATGTCCTGCTGACTTTATTTCGACCATCACTCACATCAACAGTAACCGAAAGCGAAGAAGCAAATTGAATTCGTACAGATTCCCAACTACAGCGATACAGCGTTTTATTGTTTTCTGTGCCAACACTTCTACACGTACCGGGCACATCTGATAAACTAATCTTGGCAGAAAGTGTCGGACCATCTTCCAGCACATCAAATGTCACCGGAACAATGTCTTCTCCCGATGCAGCATACCTTCCACCAGTACCAATGGAAAAATTCTGTTCTTTGATGACAGGCGCAAACGCATCGAAGACAAAACCAACAACACCCTTGCCCACATGACCCATGCGGTCGGTTGCAACAACTTCAATCCGCTGCATTCCTGAAGCAGCTGCAGCAATCGTCACCGTCTCATTCTCATTTTCAATCGATTTAGCGATGCCCTGCTGCGGTGTCGTACAATACGAATCAGCTTTTTCTTTTAGCTCGTCTCCTTCAATCGTTTTCAAAACTGTCGAACCATGCTTAATCTGAAGACGCTGCAAGCCAACGCAAGCAGTAGGTTGTTCACGTACAGTATATACTACCTCAACATTATTGTTTTCTTTCTGTATTGCACGAACAACGACCGTAGGACCAGAGCCATCAAGAATAATTTGAGATTGCTGCGTCGCAATAACCTGCCCGCTTTGTTTTCGCAATTCAAGACGTAATGAACGAGCACCTTCACTGGAAAAACCATCAGGTCGCGAAAGACTATAAGTACATATTTTGCCCAAACTTCCCTGGTCTGTGCATGAATCAAAGGGAGCACCATTCACCCGCACATTCTCTTTGACAACCTGCTCGCCATCCGCTTCAGCAAGAACCTGTAACGTCCAAGTGTCACCCGCAGCATCAAGATATCCTCCTATATTGTCTTCACCTGAATTCTTTTGCACCTGTAATGACGCAGCAAGCGCCTGCGACGAATAAACAGGCATACTTATGACTAATGCAATCATCAGCAATGCATATATTTTGATTGTGTTCATGTGAATCCTGGCTCGACAAACTCTTTATATTTTTTTGAATATTCTTCTGTTTTTCCTATCTGTTCCAAATCCGTGATATCGCGCAAAGCGACAGGCACATCTAAAATGGCAGGTGACAAACCAAATAACGTCAGAGTCTGCGCTGCATACAATTTTTCAGCTTCAATATCCAGCGCATCTTCACCAGACACAAAAAGCCCACCGATGGGTACATCATCAAGTTTGATTTCAGCAAGGGTATAGCAATTTTCGTCAACTTTGATTCCAGCAATCTCGATATCCTCACATTCTTCTTTTGCAGGAATAACATACTCCGTACTGGCAATCATTTGCATACGCACTTCATACATCCCCGCAGGAATCCGTATCCGTGGTTTTTCCGCACCAGTAACAACAGTTGCAAACTGGAAAGGGTCATCAACGCTACTAATACGCTGTAATTGCACGATTGCCTGCTCACCTCTTTTGAGCGACACAGGAACCGTTGACAACGACCATCCTGCTTCTGCGGGCAACTGCAATGGGTCGCTGCCATAAAATGCAGTGACACAACCGTTTTCGCCGCATTTGATAAGTTTTTTCTTCTTGACATCCAGCGAAACCTCATGCAAGGGTGACAAAGCAACATCAACAGTTTTCTCAACTTTTATTTCAGGAGTCACAGGAACACTTGTCCCCAAATAATCAGGATGAGCGACATGAACAATCCCGCCATACGCAATGGGGAACGAGCTTGTCAAACGTCCCGCACTATCCGTCACGCCGATAGTACAGACATCATCACCAAGAACAAAAGTAACCTGTGCGCCAACGACTGGCTGTTCAAAAACATCACGAACGACGGTTGTTATCGCTCCACTATGACGTTGCTCAATATCGCACAACAGTGTTTGACGCCCGCCCAACGGCAACGGCAATATCTGGTCTGCCTCAGCTGGCCGATTGTTGCGAACATTTGCTTCAAGCCCGAAATTGAAAAAGTATCCCTGGTTTTTGAATGATGTTGGGTCGAACAACGACACCCAAACTGGATAACTTACATCATAAACTGTTTTGAAGTTCTGCACACCAAAAGTAATACCAGCAGCGCTTAAGGATAAACTTTGAGGTTGAATAATTCCGCCACGCGCATTCGCATCGAAATAGGGCGTTCCAGCAAGTTCAAATCGCACTTCGAGATTTTGCGCTCCATCCAACGGCAGAATCATGTCATTAAGAATGCGCTGTTTAGTTTCACGATATTTGCCTTCCGGCACCTGATACTGATAAAAATTCCGCGAGCCGTAATATCGAAGCAAAGGGACATAGCTTGAAAGCATCTGTTCCATCCGTTGTTTCACGTCAAGTTCCGTCCAAAGCACGGTGTTTGCAAGTTCAAAGGTCATGTCCGTCATCGGCGGTAGTGCATCAGTCGAGGTTGCTCCAAACAACGTGATAAGGTTTAATGTGTGCCCTTCCAAAAACGAGAATTCTTGTTGTGCCTGCCATATTTTTGACGCAACATCGTACAACTGGACGATATTCACATCAAATTCTGCAAAAAAATGACGCATGTCAGATTGCTTAGTTCCGCGTGAAACGCGCAACGGCAGTTCGACCTGCACCTGAACATTGTCAGCGAAGGAAACAACGACAGTTGGCTCACCTGCATCGACAACAAAACCCTCTTCAGCAAATCCCTGATAGCTATCGAGACAGAATGACAGCTCTTCAGCTACCCATCGTTCCAAATCTTGCTCCATCTGTTCAATGCTTGGCTTAAGAGAAGTTAACTGTATCACATTTGCACGGTTTGCTGCGCGATTATACAACCAGTACGGAACACGAACATCGCCACCCAATGTCAAACCGTCTGCATCAGTCACATCACCATCAAACCGCAAACCGTGCCATTCCGGTCGGACATACCCGCCTTGCTGGCCCAATCGCACCAATCCACGCTCTGCGACTATCGCAACACAATCGCTGGTAAACTTTTGTATTGGCACGAATTCAAGAGGCACATCCTCTGCAATTCTGCGTGCTTCGTCAGCTTTTTGCTCGAAAACATCCTGCTGAATGACAAAAAAGAGTACAAGAACTGCAACAATAAGAACTCCAATTATGATAAAAGCTGTAACTTGACCTCTTTGGTGCATCGTCCCCTCTTTTATATGCTTAAAATAGGATTAAGGTAAACAAGTGCGTTTTAAAAACATTGTGTTTTTCAATTTTGTCCAACACAAACAAAAAATATAAATAGGTATACGTTATAATACATTGTACACATGGAAACAACAATATCAGTCAGATTGGAAAAGCCCATCCTCAGAGACATAGAACAAATAGGAAAAAGTCTTCATACGGACAGGAGTGAAGTGATACGCCGCCTTTTGGCGAGCGCAACACAGGAATGGAAAGTAAATGAAGCCTTGCAAAAACTTACTGCGCACAAAATATCCATAGGAAAAGCAGCGGAAGAATGCAGCCTCACGATATGGGACATACTTGAGCTCGTTAAAAAGCACAACATCAACTGGACAGGATATTCCTCTCAGGACCTGGAAAAAGACCTTGAACTCTTATGATATCGAATGCAACACCATTAATTTCACTTGCGAGAATAAATGAACTCACGCTTTTACAGAAGATGTTCGAAAAGATTGTCATCACGGGCGCCGTAAAAACAGAAATTTTAGTTGAAGGGAAGCCTGGCTTTTTCGCATTAAAAGAACTCGAAAAGACCTTTTTGCATGTGAAAGAGCCAAAAAAATTGTTACCGCTGGATTTAGGAAGTGGAGAAAACGCAGCGATTAGTCTTGCATACGAAACAAAAGACACATTGCTTATTGACGATGCTGTAGCGATACAACGCGCACACGAATTGGGAATTGAAACGCTCAGAACAACAACCGTTATTTTTCTCGCAGTGCAGAAAGGATTGCTCCACAAAGGAAAAGCACTCGACATGCTCAATCTGCTTATCGAGAACGGGTATTATATCACAACAGCCCAGTACGCAAAACTGCTCGAAAAACTAAAGAAATGAGTGACCTCGTTACGAGTAGTTGTCGTTGGAGCAGAAGGAAGGCGAAAAAAAAGTACGTAAAAGTTTTATTTTTCTTTTCTATCTCACCATCGCTCCATTTTCAACACCAGTAACAACAATGTCTTCAACCGACGTATGTAAATGTGCTTTATTCCACATCACTTTACCATCGACAACACGCAATCCGAGTTTCCCAAATTCTTCAATTGTCACTTGTTTGCGCCCATGTTCAAATCCGTGCATCGTAACTTTATCGCCCGGCGTTGTTTTGGCAGCTTCAAGAACCACAACACGTTCCGCATCATCTGCTGCGAGCATCATTCCCTGACTTGTCACGCCTCTAATCTTTGCAGGCTTGAGATTGGTACAAACAACAACATGTTTGCCTTCGAGCTGTTCTGGCGTGTAATATTTCCGCAAACCTGCAACAAGTTGTCGTCTTTCGTTTCCCATGTCGAGCTGAACAATATACAACTGTTCTGCATTCGCATGATGTTCAACAGAAACGACTTTTCCTATGCGTAAATCTAGCGGGAATTCGAGCGGTTTTGATTTTTTTTCTATCTTCCGTAACACTATTTCTACATTTGTGACAACAACGCTAGAAACAAAACGGATATCACTCCACACCAAAGTTTTTTCGCACATCTGCTGCTGGATACGTTCCGTAAACGTTGGTAGTATTGGTGACATCACGATAGAGAGTGTTCGAACGATATTTGCTGCTACACCAACCGCATTTTTTGATGCTGCTTTATTTTTCCAGGGTTCTACTCCCTGAAAAAAAGCATTGCCCGTGTCACAAAGAGCGAGTATTTCGGACAAAGCATGCCGAATATCAAAATGTTCATAGCATTCAGCGATTCGTTCTGCACGCAGCTCGATTTCTTTGAAGAATCCAGAATCAGTAATACTCTCAATTTCTCCATTGTATTCTTTTGAGATGAATGACAGCACACGATAACAAAAGTTCGCGACATTTCCAATGAGAATGTTGTTAATGACAAACTCGAAATCCTCAAAATCGAGATTAACATCAGCAAGCTTTTCGCTCAAGTGCTGTGCATAGTAGAATCGCAAAAATTCCGGCTCATAAAGTTTCAAAAAGTCGCGTGCGGTAAAAAAAGTTCCACGACTCTTGCTCATCTTTTCGCCATTCACAGTCAAAAAGCCATGAACAAGAATGCGTTCAGGCAGTTTGAAACCAACGCCCATAAGCATCGCAGGCCAGAACAGAAAATGGAAATAAATGATGTCTTTGCCAATGAAATGCATAAAGGTCCCATCACCAGTCCAGTATTCTTTCCAATCATCAGTGAAATGTTTTGTCGTTGCCACATAACCAATCGGCGCGTCGAGCCATACATAAAAATATTTTTCAGTTTCCCCAGGAATTAGAAATCCAAAATACGGTCCGTCGCGCGAGATGCACCAGTCTTCCAGACCTTTGTCAAGCCAGCCGTTAATATGATTAACAATTTCCTGCTGCAGATTTTTATTTGTTAGCCACTCGCGCAGCTCTTTTTCAAATGAACGCAATTTAAAAAAATAATGGTCTCGTTCTTTTTGGATAGGTGTTGTTCCACAGATGCTGCATTTGGGGTCGATAAGTTCGATGCCTTTCAGTGCAACACCACATTTTTCACAGATGTCACCATACTGGTCTTTCGTTGTGCAGTGTGGACAGGTACCGCGAACATACCTATCAGGCAAAGTTCGTGAACAGGACGGACAATAGATAACATGAATGTTCTTCGTGTAGATATAACCTTTCTTTCGCAGAGTTTCAAAAAAATACTCGCTGAGTTCCTTGTTTTCATCCGAGTGTGTTGTATAAAAATCATCAAAAAGGATATGATAACTTTCAAAATCTCGTTTATGTTCTTCATTGAACTTCTGCACCATTGTTTGTGGTGTCATACCCATCTTTGCAGCATTGACCTCGATAGGCGTCCCATGAGTGTCAGAAGCACAGAGAAAGATGACATCTTTTCCAGTCAATCGCAAGAATCTTGTAATAATATCTGCCTGAACATACTCCAGTAGATGCCCTATGTGAATTGAACCATTCGCATACGGCAGTGCTGCGGTAATGAGCAGTTTTTTGCGTTCCATGGGGATAAGATTTTGCCTGTCCTTTTTAAGGTTGTGGGGATGATGAGAGAAAGCGCAAATAATTCTCAATAAGTTTAAAAGGAAAGTGTGAAATAAACTTGAGACATGAATGAAAACCAAGCTACCGGACCATATCTGGCTAGATTATATAACGACACTGATGACACAGTACCATACAAACCACTTGATGAATTGCATGCAAACCTCGTCCTCAGGGAAAGACATTCAACCGATAAATCTTGGATAGCGAGCGTGAAAGGAACACTGCCGAATGCAATCATTGATCACCATGCGAAGGGCGGCGTGGAGAACATCGTAGTAAAAACAGACCTATTCCAGCTCTCTACAGGTATAGTGAAAGACGTTGTGACACAATTACTCGCAAACTATGTAATTGCACAACCCGAAAGACCAGAAGCACCTGCAATCTTTGTTCGACTAGGACACGACACATATAGAAATGAAGAAGCTTTACAGCATTTTGGCATTACAGCCAGAATTATGCCATACGAAAAAAAGATTGACAAACACGCAAAAGATAAGAGAAAGATGCGACCAAAAAAGCCAGACAAGCAAAAGCAATAATTCTCTGGTAATCACTTCAGCTTCTTCGTCACATAAATTTTTTCCGAGCATTTCTGACACGCAAACTGCAGCGCATCAACGGTAACATTTTTTTGTTTTTGCTCATCAAACATCTTCATTTTTTTTCGTTTGAAAGGCAACTCTATCTCACCAGCATGTTCACATTTTGAACAGGTATATGCAATACTTGCAGTCAACGTATCTTCATATTCTTTGCCAGCAGTATGACCACATTCAGAACAAACATATTCTTTTGCGCGAATTTTTATTTTTCCCGTTTCATCACGCGGCTTGCCCATCAATCCTTTGCCGCATTTGGGACATTTCTCCCGAAACACCCAGCACCTCACGCTGCCTTTATCACCGATAAAGCGATTGGTCATATACACACATTCGTCCATGTTTTTGGGCTCGCGCATGATTATCGAGAAAAAAGAAGTGGTTTATTAATGTTGCACAAAAATAAGAAAGGTCACGTTTGAGACATTTTTAGTTGTGGTCGTTGGAGCAGAAGGAAGGCGAAAAAAAAGTACGTAAACGTTTATTTTTTTTTCTTCCTTTCGTAACAGCAGTGACGTAACAACCATGAAACAGGATGTAATTTCACCAATCAAAAAACCATCGCGGCTCTCGTTTCATCCGTTCGAGCGAAGCATACAGCTTGTATTTCTGCGCCTGTTCTTTAAAGGACTTCGCGACCATCTTGACTCTAATAGCATTAACATCAGCATCCTGTGTGTAATATTCAAACCTCAACAGCAATCGGTCATATATCTCAATCTGTCTACGCAGATTCTCTATTTTTTTTTCTTCATCAGTAAGCACTCTGTGTTCAGAACGGATTTGTTTCAGCTCGTCAAAATTGCGCAGCAACTCACGCACATCAGAGTGTACTTCTTTCAGATATGTCACAACAGCCTCAATGTCATCATCCGTTGACGCTCGCACTTCTCCGTGCTTAAAACCTAACTTTCCCCACAATTTCCATGTGTTTATGGTCATGCGAGCCACCCTTTTCGTTTGAAATAGATATGGAAGACAACAATAGACAGGACCATCAACACTAATGAGAACAAATATCCCCACTTCCAAGAAAGTTCAGGCATAAAACGAAAGTTCATTCCATAAATTCCCGTGATCAAGGTTGGGACGAGAATATACGCCGCCAACACAGTCAATGTTTTCACAACTTTGTTCAAATGGATATTTATAGAACTCTGAAAAGTGTCCATAACTGATGTAAGAACATCACGATAGGTAACCACAAGGTCGAGGAGATGCGCATTATCACTATACAAATCCCGAAAATTTTCCCGTCCAAGTTTTTCATGAATATTCAAACGCTCGATTGAAGCCAACACATCCCTGTCCGCAGAGAGAGCCTTTTGGAGATAAATAAGCCGTTTCTTGAGCAGGAAAAGACGCTGAGGCACCATTTTTGACGATTCTCTTACCGCTTGTCCTTCAACGATATCTACTTCTTTCTCTATTTCTTCCATGACCTGGAAAAAACCATTCATGACAACCTCAAGCACCCGATAACAAAGAACAAACGGTTCACGTAGCGTTTCTGCTTTTTGCGCTTTTGGGATGTCACGCACTAGATTAAGTGCTCGTATAGGCTTCTCATGAAGTGTAACTATAAAATTTTTGAATACGAACAGAGCGATAACGACAGCATGAACATGCGATAAATCTTGATTTACACCTCTAAAAACAATCATAGTATATTTTTGGGACACGACAACACGCGGCCTCTTGTGAAAATTAATGCATTCTTTCAGCTGAATCAAAGGAATCTCAGTGACCTGTGAAAGCGCCTCTTGTTCAGTATGTGACAATTGAACGCAATCAACCCAGCTTGCAGACTTTCTCCATTTCTCAAGAGAAGTCGCACGCACCTCTTTTCCATCGACTTCCCACACTGTAATCATGAGTCCAAACATTGCTTTAAACAATATAAAACTTTCGTGCAAAGGAATTTAAACACAATCTCGTTTCAGGGAGATATGAAACAAGCCATCCTCATTCGTGCAGACTTGAAACTACCCAAAGGCAAGGCAGCAGCACAGGCAGCACATGCTTCTGTCGACGCTGTTTTAAAAAGTGATAAGAAAGTCATTGACACATGGAGAGCTTCAGGTATGGCAAAAATTGTTCTCAAAGTAAAAGATGAAAAAGAACTTGTCCATTTATTTCAGGCTGCAAAAGAACATGACATTGTTGCTTCTCTGATTACCGACGCTGGTAAGACAGTCGTTGCACCGGGAACAAAAACTGCGGTTGCGCTTGGACCGGATAGTGATGAGAAGATTGATGCAATTGTTGGAACATTGAAACTGTACTAACGCTGTCTCAAATTCAGTTGGTGGGCGTCGACAAGCGCATGTACATATGATTCTCGCGGTGCACGCCCAAGCCAGGTGTAACAAGGCAACGCCGCTACTGGTGCGGATAAATCAACCGGAACTATTCGCGTGCCATCACGCTCGAAGCAAAGCTGATGAGTATCACGCCCTGCGGAGGTATGCACGAAGAGCACGTTATTTCGTTCTGCAAGAACTTCTACATCTGTCAAAGAAAATGGTCGATAGAACCGTCCCCAACCGTGAGCAAGAGGGATGGAAAGCCGGAAAACAAGGTTGTCTGCATCAGCGCGTGCACAAAGCTCTCCAAAGCCACCAAACTCGTGCATCGGCGGTACTATTTGTGCATAGAGCATATCGACTGATTTATACGCCCTATCATCATTTTTATGCATCCTCACACGCAGCTCTCTGTACAGCGAATACGTAACTGGTTTGAGATTTATTTTATTTCTATCGAGCATTACAACGAATTTTGCAGTACTGTTTAAAAAGCGTTCGGCGGCTTGAATAGAATAAAGCCAAGCAACCATCACACAGAAAGGTATTTAAGCATAGGCAAACGAATCCAGCGTCACGGGCTCATAGCTCAGCCTGGTCAGAGCGACTGAAGGAATGTCGATGCTCTTAAGCTCTAGGTGAGACCAGTAGGCCGTGGGTTCGAATATCCAAGAGGACACTCCTCAGGATACGCAAGTCCCACTGGGCCCGTATTTTATTTGTTCAGAATACCCCGTCGCTTGCGACGATTTGGTGAAACTATCTCGCTGTGATAATTGATGGGTTTCTGAACTTTAAAAATACCCCGCCCCTTGGGGCGATTGGGAATTTTTATTTTTAGAGAGAGGTTTTCTCCGCATCCACAAAAAGCAGTCTTCTGCCATGCAATTCTTTATGCTGCGACTTGATTCTAAAGCCAAGTTTGCCCAATAGAACACGCAATTCTACATCACCAACTGAATTCTTGTAATGCAGCTTGTGTAACGCAGAAACAAAAGGCGCCTGCACGATAACGACACGCCCATTCGGCTTTAACATTCGATGAACTTCCGCAAAAAGCTGATGAACATTTTTTATGTAATTTACGACGAACACAAGTGACGCACTGTCGAAGGATTCATCCGCAAAAGGCAACTTTTCCTCTAGATTTGCAACAACTTTTTCCTGCGAAGGATTAAGATGCAACATTTCTTCAGAAAAATCAACAACGACTGAATATGGGACATAACAAACACTCCCGGCTGCCAAGTCCACGTTTTTGCCTTGAAGATGTGATAATTCAGCACGAATAGAATCACGCACTTCACGTTCCATGCGACCATTCCAGAAAAGCGCTTCAGCATCCCAGAATTGCTTGTCATTGTGCGGCCACTCTGAAAACATTGGAATCTTTTGAGCATGGAGTTTTGCTTTACTCAGTAAATGCTTCATCTGACTTTCATCAGCATAGTTAAAATCAAGCAGAGTGTCAAAAAACTGGCGTTCTGCACGTTCAAGTTCGATGTTCAAAACAGGCATAACGATATAATCACGCTGAGATATAAATAACTTATGAAAACGTGCGTGCAACAATTTCTTCTATGTTTCGGGTGAGTTGAGCAAAAGCTTCGGGCTGTGCAGGACCGTCAGGCCTGCTACAATAGGTTATTTTCTGAGCAGCAATCTGTAAAACATAAGGATAACATCGTTGTCCTTCCACAGGTCCATAATAGCTTTCCAGTTCCTTTGCTTCACTACTCAATCCTTGTAAGACACGAATTTCTTCTGGCGTCAATTGAGCTTCCTCTGTAATTAAATCATTTACATCCCAGCACGGTGCCTGTTGTATCCATTCAGAGCATTTCTCACGTATCTTTTCAAAGTCGAGATGGGTATAAGCAATGTTTGAATTTTCAATTTTTACATCATAAAAAATTCCCTCGGTTGAATAGTGATAATTTATTGAAAGAGGAGATTGCACACATCCTACCAACAAAAGTGCAAGTAAAATAACGAGCTTGTTCACCATAACCATTCAATAAGCAGAGAATTAATAATACTTTTGAATGAAGAATGAAAAACATGGGCCCGCCCAGACTTTCGTTATTATTTCGAACTGGGGACCTTCTCGATTCTGAACCCTGTTCGTCAACGAGATGTCATAACCACTAGACCACGAGCCCGTGTCACGAACGGTAGGCTATTGATTTAAATACTTTCTGGGTTGATTCCCAACAGCTCGCTGCGACAGAGTAGTTACAAAACTTTATATTTGACAAAAATTATTCAAGTCTTAGACGCGCCAACCCAAAGACGAAGAAGGTTGAAATACAATCTATCTGTGTATGCCCGTATTTCGTAAAGTCAAGCGGGATAAGCACAGAGGCGCATTACCTCCGGGACGGGGGGACTTGAAGCTTGTTGGAGCATTGATTGGGTATGCTGTGAAGCAAGAAATCCACAATTTGCTGGGTAGTTCACAAAGCTTTTGACAGGAAAAACGTCGAACAAGCACATTTATATATTCCAATATCATTAATAAACACTGATAGACAATGCAATTCAACAAATATGTGATTCCCGCAGTGATAGCACTCGCAATAATCACATCATTTTTCGTCATTAAGCCATTCATCATTCCACTGCTTGCTGGAACAATTATAGCATACACGTTTCGTCCTATCTACAACCGTGTGCTAAAGTACGTAAAATCACCGACACTTTCTTCCGTACTCGTAACACTTTTTATTCTCGCGATTGTAACGATTCCTGCCATATTCATCGTCAATACTATTTCCCGTGAAACATACGTCTTGTACGTACAGGGAAAAGAGCTGCTGCTGAGCAGCAATTTCTATCAATGGTGCAGAAGCGATTTGTGCCAGAACCTGCAGAGCTGGTTTAATCTTAATGAAGTACAGCGCTCCATCCAGAAATCATTGCAAGTTGGAACCGAATATTTACGAGGAGAAGCAACGCAGTTTTTCCTGACGATGCCACGTCGCGCACTTGAGATTTTTATTATTCTCGCAACGACATTTTATTTGATGCGAGATGCTGAAAAAGTAAAAGAAGCAATTCGGCGTATGCTTTCGTCAAACCCACAAAATCAGCGCGTGATTTTCGACCGTTTCAGCAAAGTGATGCACGGCGTTGTGTTTGGCTCGTTGCTTGTTGCGGCAATACAGGGTTTTATAGGGATGATTGGTTTTTGGATATTTGGTGTTTCATCGCCAATCACATGGGGCATCGTCATGTTCTTTTTGGCATTAATACCAATAGTTGGAACAGGATTAGTGTGGGTACCTGCTTCACTCCTGCTCATCATTGAAGGATTGGCAACAGCAGAGAATATGACCATAGGGCGAGGCATTGGCCTGTTTCTTTTTGGCGCGCTCATCATTTCAACAATCGACAATATTATCAAGCCAAGAATTATAGGAGAAAACATTCGTGTGCATCCACTTGTGGTATTTATCGGCACATTTGGAGGCTTGGCATTGATGGGAGTTCCTGGAATTATTGTCGGGCCAGTTGTTCTTGCAATGTCATTGACTCTGATTGATTTATACATAGACAACAGACAAAAAACATTGCAACGATAAGTCTCACAAATCCCGATACACATCAACATCATACTCTTTTTCTAGGTCGAACTGCGACTCACACACTCGTTGATCGACATCGACTCCAAACGTCTTCTTGATGTTGCCAAAAGTGATATCAAATAAACGCTGTTTACTCACAAGCTGTCGGATTTTTTCGACAAAGCGAGGATAAAACGGCAAACCATGAATTCCTGACAAATAAGGTTTATGTAATTTCTCTTTTGCGAGATGAGGAGCATGGTCTGTTTCTACCCAGTCAATCTGTCCTGAACATAAGTAATCAAACATTTGGTCAGCCATGGCTTTGATGCGCAACGGTGGATTCGTTTTAAACAACAAACTTTTTTCAAGATGCGCAGTATTCAAAACACAATGATGAGGACAAACACCGGAAGTTATGTTCATTTTCCGTTTGGCTTTCTGAACAATATCAACAGCAGCCGGCACAGAGATATGTGCGACATGAAGATTTCCTTTAAAACCAGCTGCGCTGCAAAATGAGATTTGATCAGTCACTGACGCAACTTCCGCTTCAGGAGGACGAACAACAGAATGACTCACGGGTTTCAACGGATTCCACAAATGAGGTTTCATCAACGATTCTTTCTCGCAATGAACTGCAATTACACCAGTATAACCAAAGTCCTCAAGAACATCATAAACAAATTGCTGGGACTTTTCATCAGTAACGCCAAGATTACCTGTCGAATGACCGGCAAACATTTTGAAACCGACAACTTCAGGCAACGTATCATAGGCTTTGACTGCATTCTCAATCTGCTGGGCATCCGCGCTCAACCCAACATGCAAGCCATAAAAGACAGGACTTCTCGCTTTTTTCGCAAGCTCTATTCGTTCGCGTGCCTGCTGCAAACTGAAAATAGGCGGCTCAGTATTCGGCATGTCAAAAATCGCGCTCATCCCTACGCGTTCAGCAACTGATAACGCATGTGCAATCGTTTCTTTATAGGACTGTTTGCCATCGCGACAATGAACGTGGGGGTCGATGAACATGTGAGGAACGAAGTTGCGTATTATTTAAGCCATTCTACTTGTAAATATCATTAATCAAAGGTTCAAACCAGAAAAATGCTTTCCTCTCACAATCCGACGTAATTTTTTTTCATATCCATGCTGCAATTCGGGTTCAACAAATGGCAAAAAGGTGAATTTCTTGTATTCCTGTGAAAAGAAAACGATTTTTCGGATATGTGTAAACTTACTTCTCAATTCGTTCAACAATAGTTCTAATTCAACCCTGTTTTTGACTTCGACTTCAATTTCGATATCGCAGGTTCCGATAACTTTCTGGAGCCACATCACGTGAATATTTGCATTCGCCCAGTTCTCAATTTGTTTGATAGTGGTGTTATCATCGAGATAAATTTCAAGAAAATAATTCATAAAACCAAGTTGAATAAAATTGATTTCAGCGCGATAACCTAAAATAATTCCATGTTTCTCGAGTTGCTTTATTTTGTGCGAAACGGTAGTCTGAGGGATACGCAAACGCTGTGCTATCTGAACAGTAGAAAGCCGTGCATCATGTGCAAGTTCTTTGAGAATTTTATAATCGTTATTGTCATGCTTCACGGCTGCGCGAGGAGCGAAGGTGACATGACGTTCATGCAGATTTTTGCCAAAAAGATAATCTTTCGGATAAAGTTTGTACGTACAAAAGAGTGAATAAGTATATTTAATAAGAGCTTTTCCAAGTTTTTGTTTAATTTTGATAATAATCTGCTCGACATCATAAACTGATTTTGTCCACAGAAGAATACCGTAACGATACGGATAATCCATCCGAAAGATAAGACCTGCATTGATTTTTTTATCCAAAAAATGAATGAACTCACGTTCTTTTTCAGGTTCCAACTCTTCCAAATCGAACATGATACGTGAAGTATGATATCCTAATTTCTGCATGTCGAGCAATGGATAATAACGAACAATGTTTTTTTCCTGCTCAAGCTTTTTCATTCGATAGGCAACAACATCTTTGTTCGAGCCAACACGCTGTGCTAGTTTACTGATAGGCATCCTTCCGTTCCAGTCGAGTATTTCAAGTATTTTCCAGTCGAGTTTGTCCATAAGCGTGTTAGTTAGCCAATATTTATTAACTTTTTGCTCAAAAACGCATTTTACAAGAGAAAGATTTATTTAATAGCAATAGAGAAAGACTACTAACGAGTAATTAAAATAGAAGAAGAAACACAAATGAATGACAAAAAAAATGAAGACGGAACAACGATAGTCGTGAATGATGATATAGACAGAATCAGGAAAAAAGTATGGGGTGACCGAACACCACCTGTAGTAGAGAGAAAATCGTCGGGCATTGGTCCAGATAGAACGACAGAAATGTCTGACTATTTCAACTATGCGCAATATGATAGAGCAACACGTTCACATACGTTTTACAAAGAAATGATAGGTGCCATGCTGAACAGTCTTAAAGCAAGAATAGGTAACAAAAAATGCACAATTCTTGAGCTGGGCTGTGGAAATGGAACACTGACAGAAGAGCTTATTTTACTGAAAAATGCCGAGATTGTTTCCATAGATGTTGACAAAAACGCAATAGAATTTACAAGCAGCAGAGTAAAAGCAAGTAACCTGAAATTTGTGCGAGCTGACGCATTAAAGTTCAGAGCTGACAATCATGTTGACATAGTTATAGCTTCTTGGAATTACGAGCACATTACCAACTACAAGAACGGACACGAACTTGCAAGAAGTATCGTTGCAAACTTGAAAAAAGACGGTTTGTACATTGAAGGCGCAGAACTAATAGGTACTTTCCAGAACGAGTTTGAAAGACAAAAAGCATTCATTGACTATCATGAGGAAATCATAGACAGAGCATTAAAAGATGGAAATGCAGACACAGCTGAGATAGAATACTTGGCAATGATATCTGGAATCACAGGTATTTCACACCATAAACGTGATAGAGAAACCCACATTAAAGAAATGGAAAGTGACGGACTTCAACTGAAAAGAATGGAGAAATTCGGTCCATTTACAAAAATTGTTGGCAGCGCTGGAGTGTACTTCTTTGAGTTCGTAAGAGCAGATGATGTCAAATGAGCAGTATTCCGCTTGACGAAAAAACAGAGAATCACTGGAAAAATCTTGCGCCAAACTTAGTGCGTCAACGCATAGTAATCGAATGCACGACGCCAGAAGTAGTTAGTCCAGAGCAAATAAAAGACTACCTCGTCAAGCTCTCACAAAATGTTGAGATGAAAGCTCTCTCAGAGCCATTCACATATCCAGCCGTTGGCACAGATGGTAAATTCATGGGTTTTGGAGGATGGATTCACTGGGTAACATCAGGAGCACACGTTTACTCATATCCAACAGAGCCCCCACTTTTCACCGTCGACGCCTACACCTGCAAACCATTCTCGATAGAAAAAGCAGTTAAGTTCACGCGAGATTACTTTAAACCAAAAGAAATTGTATGGAAGAACGTTGATGTCTAATAGACTCCCAGTCACTGTCGCTACGAAAGGAAGAAAAAAAAACGTTACGTATCTTTTTTCGCCTTCCTTCTGCTTCAACGACAACGACTGAACATTTGTAAAGGATTAGGTTATATTTTTTAACCCTTCTAAATAATCATCGTACGTGATAGGCGATTTTATTCCAAGTTCCGCAAGCAAGTCTATCAATTCACTGATTGAGGTATGCAATTCTTTCGCAGTTTTTTCTAATGACAGCTTGCCTTCTTTATACTGCTGAAGTATGTAGTATCTCCATCCGTATTCTATTAATTCACGGGCTGCCGCCGTCTTATCAACTTTTTTCGTAGCGGATAGTTTCTGTATATGACCCAACTCATGTTCTTTGAATCTAAAACTTACAATCTCAGCCATTATTATCACCCTCAATGATGTTTTTTGCATCTTTTATAATATCCGAATTATATCGCCCACATTTTTCAAGATTTTTAAGTTTGGCAACAGCCATTTTTTTGTCAAGTTTTCCTTTTTCAACAAGATAAAGCAAACAATGAATTGCCGTTATGAACTTAACACCCAAAATTTTGCAGGCTTTAATCGCTCGCCAGTCATCAGTTGCTAATATCTTTTTTTCATTCCAAGCAAAGGCAAGTGCTTCAGATTCACCAACTCCGATATTAAAATCGCTCACGAACTTTTGAAATTTCGCTTTGCGTTCACTTTGTAGGATGAGAGCTTCCCGAAGCAGAGTAGATATTATTTGAGCGTCTTCCTGCTCTTTTTTCCTGAATACTTCAAGTTTTACCATAGGCGTGATAATAAGCTTCTTTTCTTCAGCAAAAGTCTTTAGTAGAGTTACCTTTGCAAGCAAGATAAGTGTTGAAGAGTCCGCTACAATGTCCATGTAATACAAAAGTATAATTTTGTAATATATAAATTTTCCGCACTATGCCCAAGAAAAGCTTAAATAATCACTTCCAGTACCATACAAAAAAAAGATGGTGTTCGAGTCGTTTGTCAAAGCAGGAGCTCATCCCGCGTCACTGAAATTGTTTTCATTAGGCTTTATAGCTCCGTTTGCATCTGCAACATTTTCATACCTCTTATTCAATCCATGGGCAAGTATCGCTATGGTCTTTCTCAGTTCATTTGTGCTGATACCTGCGATGGTCAACATTATTAATGACGAAGAAAAAATAGCCGAAGAGATTGAAACGGAGAACAAATTTCTCGATGAATACGGGCATGTACTCGTTGGTTTGCTCGTTATGTTTATCGGACTCATTGGTGGATACTTACTCTTATTTATGACACTACCTCCAAATATCCAGCAAATGCTGTTTAGTGTGCAACAGACCGACATTCATGCGCTTGATGGTATGCTCGTAGGTGAAGGAGCATTTCTACAGATTTTAGAAAATAATTTTCGTGTCTTAGGGATAGGAATAATTTTATCTCTGTTTTTTGGCTTTGGCGCAGTTGAAATCATAGTGTGGAACGGAGCTTTGGTTGCAACAGTAATGGGAAATTTTCTGAATGAGTTCCTCAGCACAGGCCAGCTCGCTCAGGGTCTGTTTTTTAGTATGACACGCTACTTAACACATGGCTTGCCTGAAGTTGCGTCATATATCATCGCAGGCTTAGGTGGAAGCATTTTATCGATAGCAATCATGAAGCATGAGTTCAGAACAAAACAGTGGTGGCGCGTAGTAAAATCGTCTACACAGTTATTTGTGATATCAGGAGCATTGCTCATTTTTGCAGCAATTATTGAAGTCTATCTTACGCCGTGGTTGTATTGAGAGGATAATAAGAACATAATAACATTGGAGTTATTTCTTTTTTCTTGAGAGATTGTCAGATGAAGAATAAAAATTACAAAAAAGATTGAAAAAGAAAAAAGTTACTTTAGCCTTCTCTTGCGGAACTGCCACACGCCCAATCCTCCGATGAGGACGACAGCACCGACAGCAATCGCGATGCTCTTGGAAGAACGTCCGACATTAGTAACAGCCTGACCACTAAGTGGGTTTGGTGTGTTTTGAACTGCAGGTGTTGCTTGTGCTGGAATCGTTGCTGCTGGCACAATGTTCGCAGTCGCCACAGGAGCTACAGCTTCAGCTTGAGGTGCTGCTTTCTTTGGTAGAGGAGAAATAGAACCAACTGACCTCGATGTTCTGCCACCACCACCACCTCCACCACCACTTGACGAAGCTGCTGGAGCCGCTGGCGGAACAGTTAGAAGTCCAAAGGTAGTGAAATGGTCAACAGTCACAGTTATCGTGTTTGCTGCTGTATCTCTCACGGGATTAGCCACCGCTACCCACACCGAGCTCACTTCATTGAAAAAGTACACATTCAGGTCGCCTTCGTTGATTGACGTCCCATCGACAATACTATTGTTATCAGCGTCATCATAGTTGAAGGTCAGCGTTATATTAAACGTACCATCAACCAAATCAGACTGGATGTCATAGAACTTGCCTCCAACACTGAAGCCAGATGTGCTGACATTTGTTGTGTTTGTCTGCTCAACACTGATATTAAATAAATCAACAGAAATATCAGTAAACGTTAAGCTAACATCGGGCGCATCATCGAAAACGACAGGAACACTACCGATGATTGCCGTCGCTGTGGATGAACCGCTATTTCTTTCGTTGTCAGTTGTGCTTGCAGTCACTGTATACGCACCTTCTGCAGAGTAACTATGACTAGTTTCAGATTCTAGGTCTTCAGTAATTTCAACTGATTCATCACCAAAGTCCCAACTGATGGAAGTAACACCCGAAAAGACATCAGATGCACGCGCAATGAATGTTATTGATTCATCAACATCTCCAAGGAAAATGTCGTGGTCAATCACAACGACAGGGTCAATCGCATCGATGACAGTCTGCTCGTCATTTAATGCTTCATATTCATTCCCTGCGAGGTCTTTGATGCTTCGTGCTTCTTCAGAGCTTGGATTGATAACAACAGTTGGCTCATCTCCATCCTGCAGCTCTTCACCAAGCGTTAAAGTGACAATGCCATCACTTTCATATAAGCTGTCTATAGCAATTTCGCCCGTGAGTTCAGTGAGAACAACATCAGACGTTGCCCCGTTACGGAACACTTTGAAGTCGCTCACTGCAAGATGCTCTTCATTGATGTCCTCAGAGAACTGAACATCAATGGTTGTTGAAGAGGTTGCTATAACACCATCCTCACCTAACGCTGGCGAATTTCTGTCCAGTTTAATAACAAAAGCTGCGGTTGCGTCAGCATTTCCAGCGTTATCCTCTGCATAGTAGTAGAGAGTATGTGTACCATCACTAAGTTCTTCAGTAGATAGCTCAACAGACGAGCCGCCGTCAGTGTACTCTCCGTCTTCATCATCCCATGAGTAAAATACAGTAGTATCACATCCACTTTCTTCATCTACACAGGTTAATGTGATTGTTGCATCTGATACGTAAAAGTTATTCTCACCATCTGACTCTTCTGGGGTGATAGCAAAATCAGTTGTTGCCTGCGTTGTGTCTATCTTCACTGTCAGTGTCTGTGTCTCTTCACTGTTACCAGCAACGTCTTGTGACCAGTATTCAAGCGTGTGCTCGCCATCACCTTCAAGAGTAATGGGCTCAGTAACTTCTATTTCTTCTGCGCCATCAAGCGAAGCAAATACTGTTTCTTGTTCGCCATTGAGTTCACAACCCGAAGTCTCATCTGTACAGGTCAATGTAACTGAGACGGAAGAGATGAACCATCCGTTTTTATTAGGTTCAGATGGGCTGGTAGCCACTTGAGTAGTTGGTGTATCATCATCATACTTGAGGTTTTCTATTGCTTGTGTGTCTTCCTCATTACCAAGGTTATCAACACAAAAGAACAACAATGAGTGTGTTCCAGATATATCTATGTCAACATCAACTGAACTGTCTTCTTCAGTTGTTGAGTCTTCGTCATCCCACCAGTATTCAATCGATGAAGTACCTGAGCCTTCGCCATCAGAACAGCTCAAATGTATTTGCGGGTCGTCATCCTCTAAGAATCCAACGTACCAGTCGTTGTCACCATTGATTTCGTCTGCTTCCGCTGATGTTAATGGAGCAGAATCGTCAACGAATACAGATTCTTCGACTGTTTCTTCCACATTTCCTGCTGTATCAGCAGACCAGTGGGTGATTGTGTGCGCGCCAGACAAACCTTCTAATGTAAACGTGTTAGTATCAGTTGCATTGACTTCGTCGCCATCATCTATCTGATAGGTGAGCGAACCAACGCCCGTGCCACTATCTTCTACAGTCAGTGTAAATTCAGTTGAGCTTGTGACATACAAAGTATCACTGGATTCATACGAAGGGTCACCTGCACTAAGAGTTGATGTTGGTGCAGTTGTATCGACAACGTTGACAGTACGAGTTACTTGTGTTGCTGCGTTGCCTGCTGCATCTGAAACATCGTACGTCACCACATATTCGCCTAACCTGCTTGTATTAACGGGATTGACAGTAGAAATAGAACTCGTCAACGTTCCGTCAACATTATCAGTTGCTGTTGCACCAGCATCATTGTACGTTGAGCCTGCTTCAACATTTACTGAGCTTGAGCCAGTGAGTATGATTGTTGGTGCAGTATTATCTACTTTTTTTGAGCTGTCCGTTGTCGTGCCTGAAAGTTGATTGCCCGCAGCATCTTGTGCAGCAATTGTCACAGTGAATGAACCATCATCATCAGAGCCTGAAGGAACAGTAAAATCATAGAACCACGTGAGATTTGAAGCTCTGCTCATCTGTGTAGCGGAAACATCACCGTCGCCAGCAGTTGCAATGGAAATGGTAGGCATGTTGGTTTGATCGATGCCACTTGTTGCATCCGTAAAAGTTGCAGTAATTCTGACAACAGTGCCTGATTTAAAAGCAGAGTTAGAATTGTCGTATGAGAGTACTACTGTCGGCGCAGTACTATCAATTTTAATTAAAGAGCTCGTAGACGCACAATTCGGGAGTGTATTCTTTTCACAGACTTTAACCATATAGGTACCGTCGACAACAGTAGAGGTGTTCCACGAGAACTCACGAGGATCAGAAGCATCATCAAAATCGTTTTGAATGTTTCCTGTAGTGGTGGTAGGAAATCCCGAACCAGCGGAATTATGATAAATATCAAACTTGTCTTGGGAACATCCGTTACCGGATTCTGCTGCATTCCAGCTAATCGTTTGAGTTCCTTTCCAGCTTTCTCCGCCAGCTGGGCTTGTAAGTGTAATTGTGCATACATCAGGAACAGCAACCGCCATCGCCGAAACAGACATTAACAAGAAAATCGCAATTACACCTAAAATCATCATACTTTTTTTGACAGCCATAGTAGGACCCCCAAAACAGATATTTCAAAATGTATATGTTCTCGAGTTTATATAACTTTAGACGGTAGGTACTTGTTTAGCTAAAGTGTAGCCTGCAGGGTATAGAATACGTTTTTATTCTGCTTTTGCCATGTTGAAATCAGGCTCATCATTACCTCATAATTTCTCTTTCCTATATCACTCCTCAAGCAACCA
>Ga0209541_10000488_pt1 | contig 78065 bp, 85 predicted proteins | sample RifCSPlowO2_01_FD_184027 | JGI IMG/M metagenome (GOLD analysis project Ga0209541, IMG submission 184027) | Groundwater microbial communities from Rifle, Colorado - Rifle CSP2_plank lowO2_0.1 (SPAdes) (version 2) | ecosystem: Environmental > Aquatic > Deep subsurface > Groundwater | place...
GCCCATGAGCGACATAAACAATCAATGTTCCAATCACAGAGATGATAATCAAGATGCTCGTAAGAACAGAGTCAAAAAATCCGGCTACTACTGCCCAAAAAGGCACTGTTAACTAAATGGTGGCTGTTTTTAAAATAATTGAGGTAGTTTTTGATCAGATTTTAATACCTTTTTTAATGCACACATTCCGTTTAAATGTTTGAACTTTGTATCACAACTTGTAAAATCACTTAGTCTTCGTTTTACGATGTATGCATTGACCCACAGCTTCATTGATGTCAGCGACTTGAATCCTTTTATCGTTTTCAACCTACCTTTTAAATGTGAGTTGTATGCTTCGATTAAATTTGTTGTGTTTGGTGTATTTTCAAACATATGATAGTTTGTTAATTCATCTTTCCTTTGCATAATGTCTGTTAACCAGTTGACGCATCGTGGGTCATTCTTAAACCTTGGATATAGTTTCTGTACCGCCCACGCAACCTCAACATTACATAATCTCTTTGTGAATAATTTGTCGATTTCTAAATAAAATCCTAAGTAACAGTTGCTTGTCTTTAACCCCAGATCCCGTCTAATTGACTCTCTGTAGTGCTTTAAACATGTTTGGATAATAACTCTTGGATAGATCTTTATCGCCACCATCTTTATGGCTTCATTATCATCACAGACCAGGTATCTTAAGTTGTACTCTAGTAGTTCTAACCGCTTGAAGTAGGCTAACATTGTTTGATAGTTCTCTGCTCCGCCAATAATATAATGTGGGACGTCATGTGTTAAGTAATCTATCCCCCAGATTAACACCAATTTCCGTGGATGCCCTTTAACCGCTATGTATGTCCCATCTACTACTAAATATCCGCTGTATTTGTACATATCCGCATATTTAATCGTTAATTCCATGTTTGTGGTTAGTTTACGAAAATATTCTTGTGTTCGTTTAAATATGGCTACACCACTACTACCAATCCGTTTACCAACTTTCCTAAATGAAACTCCATCTAGATGTAGGTTTGTAAAATCTTTTGATGAAATTTTGTTATGCGAGTAATTAACAGTAAAACTACTTGAACATTGCCGGCACAAGTATTGTATGGACATCCCTCTTTTTTGATTTCTTTTCACCTCTGAATTATCTAAACATTTCGGACATTTTGGATGTGATCTTTTTTTTAATCATTCGAGCATTTTAGTGCCTAAATGCCATTTTGTATTGTGTTAATGGGATAGAAAAGCGTTTTCAGCCACCATTTAGTTAACAGTGCCATCAAGTCTGGTGTAAGGGACACGGCCTCTTGGAAGTTTTTCTTCAGTGGAGGATGTACAAACCGCGTACATAACTCCCCCATCCGAATTTGGGTGAAATGCTATATCGACTCTACTTTCGTCAAGCAACTCCACCGCTTCCATTTGAGAACCAGCCAGCGCAACTCGCAAAACAGGTTTGTCCATTTTCCTTCCTCCTTTTGATATCTGTGTGGGTCAGCTAAAGAATCCCAAGCTCGGTTTTCTCTTCAGACGATCTCTCAATATAGTTAAGATACCTCTCGGTTGTTGAAAGCCTTTTGTGCCCTGCTATTTTTGATACGGTTAAAAGGTTTGTGCCTTGTGATAAATGATGAGCTACAAAAGTATGTCTTAAATCGTTTACTTTGGCTTTTATAATTCCCGCAGCTTTAAAATATCTGTCAATTGTGGCTCTGATATTTCTTATTAATAAAGGTTTTCCTGTTTTTGTAATAAATAAAAAGTCGGTTTTCATATCTGGTCTATCTTTTTGATAGCTTTTAATTGCAGCAATCGCAGCTTTATTTAAAGGAATAGGTCTTCCAAGTCTTGTATTTATTTTAGGAACTGTTAAAGAAGTTGGTTCATTAAATTCAATATCCGAAATTTTTATTTGTGCAAGTTCAGAAATGGTTACTCCGGTTTGAAGGAGCACTTCTATAATTGCAAAAGTTCTTGAATCATCTTTAGCAGCATCTCTTAGGGCTCCATATTCTAATCTTGATAAAATTCTTGGGGCTTTTATTTCTACTTTAGGATGTTTTAAACCATCGGCAACATTGTCGATAATATGGTTTTGCATTTTTAAAAATCTAAAAAAAGTTTTTGTTGAATTTGTTTTTCTAGACACTGATTTAGGAGTAAAATTTTCTTTTGTAAGTTTGTCCATGAAAAGAGCAAGATGTTCGGTTTTTATGTCTTTTACATCATTCACACCCTGTTTAAAAAGGTGTTCTGTTAGCTGTTCTATGTCCTTTGAATACGCAATAACAGTAGAACTTGATTTCCCACTGTCTTTTAGGTATTTAACAAAGTCTTTGTGTGCGATATCTAATTTAAGCATATTTTTCCTCTAGGATCAGCCAAGTTGATTGTAACAACAGTCATTAAAGTGTCCTATAGGTCATAGAGTAACACTTTATTTGATATGTGTCAACAGTTATTATACAATACATCTAATGTCCTTGCCCGCCAGATTTAAGTATATAGTACTGTCCCTATTGTTTGTTTTTGCGACCATTAACTTCACAAAAACTATAATAAATGTGCTTCATAACAGTCGTCGTTTGGGCGAAATGAATGCTGAGGTTTCAGGTTTGAAAAATGAGGAGGAATCACTAAAAAGCGCGCTTTCGTACAAGAAAAGTGATGATTTTGTTGTTACTGAGGCGAGAAATAAGCTGAACATGGTGAAAAAAGATGAAGAAATCTTTGCAAAGCCTGTTGTTTTAGGTATAAAAGATGAGTCCAGCGACAACCAGAAGCCGGAAAAACGGATTGAAAGCAATGTTTCGTTGTGGATTAAACTATTCCTCTAAATAACGTTACTATAGGATTAATATGGTAATAAAGTTTCCTTTGACACTTTGAGATTGATTTGATAGTATCTTCACACATAGCGGGGTGGAGGAATAGTACCTCGTCAGGCTCATAATCTGAAGGTCCCGGTGCAAATCCGGGCCCCGCAACCAAAAAATCCACCCTTTATTAAATTCCTTAATCTATGTATATAGCTGATAAAAGAAGTAGAGATTTATTGACTAGGGTTGAAGTAACCGAATAAGTTATAACCCCACACTTAACTTATCATTCGCATACTGATAAAGCACGGTTTTTATTAAGGTTTGATACGGCATTCCGCTAGCTTTGGCCTTGACTCTTATTTCAGTAAGAACCTTCTCATCAAGACGGATGTTCACGCTGCGTGTAGTACCGGTTTTAAAGACGCTTCTCAGTCTCGCCATTTCCCCTTTTTGGTTCTGGGATTTAACGAACTCGCCACTTTCTACAGCTTTACTCAAAGCTTCTTCAATTTTACCTAACCGGATATTTTTATTACTCATTGATAACCTCCTTTTTTAAATACAACTTTGTATACTTTCTACTTGGAAAAACTGTTTTCAAAAAGATCTTTTCAGAATCTTCAACATACGGCACTGCATAAACATAATCATTTATAGCCACCAGCATAATCTTCTGATGAGAATATTTCGACTTATTGGGATGCTCCAAAATACCCAATAACTTATCATCTAGCACAGATTCAATGACATCATCAAAACAAACGCCTCTTTGATTTTTAAGAAGGTTGTTTTTGTGATCGTCAAACTCAATTCTCACAAGCCTATATTAACATAGTGTATAGACAATGTCAATCGTAGATCATCGTTTTTAGGATGCTGGCGCTCTAAGCATCTTAATTAGCGTGAATTTAGGCAGGCCCCGTTCTTAATGTATAATTGCAATGTTTGCCAACGTAGCTCAGGGGCTAGAGCGGGCGTTTCATAAGCGCTAGGTCGGTGGTCCGAGTCCACCCGTTGGCACCAAAAAATCTATTTTCTAATGAAACTGATATCTCAATGTAATATCTAAAATATCTATTCATACTAGAATTCTTACTATTAACATGCCAATTTTTTTGTGATAAATCTTTTATGTGTGGGTCGGGCACTGGTGTGCGACATGTACTTGACAAACATGTATTGCGGGTTTGATTCCCGTTCGATCCACCAAAAATATTGTTGACAAATACCAATCACGGTAGTACTATTGTCTAGTCAAGTACGAATTGCACACTAGCGCAATACATGTTCGAAAAGGCTCTCTTAATCGAGGGCTTTTTTGTTGCTCAGATTTGGTCTATACCAAAAAATCTATTTTCTAATTTATTCTGAATATGTATGAGATTTTAAGTAAAACATTTAATAAAATGAAGATCACAAGTGTTATTGGTATAACGAAACCGGATCCTTTTTTTGCTCCGCCCTTCCTTTCTAGAACCCTTTTTAATATCAAGGTGATTCCTAATGAAACTAAGATTTCAACAATTAGTGCTGCTAGGAATACTAAGCCCATTATCAATATTGGAGCAAAGCCTACATCATCAAGCATATGCTTATTATACTATCACAAGGTATAATGCACATATGCAAAACAAAAAAAGAATACTAACCGGTGACAACACAATTGGAAAACCTTGTTGTTTGGCTGTGTAGTTGGTTTTTTCTAGTCATATCCAAAATATCTACTCATACTAGACTTCTTCTTATTAACATAACTATTTTTACATGATAAATCTTTTATGTGTGGGCTGGGCACTGGTGTGCAACGTGTTCTTGACAAACCCGTGTTGCGGGTTCAATTCCCGTCCGGTCCACCAAAAATATTGTTGACAAATACCAATCACGGTAGTATTATTACCCAGTCAAGAACTATTTGCACACTAGCGCAACACAGGTTCGAGAAAGCTCTCTTAATCGAGGGCTTTTTTGTTACCCAAAAGGAAGATCCGATCTAGATCGGATCTAATGTATCTAATGTATAATGCACATATGCAAAATAAAAAAAGAATACTAACCGGCGACAACACAACCGGAAAATTACATTTAGGCCATTACGTTGGATCTCTTGAAAATAGAGTTAAACTTCAGGACGAGTACGATACTTTTATAATCGCAGCGGACATGCACGCCTTGGCTTATCCAAAATATGTTTTTAATACCGATGTAGTAAGTGACTCAATTCTTCAAGTGACTATTGATAATTTAGCAGTTGGCCTTGATCCAAAGAAAGTTACGTTTTTTAACGAATCCGCCATTCCGGAAATTTATGAACTCGCGATAATTTTTAGTATGTTAGTTTCTCACAGCAGGGCTTTAAGAAACCCAACCCTTAAAGAAGAAATAAAAGATAAAGGTCTTGGCGATAATTATTCTTTAGGTTTTATTAATTTTCCTGTTTTAATGGCTGCTGATATTTTGGCGGTTAAATCCGATTTAGTTCCAGTTGGCGAGGATCAGCTTCCGCATATGGAATTAACAAATGAAATTGTTAGAAAGTTTAATTCAAATTATGGGGAAGTCTTAAAAGAACCAAAGCCTTTAATTGGGAAAATTGCGCGACTTGTTGGAACTGATGGAAACGCAAAAATGTCAAAGTCTTTGAATAACGCAATATTTTTAGGTGACGATGAAAAAACTGTAAAAGAAAAAGTTATGAGTATGTATACTGACCCAAAAAGAATTCACGCAACCGATCCCGGAACTGTTGAAGGAAATCCGGTTTTTATATATCACGACGCATTCAATAAAAACTCAGCTGAGGTAAATGATCTTAAAGATCGATATAGACTAGGCAAGGTTGGAGATACGGAAGTCAAAGAAAAGCTTTTTTCCGTTATTAACGAATTCCTTGCACCAATTAGGGAAAAGAGAGTATATTACGAAAACCACTTACACGAGGTTCGCGATATTTTAAGCTCGGGCGTTAAGAAAACCCGTGAGGAAGCGGTAAAGACCTTAGATGAAGTTAGATCAAAGATGAAACTTTCAGCATTTTAAGGTAAAATTCAGTCGCAAAAAATTAGATATGCAGAAAAAGAAAACTACAAAAAAAGAGATAAAATTTGAAATACGAAAACCAAAAGGTATTTTTGGAAACGTATTTTTTTATGTTTTTTTGGCTTTTATTGGATATTCAGTACTTGGTGGATTTTTTCAATCTCAGTTTGACAAAGACGAAAGGCCGATAAGTGAGGTAATAAAGCTTATAAATCAAAGCAAGGTTCAAGACATTATGGTTTCCGGAGATAATGTAGACGTAGTATTAAGAGACGGAACAAAATTTTCGTCAAGAAAAGAACAGGCTGTAAGTTTTGACCAAATACTATCTAATAATAACGTTGACCGTTCAAAAGTCGTAGGTAAAATTTCGGTTGAGCAGAGAATAACTTTTGATCAAATAATTTCACCAATTTTAATGTTCGGGCTTCCTTTGATTTTAATAATCTTAATTTTTAGACAAATGAAAGGTACAAGCGGTGAAATTTTCTCATTCGGGAAATCAAGGGCAAGACTTTTTAATAAGGATAATATAAAGGTTACTTTTGGAGATGTTGCAGGAAGCAATGAGGCTAAAACTGAGCTTATGGAAATAGTAGATTTTTTGAAGAATTCGGAGAAGTATAGAAAGCTTGGGGCGCGTATTCCAAAAGGAATCTTACTTGTTGGCCCTTCCGGCGTTGGTAAAACTTTGTTAGCAAAAGCAGTTGCTGGAGAAGCCGGAGTGCCTTTTTATTCGGTTGCAGGAAGTGAATTTATGGAAATGTTGGTTGGAGTTGGTTCGGCAAGAGCAAGAGACCTATTTAAGGTAGCTAAAGAATCTCAACCAAGCCTAATATTTATTGATGAAATTGATGCCATTGGTAGACAGCGTGGAATGGGAATAGGTGGGGGCCACGATGAAAGGGAACAAACTCTTAATCAAATTTTAATTGAAATGGATGGTTTTGACACAAGGACTAACGTTATTGTTATAGCAGCCACAAATCGTCCGGATATGCTTGATCCCGCTCTTATAAGACCGGGAAGATTCGATAGAAAAATAACCATTTCATTGCCGGATTTAACAGACAGGCAGGAAATAATAAAAATTCATCTGAGGGGAAAGCCGTATTCTCAAGATATTAGTCTTGAAAAGTTAGCAAAAAGAACGGTTGGATTTAGTGGGGCTGATCTTGAGAACATGTTAAATGAGGGCGCAATTTTAGCTGCCAGAGAAAATAGAAGTGAGATTACGGAATTAGACCTTGAAGAAGCAGCGCTTAAAGTAACCATTGGTTCCGAAAGAAAAACTTTACAAACAGATGAAGAAAAAAATATGACTGCTTATCACGAAGCCGGCCACGCTCTTGTTTCTCTAAATATGCCCGACATGGATCCCGTTCACAGAATTTCAATAGTTGCTCGTGGAGGTTCTTTAGGTCATACAAGTTTTCCGCCGGAAAGAGATAGATATAATGAAACTCAATCAAGATTAAAATCTTTTATTGCAACTATGCTTGGGGGACGTGCTGCTGAAGAAATAGTTTTTAATGAATTAACAATTGGCGCATCAAACGACATTGAAAAGGCCACCGATGTTGCAAGAAAAATGGTAACCGAGTATGGAATGAGCGCTCTTGGTCCCGTATCGTTTGACGGCGATCGTGGCAATTATTGGCTTGCAAAAGAGTTAACCGAGGCTCCTATGTATAGTCAAGAAATTGCTGCGAAAATAGATTCCGAAATAAGAAGAATAATTGATGAAGCTTACGCTAAGGCCAAACAAGTACTGTTAGAAAAAAGAAATTTCTTGGATCTTACTGCAAAGGCTTTAATGGAAAAAGAAACTATTACCGGCGATGAATTTTTAGCAATAACAAATGCATGAAAAAACTTTTATTAATCGATACTTTTAATTTTTTGCATAGGGCTTATCACGCGCTTCCAAGTACTTTTAGGGATTCAAATGGAGAACCGGTTAATGCGGTTTACGGCGTGACCTCCATGTTAATTAGTATTTTTGAAACAGTTAAACCCGATTATGTTGTTGCTGCTTTAGATGGCCAGGCTCCAACCTTTAGAGTAGAAAATTTTACTTCGTATAAAGCTCACAGAAAAGAACTGGCCGATGATTTAGCCTCTCAAATTCCAAAAGTTTTTGAAATCATTGACGCGTTTGGAATAAAAAGAATTGTTGTAGAAGGTTATGAGGCCGATGACGTAATTGGCACTTTAGCTAAAAGATTTTCCTCAAAGGATTTAGATGTTTTAATTTCTTCAAACGATAGAGATTTGTGGCAGCTTTTGAATAAAAATGTAATGGTAATATTGCCAACAAAAGGTGGTCAAGTTGAATGGGTAGGAAGAGAAGAAGCAAAAGCGCGTCTTAGTTTTGATCCTAAATTAATTACAGAATATAAAGCACTAGCTGGAGATGCGAGTGATAATATTCCGGGAGTCTTTGGAGTCGGTGAAAAAACTGCAAAAAGATTAATTTTAGAATTTGATACTGTTGAAGAAATTTATAAAAATATTAGTAGCATAAAACCCGATTCCCTTAAAGAGAAATTAGCCGAAAATGCGGAGATGGCAGTTATGAGTAGAAGTTTAGCCACAATTGAAACAAATGTTCCCATTACTCTTGAATTATCTGAATGTAAATATAAGGAATTTAACAAGGGCGCTGTGGTTGAGGTACTAAAAAAGTATAACTTTAAATCTTTGACTAGACGACTTGGGTTTGGTGATAAAAAAGAAGCAAAAAAACAAGAAACCCCAGATAACCAAATCCCGCTCTTGTAAACAAACCGTTTGTGATATACTGCCTATAGTCTAGAAGAGGAGAGGAGAAAGAAAATGGACAGACCTGATTTTGTTTGGCGTGGAGGTAAGAATATGGAAGTTTCCGACCCATTGGCTATTGCAGCAATTGCTAAGGCTTGTAACGAGGCGCTTAATTGGCCTGATTCATTTTCTGTAATGGCATATAGTCGCAGTCATGGAAATTATGTTCCTGTTAGCAAGCTTCTCCCAGGTAATGGTTATTATCTAATTCCAAAAGCAAGTACGGATTAAGGAGGTAGGAGGAAAAATGCCACCACCAACTTATGTTTTTGTTTGGAAGGGCCAAAGCCTGGCAAATTTGAATTTAGAAAGCGTAATGCGAGCTATTTCCGACGCGACCGGTATCCATTTCAACGACACCGTTAAAATGAAAGTCGTGCTTTATTCAACAGGAGTTATTGTGACAAGCTTGACATTAGGACAAGTTTACCGCCTTGTTCCAGTAGCGGAAGAAGAAGCTGAAGAATAGGAGGGAAAAATGCTACGAGACACACTTCGACCAATTCAGTTTGTTTGGGACGAAATGGGTACTCATTCTGGCGTTGGTTTAATGGAAAAGTTAATGGACAAATACCATATACCGGGTGAAGTTTGGGATTGGACTATTCGACAAGCAGATGGATCGGAAACCACATATCTTGAACACGGTAAGGTTTATATGTTTATACGAATTTTTCGTGACCCGGAAAAGGAAAGCCAGAGAAAGGGTAGGTTGAAAGTTTCTAGTTAGGGCACATGACTCCCCGTTTGGCTTTCATGAGCAGGCGGGGAGTTTTTGTATCCTGTATAATTTCCAAATGTTTGATAAAAAATTTGCAGAAAGTATTGCCAAACTTTTAAAAACAAAATATCCAGATCCAAAAACCGAATTAGTTCACGAAAACGAAATGCAATTGGCGGTATCTGTAATGTTATCCGCGCAAACAACAGATAAAAAAGTAAACGAAATAACATCAAAACTTTTTAAGAAGTACAAAACTTGGGAAGATTTTGCAAACGCAAATTTAACTGAATTGCAAAGCGATATAAGAGGAGTAAATTTTCATTTGGGAAAAGCAAAAAGGTTAATTAAAGCCGGAAGAGTTGTAACCGCAGAATTTAAAGGAGTACTTCCTGACACAATAGAACAACTTACAAAAATTCCCGGAGTTGCAAGAAAAAGCGCAAATGTAATAATTCAGGAAATTTGGAATAAGGCGGAAGGAATTGTTGTTGATACACACGTTACAAGAGTTTCAAATAGGCTTGGTTTAACTAAAAATCAAGACGCGGTAAAAATAGAGAAAGATTTAATGACCCAAATTCCAAAGGAGTATTGGAGGAATTTTTCAGGCGCTATGGTGCTTCATGGAAGATACGTTTGTACTGCGAGAAAACCAAAGTGCGGAGATTGCGTGTTAAATAAAGTATGTCCGTCCGCCTTCAAATCGGGTGGAACCCTGACTGCGCAGGCAGGTGGGTGAAGCCTTAAATAATGAAGATAGATCCAAAGTTTCCTGTTTCTAATTCTTTATAAGTCCAAAGTTTATCTTTAGTTATTCTAAATTCATAAACACCCTTAGGAGCTATTTTTACACCAAGCTCAAATTCAGGGAATTTTTGTATCGTTTCAACAAGTGTAATTTCTTTATCTGTAGTATTTTTCCATCTAACCAGCTGTCCTGAATCGGCATCGGGTTCTTTAGGACTAAAACCATCTTTTGTGTAAGTAATTTCTAAGACTTTGTTACTAACATCCGGTTTTTCCGTTGTATTAGTTGTTTCGTTTTTATTGCCATCGGTTCCTGAAGATGTACTTTCTGTTGTTTTTGGAGGTTCTAATCTTAATATCTCCGCTTCAACTTGATCAATTAAATCTTTTGTAGTTTGCAAAACCATCTTTTTTCCATTTAAATAAAAAGTCGGAGTTGAATTAATTCCAAGTTTATTACCATCTTTAACATCAGCACTTACAATTGAAGCAAAGGTTCCGTTTCTAAGATCAGACGTAAATTTATCGGTATCAAGTCCAAGCGCCTTTGCGTATTTGATTAAATCCTCTTCGGAAAGAGCTTGCTGTTTATACATGAGATCGTAATATTCCCAGAACTTTCCTGACTCGCCAGCAATTTGGGAAGCTTCGGCAGCTTTTTTTGCATATTTGTGTTGGGGAAGCGGGAAATGTCTGTAGGCAAATTTTAATTCGTTTGCATGGTTTTCTAAAATGTAGCTAACAACAGGATAAAAGGTTTGGCATGCCGGACATTCAAAATCCCCAAACTCAACCAAGGTAACGGGAGAATCTTTTGGCCCTTTTATGTAGGTGTGGTCGGTAATTAGCAAATCTTCACTTACAGGCTTTAATGAAGGAGAGCTGTATTTTCCTTGAGATGCAATTATTATCCCAACAAAAATCAATATCGTAACAAAGCCTATTATAAATATCGGTGCATTTCTTTTAATTATGTTCATGGTTTTATTAAGTTTTTTGGAGGTCTTCCGTTTATTAATACTTCTACCACATTTTCGGCTACCATTCTAGACATTTCTACTCGCGCCTCTCTTGTTGCGCTTCCAATGTGGGGCGTTAATGTTACATTATCAAGTTCCGTAAGACCGGAATATATTTTTGGTTCGTTTTCATAAACGTCAATTCCAGCTCCCTCAATCCATCCATCTTTTAAAGCAGTGTATAAAGCAGCCTCATCTATTACCTGTCCTCTTGAAGTGTTAATTAGGTACGCAGTTGGCTTCATTTTTTTAAGCTCTCTTTCCCCAATTAAATGTTTTGTGGATGGCATTAGATTTACATGAATTGAAATAAAGTCTGAGTTTTCAAGTAGATCGTCGAGACTTGTATACATGGCGCCAATTTCCTGCTCACCTTTGTCAAACCTTTGTATATCGTGATACAGAATTCTCATATCAAACCCTCCTTTTGCTATTTTCGCAAGGTACTGACCAATTCTACCAAATCCTATGATTCCAAGTGTTTTCTTAGTTAGAACAGGGCCTAAAAAGAGCATTGGACTCCAGTATTTATAACTACCTGCTCTTACGTATTTATCTGCTTGTACTATGTTTCGCGCGCTTGAGATCATTAGAGCTAAAGCGTGCTCCGCAACCGATTCAGTTAAATTTCCAGGTGTGTTTGAAACGTAAATTCCAAGACTAGCGGCGGTTTTTATGTCTATGTTGTCAAACCCGACTGCGTAGTTTGCAACCAGCCTTAAGGTTGGTTTACCGGCGTTTAATACCTTTTCATTTATTTGGTCAGGTAACACAGAAACAATTGCATCTTTTCCATCAACAGCTTTTATTAGTTCCGCTTCTGATAAAGGAGGGCCTTTTCTTATGTCTAATTCTAAAGAGGGATGTTTTCTTAGTAAATCTACTCCCGCCCGTGGTATTTCACGCGTTATTAAAACTTTCATGCCTATATGATATCATGACGCCCTATTTTCTGATCCAAAAAGCTTAATCTTTCCTTCAACTATTTTTTGTACTTCCTCTATTGCGCCTGGAGTTATTTTATAAATTGCAACTTCCGAAGTTTCGTTTAAAGATCTTTTTAACGCGTTTTTAAAGGCAACTCTCATTTCGGAATTAATATTAATTTTTACAATTTTCCCAATTTTTATTGCCGTCATAATATCTTTGTTATCAATTCCCGATCCTCCGTGTAGAGATAAAAAAGTATTTGGAAGCAGATTTCTAATTTCTTCAAGCACGTCAAGTTTTAAACGTTTTTCTGTTGAATAAAGGCCGTGAAGATTTCCAAAAAAAGCTGCGAATGTATCTATACCTGTTTCATCAACAAATATTTTTGCTTTTTTAGGATCTGTGTATAAAGTTTTATCAAGCACCTCATCCGGTTTTTCTTTTGTATGATCCGCGGAGCTTCCCTGAATGTGATCCATTTCTCCCTCTACAATGATACCTTTTGCATGACACATTTTTACAATTTCCTTTGCTATCTTTAAATTTTCGTCATATGGAAGTTTGCTTCCGTCAAAATGAATATAATCAAATCCTGCATTTACAGCCTCTTCGCATTCCTCAAAGCTTTCAGAATGATCAAGGTTTAAAATTATAGGAATATTAAGTTCGTTTCTATAATCTTTAATTAAGTCTACAAGCTGGGTTTTGCCTATGTAATCAACCTCTCCCTTTGACGCTTCAATAATAATAGGGGAGTTAAGTTTTTTTGCAGCTAAAGTTATGGCCTTTAGGGTTTCTATATTTGCAGCGTTAAAGGCTCCAATTGCGTAACCTTCTTTTTGTGCTTTTAATAAAATCTCTTTAGTATTCATTGTAAGTTCATTATAAATTGAAAATTGTGAATTCATTCCCCTTTATTACTATTTCTTCAATTTCTTTTTTTGTTTTTAGTCCTGCGGTTGAGCCAATATATCTTGTGACTCCACAAGAATTTATAGCTCCCCAGTTTAACGCCTCTTTTAAGCTTTTTTTATCATCAACCACAAGTTCGCATATGTGGTTTGATGAAATTCCCGTTTCGCGGGAATTATAAAATAGTGCAGATAAAAATGCGGAGGCAAAAGCATCGCCGGCACCTGTTTTGTCGATTAGTTTTTTTCCATCGTCATAAATTTTTGCATAAACAACTTCGTTACCAGAACTTGCGCTTGAACCGTTTTCACCATCGGTAATTACTGTTAATTTTGGGCCGAGTCTTTGTAATTCTTTATGTAATTTCTCAAGATCGTTTTCATTTTTTGAAAGAATTTTTTGTGCTTCCTCTAAGTTAACAAAAAGTACGTCGGTTAATTCCAATATATTTTTTATTTTCTCAATGCCCGCTTTTAAATGATAAGTTCCGGGATTAAATGCGAGTAGAACATTCTCATTCTTTTTTAAATACTCAACCAAGTTGGCTTGAAAGCTTTCAAAGTTTTCGGGAAGCGATGAGTAATAAATCCAAAGTGGTGTTGACCAATCTATAACCTTATATTCAAAGTGTTCATGATATGAAAAAATTGTTCTCTCTCCTTTAAAGACTATTATTGAATGAACATTAGTCGGCTTGCCTGAATTTTTGATGCAATAGGTTGTATCAATTCCAAGTTTTTTAAATTCAGTTATAAACCTTTCTCCGTTTGAATCGTTGCCAAGTTGGGTATAGATTGTACTTTCAAGACCTAGGAGTTTACAAGCAGTGACAACGTTTGGGGCATTTCCGGCTAATGTGGCGTTATAAGATTCTACCGGAATTTTGTCTGCGTAATCAAAACAAATTTTGCAATTTTTGTGGTCAATATCACAAACTACTGAAGCGTCGTCTACTTTCATGAATTCATCAATAGAGGAGTCGCCAATTGCCAAAAGGTCAAATTTCATTACATCCCGTTCATGAATAAAATAATTAGAGACTTGGCTATTACGTAGCCAAATATTCCCAGAAACATTGAAATAAGGAACTTAGTTATTGGCTTAACCTTTTTTGTTAGGGTATGAATACCAAGATAAGTTAAAATAACTATAAAAGACATTGTTGTAAATTCAATTAAACCGTATAGAGAGCTCATGTTACCTTTCTGAAATTAATTTTTTAACTTCCATAATTATATGATCAATTCCAAGTCCATATTTTTTAATTAACTGCTCGTAGGTTCCTGATTCCCCAAAAGAGTCACAAATTCCAAGTCTCTTAATTTTAACAGGATATTTTTCCGAAAGCATCTCACTTACTACTCCGCCTAAGCCTCCACTTATTTGATGTTCCTCAATGGTTATTACTCTTCCAGTTTTTCTTACTGAGTCTAACATCGTTTTTTCATCTAAAGGTTTTATTGTACAAGAGTCAATTACCTCACATTTAATTCCGTATTTCATATTTAACTCATACGAAGCTTTTAATGCCTCATAAATAATAGGTCCCGCGCAAATAATAGTCACATCATTTCCCGTCATGAGAATTTGTGCTTTTCCAATTTCAAAAGGTGAATCTTGGGTTCTAAAAACCGGAGTCTTTTCTCGCGTCAATCTTATATAAACAGGCCCTTTATAATTTGCGGAGGCTATTGTTGCTTTTTTAGCTTGTTCGTAGTCGGAAGGTACTAAAACAACCATGTTTGGCAGAACCCTCATTAACGCGATGTCCTCTAAAGCTTGGTGTGTAGCTCCATCTGGTCCTACAGACAAGCCTGAATGTGCTCCTATAATTTTTACATTGGCCCTTGAATAGGCTATTGAAACTCTAATTTGTTCCCAGTTTCTCCCCGGATTAAATACCGCATAAGAAGCTATAAAAGGTATTTTTCCACTAATCGCAAGTCCGGCAGAAATTCCAGCCATATTTTGTTCAGAAACGCCCGTTTCGAAAAATCTTTTTGGAAATTTATCTTTGAATTTGTTACTTCTTGTTGATTCTGTAAGATCGGCACAAAGCACCAAAACATTTTCGTCTTTTTCTCCCGCAATTACAACGCCATCTCCAAAACCGTCTCTTGTGGGCAGTTCATTAAGTTTTGTAGTAAAGATATGATGGTTTAATTTTGCTTCATCTGCAATCATCGAATTCTTTTATTAACTCAAAGCCGATTTTTTTGTCGGTTTTGTTTATAGAAACTAAGTCAGCTGTAACATTTTGCTGTTGTTCAATTTTACAGGTATCGCCGGGTTTTAATTCACGCGCTAAGACTGTTATTGTGTTGTCTTCCTTATTCTTGTAAACTTTTTTTACTTTTGTTTCGTACCCGGTTGTGTTAAAAGTTTTAGAAGAAATTCCGATTAAGTAAACTTTATCAAAATTAATTTTATCTTCTACTTTTAGTTGTCTAGTTTCGTCGATTGTTTTTAAGAAGGTTTCAAGTTCCTTTTCGTTATGTATTATACTTCTTTGCTTTTCTATTACTTTATTTGTGGTAAAAACAGTTGGAAATCCCTTAACTCTGGTAACTTCAATCGTATTATCATTCAAGCCAAGAATTTTAATATCGCCTTTAGTTAGTAAATAACCCGCGCCAATAATTAGAATAACGATTAAAATAATCGGAAGGATGCTCATATAAAGCGTGTAAGTTTTTTTAGTCATGTTCGCTCCTAATTCGGCCCGCAAGTGTTCGGAGTTCCTTTAAAGCTTTCTCTGCCTGTACTCTATTGGGAGGCTTGCCGTGCCATTCAAATTTATACTGCATAAAATCAACATCTTTTCCCGGAATTGTATGAGCAATTATAACAGTTGCTCTTTCAAAGATTGCTTTAGCATTATCGCAGGCATTTATGATTTCTTCAACATTATGTCCGTCTATTTCAAGAACGTGCCAGTTAAAGGCTTCAAGCTTTTGTCTTAAAGGTTCTAACGGCATGATGTCTTCGGTATATCCGTCTATTTGAATGTTATTTCTGTCTATTATCCAGGTTAAATTGTGTAGATGGTTGTTTCCTGCAAACATGGCAGCTTCCCAAATTTGTCCTTCCTGAAGCTCCGCGTCACTTCCAACGCAATAAACTCTATGAGTTTGGTCGTTTAATTTTGCAGAAAGTGCCATTCCGATTGCTTGAGAAAGGCCTTGGCCTAAGGGACCGCTAGTGTTTTCAACTCCAGGAGGTTCGTTTATATGTGGATGGCCTTGTAAACGAGTGCCAAGTTTTCTTAGAGTTTTTAATTCTGATACAGGAAAAAAACCTCGGTGTGCAAGTGTTGCATATAAAATTGGACAAATATGCCCTGCGGACAAGACTAATCTATCTCTATCTGGCATTTGTGGATTTTTTGGATCAATATTTAAAATGTGAAAATATAAGGAAGCAAATATATCTGCGGTGCCAAGAGGGCCGGCGGAATGTCCGGAGCCGGCTTCTAAAAGCATTTCAATGACGGATTTTCTAAGTTCTATTGCAACTTCTTCTATTTTGGCGATTTCTTCGCTGTGTGAATGTTTGGGCATTAGGGTGATTATACACCTAAGGCTTCACATTAGATAAGCTTAATGTACTATAAGCTTGACAAGGTTTGTGAATAATGATATAATTCCAGTTATGAATCGGCTACTTCCGCTATCTGGAGGGAAGTGTCATAGGAGGCGAACTGGGTCCCGTCAGCCCAATCCCGCCAATATACTAGTCTGTCGACTGACGGAGAGGAGAAGAAAACAAATGAAGATTTGTATTCGAGGTCCGGATTCGAGCTTGGCATGCTCGAAAAATAAGATCGTCGTCGCCATCACCGCCGGCCGGGCCGCCCAGGGTTTCTGAACCCCGCCCGTCGCCACCGAGGTCGATCATATGACATGGGTTTCGGCGTAAAATCAAACGCTTCTTTAGCCCCTGCCTTTCCGACCTCGCGCAACTCCCGTCATCCGGTTGGTTTTTCTCGCAACGACCCAGGTGGGTATGTGAAGTAATGTGAGAATGATCAACCGAAGAAGCCACACTCACTGCACAAAGAGGATCGCAACCTTTTTGTTTGGTAGGTGTGGCTTTATCTTTTTTTATTTCAAATTTTCAATAAACTTCAAAACTTCCTCTGGAGTTGAAACAATCCCACGAACTTGATCTAATTCTCCTTCTCTCATTACCATATTTTTATTTAATTCGTTTACTATATTGTGCCAAAACTCCCCGAACAAAATTAACGGCTTGCCATGCCCCGCGTGAATTCTTGAATTAGCCCAGCTCATTCCAAATTCGCTAATAGTTCCCGTTCCGCCTTTAAAAACAATATGAACATCTGAATTTTGGAGCATTACCTTAGTTCTATCAAAATAATCGTTTGTTATTACCTCTTCATCGAATTTATTATTCTTATCCATGCCCTCGTAGTTAACATGCTCGTAAGTTGGTTGATAAGTGATTGCAAGTACTCTAGTTCCGCCATCGTGAGCACCAAGTGTAGATGCCAGCATAACTCCAGGCCCGCCTCCATTTACAATTTCGTAGCCATTTTGTCCTAGAAGTTTTGCGGTATTATAAGCATCCATAAAAACAGGATCTTTTGGTTTCCAAGAAGCACCGCCTAAAAAACAAATTCGTTTGATCTCGTTCATAAAAGTTCCTCATTACTAAATTTTATATATGCGTCTCTAATGTCGCTCTGATTAAACAAATGTGAACCAATTATTACATCTCTTACACCAGTTTCTAAAACTAGCGGTAAGGTTTCTGCATCTATTCCGCCGTCAACTTGTACCGGCATTTTTGGATAGAGTTGTCTAAACTGATTTATTTTTGCTAAGACATTATAAACAAAAGGATTACCTTGTGCTCCCGGAATTATAGTCATAAATTGAACATAATCAATTTTACTTAAAAATCTATCTAGCTTTTGTATTTCTGTTTCCGGGTTTAAAGAAAGTCCAACGATATAACCAAAATCATGACTTATATTTATGAAATCTTCAATGTAATCTTTTACTTCTATTTGAGCGCAAATTCTACTTATATTATTAATCTTTTTTACTAAATACTGTAGTGGATTTTCTACCATTAAATGTATTTCTATTTCTGCTTTAGTTTTTATTTCCGCAATTCGATCTATTTCTAAAAATGTTTCGCCTTTTACAAGTTTTCCATCAGCTATATCTATTTGAATTATGGTTGTAAAATCTTGGACGAGTTGAATTTTGTTTACAACTTCCATAAAGTCTTTTTCTAAAATTCCCGGTATTATCATTTTATTTCTTCCAATTTATTTATTCTTCTAACAAACCTTTCTTCCTTGCTAAAGTCTTTATTAAGCCAATTTTCCAGTATAATCTCAGCCTCATCTTCGCTTATATAGTTTGCCGGTAATGCTAAAACATTTGCATCATCATCGTTTCTGGATGAAACGGCATGTTCAAGGCGCCAGGACAACGCACATCTGATTCCTTTAAATCTGTTAGCTATTATACTAACCCCAACTCCGTTTTTACAAATTAGTACCGCGTTATTTTTAGGTGACTCAAGAACCTTTCTCATAACGGGAATTACGTAGTCTGTGTAATCGTCGCTTGGAATTAATTCATTTGGGCCACAGTCTTCAAATTCGATATTTTTTTGTTTAAGGAATTCAATTAACCTGCTTTTGAGTTTTAGACCGCCGTGATCCGATGTAATGTAAAGCATATATTAGTATTATATTAACAAAAGACAAAACACACCAGCCACAAATTGCTTTTATCACAAAAAGTTCCAAATATGTTAAATAAGTTGAATACATTATTCCCCACAATAACCAATATTTTGTGTACTTATTATTTCTTTCAAGCATGATGTACAGAATAAAGTAGTAAAGAATTCCGAATACAGCAACAGGAATTCCAAATACTTGCGAGTATTTGCTATTTTGTACTTTTTCACAATCTCCAAACGCGCATAAAAGTGGACTTGATGTAAGTTTAACGTATGTTAAGTAAAGTGAAATTAAAATCCCTATAATAGCTAAAATTTTAAGCGTTTTTGCTAAAGACATACGTTAAATATATACCAGTTATGATTAAGATTAAAGATACAGAGCTTGCCACATCAATTCCATATATAGTCCACACGCTTTGCCGCGTGTTTTCAAGTAAAATTCTTATGATTCCATAGCCAACTAGATAGCTTGAAAATAGTATTCCAGCCCTTATTTTTTTGTAATTAGTAAGTGATGCGAGAATTATAAATAAAATAATATCAAAAAATGACTCATAAATTGAATAAGGGAGAAGTTCTTTGTTAAAATAGTTTCCCCATCTGCCGATTCCTTGGGCTAATGGAATTCCAACCGCCGAAATATCTAACCAATTTAATACACGTTCCTTTTTTATTTTAAGATAAATAATAAAGGCCAAAATTCCGGCAAAAAGACCTCCGTAAATTCCAAGCCCGCCATTCCAGATTTGAAATATTCTAATTGGATTTTGTGAATAAAAACTATATAAATCAAGAACGTGGTAAAGTCTTGCGCCAATTATCCCAAAGATTAAACCAGCGAGTAAACCTTCCCACAGAATGTTTGAGTTAAGGCCTTTCTTTTTTGCAATATGATCGCAATATAAAGCTGAAGTTAGAATTCCAAGAGAAATAAGGATTCCGTACATATATTAAAAAGCAAAGATTACATAAACAAACAACCCTAATAACGCCACAAAATAAGCAAACAAGGCGTTTCCGGTTAAGCTTTTTTTAAGTGCCCAAAACCATTCTGAGGTGTCATTTTTTTCAAAGTAAAGCTCTGCCAGTCTGTAAATCGAATTAATATAGGTAGAAATTACAAGCGATTTTACAAATAAACTGGCGTTTGAAGATACAACAAATATGGCTCCTGCTCCAATTGCAATTTGAAATAAGGCGCTATTTAAGGTTTTTTCTTTAATATCGTGTCTGTGGTAATAAATGAATGCAAAGGCAGACTTTATATCCTTGTGTTTTACATACGAAACTAGTGTTTTTGAAAAGTCAGCGGTTGGGTCTAAAAAATAGGCGTGAATGAAGTAATCAAGATCCAAAAGAAAAGTTCCTACAAACGCCCCAAGAAAAATTTGAACTATGTTGAATGCGTTTTTTTCAACCCGCATGGCTATTAGAACTATTGAAAGAGTTAGCGACAAAAGAAGTTGAATTTTGTAAATATTAAGAACTTTGTTTGGCATCATTTAAATCATAGTGCATTTAATTTCATACTTCAACCGTTAACTCCTTTTCTAAGTTGTGTTAGTTTCCACATGAAGATCTTGCCTTTAGCCGTAATTTTTTCAGCGGAGAGCGCACACTCTCTAGCTTGTTCGAGCAAATTTCTTTGCTCGTTTTTTGCGAGTTTTATGTAGAGGGAGCGTTTTTTTGTGTCGTTTAACTCTTCTGCAAGTCTGTTACCGTAAGCTTGATACTCGTATTTGTTTCTTTTATCGCCTACAAAAACTTTAGTACCAATGATGTTCTTAATATGTTCCATTAGAAAAGAAGTTTATTAGTTATTTATTCACTTGACTATGGGCAATTTTGCCTATAATTGGAAGTTCAAACTCTTCTTTGTTATAGGCTTTCCACATACATAATAGCCATGCAATAAAGCAAGCAATATTTATGATAGGAACTAGAATAAAACCAATTAGAAGGAAAGTAAGCATTGTTGAAGCAAAGTTTAACCCTAACCAGACCACGCCAAGAAGAATAGACTGAAAAGCGTGAAATCTTACAAATTTATTGCTTTTCTCAAAAATAAAAACCGCGACGCCTGTTAACGGCGTTATCAAGTATGAAAGCGCTGCTTCCACATTTGACTCTAAATTATATGGCTTCTGACTAACTGGTTGACTTTGTGTTGTATTTTGTTCCATGTATTTATTTAACCTCTTTTTTGGGTTTCATGCAAGTGTTTTATTTCTTCAATGGTTGTAGTGTCTGTTGAGTCTTTATCCGGTCTAAATCTTATTAATCTTGGGAATCGTAGGGCGTATCCCACAGTATGTTTGTCTGATCTTGATATTTCATCAGCTCCTGCTTCAATTACTATTGAAGGCGTTATCCAAACGTCTGGAAAAAATACTTTGTCAATTTCAAGATTTTTTGGTTTCTCTTTAATTTTTAGTTTATCCGCTACTTCTTTTAAATATATCCAATCTTCGTCTTTTAATCCCGTTCCTACTTTTGAAATCGTTTTGTAGGTGTTTGTTTTTTTGTTATAAATTCCAACCAAGAATTTTCCAATGCCAAATTTTGACCTACCGCCTTTTCCAAAATAATATCCTAGAATTGTGCAGTCCACCGTGTCGTTTAATTTCAAAGATTTTGATTGTTTAAACTTAACCCATGAGAACGATCTGGCTCCCGCTTGATATAAAGAGTTTGGCTGTTTAACAACTATTCCTTCAAGGCCTTTTTCTTTCGCTACCTCAAAGTATTCGTTTAATTCTTCTGCATTTGATGTTTCAAGATAGTCGTTGATTAAAATAAGACCGCCGGGTTTTAAAATTGATTCAAGCAAGACCCTTCTTTCTCTTAAAGTTTTGTCTAAAAGTTCCATTCCGTTTAAATAAAGAATGTCAAAAACGTAATATTTTAGCGGGATTTCTTTAAGGAATTTCTCAATGTCGTACTTTCTTTTTCTTTGCATTATTTTTTGAAATTCTAAGAACTGGTTCGACTTAATATCGTACCCAACTGCCTCGCCATCTAAAATTGCCGAATCAGCATTTATTTGAATATTTGCAGCTTCCACAATATCCGGAAATTGATGCGTAGTTTCTTTTAAGTTTCTGGTGAAAGTTTTAATAAATACCATTGCGGAGGAATCATTTAACAGACTTTGTTGTTCTAGCGGAAAGTTTTTAGTAGTCTTTTTTCTATCAATGTGAAGTTGAACTCTTGTACCGTCAAATTTATATTCAGCTCTTACCGTTCCCATTTTTTCTATTATTTCTTCTGAACTTTCTAGTCTTTGAGCTTTTTGAGCTTCAATCGGAATTCCTATTTGTATTTTTATATTTTTTATACCGGCCATGCCTTTCTCTTTTAGAGATTTTGCAATAAGGCCAATATCCGGGTGAATGTTATATTTTTCCTCAATTAGTTTTCTTAAAGATTTGTCGTTGTTTATAAATTTTGATAGAGCATCGATTACTGTTAAATCGGTGTAACCAAGCCGTGTAATACCAAGAATTATTCTAACAACGAACTTTGCGGATAATTTATCTAACTTTTGGAGTAGGGAAGACAGCAGTCTGATTTTTTGATCTTGTGATCCCGTGCCGGAAACCTGCGTCAGACTTTCTAGTTCATTGTAAACTTCTGTAATTGTAAGACCGGTATCTAGTACATTTGAAATTTCATTTACTACACTTCCAAGATCTCCGGATTTTCCGTAATGGGCTTGAATGTCTTTTGCTTTTATGTCAAAAGAAAATTCCAAGGCTTTTATAATCATTTTGTCTGCGATATTAAAGTTTGGATTTTCATATTTTGCTTTTAAAGTTCCAAGGGCTAGATAAATAGCTCTGTCAACCTCTTCTATTGAAAGCGTTTCTATTAGATCAGAAAGTATAGCTGTTATTTCAAGTCTTTTTGACGTGTTTTCAAGCTTTTGCAAATAGTTCGCAAATTCGTTAAATTTCATTGGAGTTATTATATAGGATTAGGTGTTCGAAAGGATAACAGTAAAACTTCTAAAGTCTCAGAATTCTTTCTATCCGATCCTTCAAGATAGGATTCATAAATGGTTTTCAGATCCTTTTGCACATATGGAAAGATACGAGTGCTTAAGGCGCCCTCTGTAACTAGATCAACGTTATTTCCCAAGAATTCGCCCAACTTTCTTTGAACTTGAACAAGCTTAAAATACCCCACAGGTTGGCCAAATCTGACCAGTAAATCAATATCACTTTTGGCTGATTCTTCTCCCCTTGCATATGAACCAAATAAACCTAAATATTCAATACCGTTTTGCTTGCAGATCTCCTTAAGTAATGGAGAGTTTAATAGTATATTCATGGTTAGATTATACAAGAACAGGAGATAAATTTCGAATAAATCTCTCAAACTAATGTACTATGGGTTGACAAACGTTTAATTTCGTAATATAATGACACTGTCAACTAGATCTCATGCGTAGCTACCTGTTTATAAGCATACGATTGAAATTAGTTGAACAATAGTTTAAAATAAGTTTATGCCCGAAGAATTCCCGACAAAGATAGAATCTGATACTCAAGTAAGTTTTACTGTTGACAAGTTTGGCCTTTACGCGATTACAGTCATAGCCAGTTGCGAGAAGCATCATGATTTGAAGGTAGAAATCGATAACGAGCATCAAACTTTTAATACCCCTCAGTCTTGGAATGGCACAAACCTAAAAAGTTTATCCAAAACGGTTATTTTCATCTTGACTCTTGAACAAGGCCCGCACACTCTAAGATTATCCCCTAATAGCGAAGCGTTTATTAAGAAATGGAGTTATCGAATAATTCAAAATCCACAAAAGGTTGAATTTAAGATTGAGGAAAAGTCAGAAGATGGCAATAGGAGATCTTGGATTACTTTTGCATTAATCAATACGTCTCTTAAATCAATTACGGCGGAAGCAAGTGTTTCTTGGCATCTGTTTGACGGTGACGATATTAAATTGATTGTTGATAATGAAATTGAGAAAAACGCCAAGTCAAAACTTTGGAAGTATTGGGTGTGGCACGCCATACCCCAGCAGGTATTAACTGGTTCAAAAAGACAACAAAAAACATTTAATAAAGATTTGCAACAAGGAGCTCACTATATTGAGTTTTGGGCAGATAAAACTCCCACTTTACACATTGTCACATTAGATTTGGGAGATTATAAACCTAAGCGTACTCCGACAGTTGAGAATCCCGAGTGGACCGGAGATTTTTCTGATGATATCGATAGAATCATTCTTGCAAGGGCATTGTTTGGTGAAGCTAGAGATACATTTGTGCCAGATATGGTGAGAGTTGCTATTGGTTGGACAATTAGAAATAGAGTTGGCGACTCTAGGTGGCCGAGTACATATCATGGAGTAATCACGGAGCCATCGCAATATAGCTCTTTTAATAATGATGATCAGAACCGACCGTATGTGGAAAATCCATTACATTCTAGTCTGGAGATAGACCGAGAAGCTTGGAAAAATGCCTACGAGGTTGCAGAAGAAATCATAAACAACAAAATTAAAGACCCCACTCAGGGAGCAAATCACTACTATGACGATAGCATCAACGTTCCTAAATGGGCGGAAGATGAAACACCTACATACTCTATTTCGTACAAAAACAAATTTGAATTAAATAGTTCCATTTTCTTTTATAAACTGTAATGCCAAAAAATAAATACTTGATCCTAATTCTATTTTTTCTAGTAGCATTTCTGATTACCGTCTATTTAATGTCCTCTCATATAGAATATAAAACAGAAGGTGTGATTGATATTTCTAGTATCAGAATCTCCGACTACAGTTTCTTATCCAGAGGAAGACAAAACGAAGTTTTTTTCACGAAATACGGTGATAAAAGACAAGTCTTCTATGATATAAAGCCGGTTACATCAATGGCACTTTCTCCATCTAAAAAACAAGTAGCTTTTTTTTATTTTCCAAACAATAAAACAAGAGAAGAAGTTTCTCTCGTGATTTATGATTTTCAAAAAAAGGCATTTAGGGAAATTTATCACACATCTCATGCTTCTTGGGATTTCACTGGTGGCTTAAATTGGTTAAGTGATAGCTACGTGTTTTTTATGAGGCATTGTGGTACAGCTTGCAGTGGAGTTGCACTTCTTAGCCTAGAATCAAGGCAGGAGACCAACGCCGTGTTATCGTATCCTTCCTTTCCAAATCAACCTTCAAAAACACATTTTAAAGATTGGTTTGAACATGAATTTGATCTTGACGGACTTGTGGTTGACTTGAATTCCGAAACAAGGGGTAAAAATAATTACTTGGTATTTACTCTTGAAGATAACAATGGAAATAATTTAGGTGAAAGAAGGTTACTTTATACAAAGGATTCATTAAAATTTGTAAAATTGTACGACACATCACGTGGCCAAATGTAAAGTCCGATTTTAGATATGTCCGTTATTAAAAGGATCGAGTCTTTAATCCCTAAGTTCGTATCTTGAAGATTTGGTTTTTCCGCTTTTAATAATTATTTTTTTGTCCATTAAAGTCTTCAAATCGCGTAAAATAGAGTCCTCGGATATTCCCGGAAACATTTTTGAAAATTCGTTATTTTGCATAATGCCATAATCCTGAAGATGTTCCACAATTTTTTCTTGCCTTTGCGTTAAATGAATTCTTCCTGAAACTTTTGCTATTTTTGTATCCTTTGCCAAAATTATAATCTTCTCCTTTATTATCGATGTTTCCCGCGCAAGGCCGTCGGTAAAGAATTCTAGCCAAACAGTTAAGTCTCCATTATTTTCCCAAACAGATTTAACTGAATTCTCATATTTTAAAAAATTTTGAGTGTAATATTCCTCAAGACAGATATAATTTCCAAATAAGTAACCACTTCTCTTAAGAATAATCAAAGCCAAAAAATTTGATGCTATTGAGTTCATGTTTTCAAAAGGCATCACATTTTCTATTTGAGCCTTTAGTATTCCAGAAAGTATTATTGGATGTGTTTCTTTAGCTTCAAGCGAATGGAACCAATCAATCATATTCTCCATTTCAGCGAGAATTTCTTCAGGATTTGTTCCTAAACTATTTTTTCTACTTCTAAACGCCCCTCCGATACTCTTAATATCTTCAAATTCAAAACTTTCTGAATACGACTCGTTTAGGTTTACTTTTTTTATTAAACTAAAAATGCTACTAGCCTCTTTTGATGGGGAGTTATTTAACTTATCGACAAACTTTTTTATAGTCTCAATCGAAAAGTTCTGATCGACAATTTTTAGTGAATTTAGGACGCACCTTATTTGTGCATCTTTTTCAAGTTGTTTTCCCCAATTCCGCATTATCCTAGTGTTTTCGATTATAGATCTGGCGTATTCAATGTTAGAAATATTTTTTAGGATAGAGTTTGTAATAGTAAATTCCGGAAGATACATTAAATTAATTATCGCACAATTCCCGCACTAAAGCTTTATGAATCTGACCTTTTTCATGAATCCTTCTATGTGTTCTCGAGGTTCCGCGCTTGTTATTATGGTTTGTTGAAGATGAATTACTTCAAGGATTGCACCTCTATGTTTTTCGTCAAGTTCAGAAAAGATGTCATCCAAAAGCAACACCGGCCTTTTTTGTGTGATTTGGGTAATAAAATCTATTTCACAGAGTTTAATTGCGAGAAGTGTTGATCTTTGCTGGCCCCTTGATCCGAAAGAAGATAAATTAAAGCCTGCTAAAAATACTTTAAAGTCATCTCTGTGCGGACCAACAAGTGTAGTTTTTGCATAAATTTCTTTTTCTTTATATTTTTCAATTCTTTCTCGACTCATTTCGTTTTTTAAGTATTCTATTTTTATGTCAGTAGCTTCTTCGTTTAACTCATTCATGTACTTTGGCATTTTATTCTCAAGAAATGTGAAAAACTCATTTCTTTTTTCCTGAATTATTTTCCCGGACTCGATAAGTTTTTCTTCCCAAAATTCTATTTGTTCTTTCCCGCGCCCAAAATCTCTTATTTGTTCAAGAAGTTTATTTCTTTGTCTTAGGGATTTTAGATATTTTGAGTGAGCCTGTTTATATTTATAGTCGACCTGAAAAAAAAGAGAGTCTAAGTATTTTCTTCGAACCGAAGGAGAGGCGGAGAACATTTCAATACTTTGTGGAGCAAATAAGACACTGTTAAAAGTTCCGGCAAACTTATTTAAAGCTTTTGCAACTTTATTTATTTTTACTTTTTTTGATGATGCGTTTTCTAGTTTAGAGCTCTTTACGATTGTCATTTCAAGCTTAATTCTTTGTTCTTCCGATTCTATTTCCAGCTCAATTGCCAAGTGTTCACGGTCGTGGGAAATCATTTCGCGGTCGTACCTTGTCCTTAGTGATTTAGTTGTTGACATTAAATATATAGCCTCAAGAACATTACTTTTTCCAGATCCATTCGCTCCATAAATTAAGAAAGCCTCACCGTTGAAATTAATTTCAAGTTTAGTATGATTTCTAAAATTCGCCAGTTTTATTTTTTTTAATTTCATTGTTTAAGAACTTGACAGGTAGGGCAGTAATATGTGCCTCGTGAATTTATTTTTTCAAATTTAATTTTTGTACCGCAATTCTTGCAATTTCTTTGATCGTAAACTCTAAAGTAGTTTTGATGGGTCCCGTATTTTCCAAACGCGTCAACAAACATTTTATCACTTAAAGTTGAACCTCTATGTAGTATTGCTTCTTTTATTATTTCTTTGGCGTTATTAAGAAGCTCTTTAGCTTTCGCAATTTTTATTGAGTTGGTTTTAGTTAAAGGATGAGTTTTTGACATCCAAAGTAAATCGTTAGCGTAAATATTCCCAATTCCGGAAACAACAGATTGATCAAGAAGTGCGTTTTTTATATTAGTTCTTTTTGCTACGAGTACACTAAGAAATTCTTCGGGAGAAAGAGAGTCTGCCAAAATATCAGGTCCGTACTTGCTTTTTAGTTTATTTATCATTTCCTTTTTAATAACCTCCGCTTTTCCAAACATCCGCGTGTCGCAAAATCTTAATTGTCCGGTTTTCCCATTTTTTGCGAGAGTTAAAATTATTCTTTCCCAGTCATCGTTTGGACGGTCGGATTTTCTTATTAATAATCTTCCAGTCATGGCAAGATGAAAAATTAAAAAAGTTTCACTTGAAAGTTCAAGCACAATATTTTTTGAAATTCTAGTTACCTTAATTATTTTTTTATTAATCAAGCTTTTTATAAAGTCTTTTTGAGGCGGGTTTGTTTTAAAATTATTCTTGATCTCGATACTTTTTATAACAGCATTTGATAGGTGTTTATTTAAATCAACCGCAATTGTATGTACTTCCGGAAGTTCAGGCATTGTGCGCTTCCCATTTTTCGTACACAAAGTTTTTAAATTCACTTATAAAATTTTTCTCATCAAACTTTAAAGTTTGTTTTTTTATTTCTTCCGGGTTGAATTCATTTCTTCTTATTTTTTCATCAAATATTTTTACTTTGCCAATAAACTCGTCAAGTGAAAGATTTTCAAAAAACAATCCGTCTGTATTTTCTCTCATAATTTCTTTTACACCACCGGATTTATGTGCCAAAACAGGTTTTCCATGTGACATTGCCTCAACAACCACCATGCCAAAATCCTCTTCAACTACAGGAAATATAAATCCCAAACAGTTATTAAAATACGTATTTTTTTGTTTCTCAGAAGTTCTTCCTAGAAATGTTATGTTTTTTCCTGCCATTTTTTTAAGTCTTGATTCTTCGGAGCCTGTTCCGGAAATTACAAGGGGTATATCGAGAAGATTAAATGCAGAAATAACAAAGTCGAAATTTTTATATGCGGAGAGTCTTCCGTGCATAAAATAGTACGGTTCTATAAGCGGATCTTTTTTACTACTTATATTGTTGTCTAATTTTATAGGTGGATATATTACTTTCGCGTCACGGTTATAAAACTTTTCAATTCTTTTTTTTGTATTGTAGGAGTTAGTTAAAATAAAATTTGGTCTTTGAGCAACAACATAATCCCAAATTTTTAAATAATGATCTAAGTAGGAGACCACAGGTTTGTAATACCATTTATTTCTATTTGTACTTTCTACTGAGTATCCGTATAAAAATCTTGGCGGAGTGTGAACGTACGCTATGTGTAATTGGTTCGGTTTTGTTAAAACGCTTTTGGCGTAAGCGGTTCCGCTAGAAATAATAATATCGAACTCACTTAAATCAAAGTTCTCAAAAACTATTGGCATTAGGAAAGTAAGATGCTTTGGAAGTAAATTAAAAAGTGATTCCATTTTTGGTGTAATGATATGTTTTTTGTTTAATTTTTCGGATAGGTTTTTTGGGTTATAGACGCTTGTATATACAGGAGCGTTTGGGAAAATATCGCAAATGTACTCTAGCGTTGTTTCCGCGCCTCCGTATTGAACTAGATAATCGTGCACAATAGCAACTTTTGGCGAATTCATACTTGCATTATACAGAAAAGTATTGACAACACCCCGCGTTTTATGAGTTCATGAATCATGCAGAGAGGTTTCTTTATACCCACAGTTTTTGTTATAGTTGCCCTTTTAGTTCTTGTTCCCGTGCTATTTTGGCTTTTGATAAATAGAGCTGATATTTCCAAATCAGACAATGTTAGAGGCGCTTCAGTTGTAAATGAAAAATACACGAAATCCGGCTTTGCAGTTTCGGTTATTTCAAAGTCAGGCACTTGGGATCTATACGAATATTTGTGTAAGACCAAAGATGAGTGTGAGGTGTCTTTAAATTCGGGAAAAAATTGGGGAATTGTAAGTGGTGGGGAAACAACCGGTCATGAAGTTATGATAGAAGCCTCTGATGAATGGAAAGATTATAAATATCTTAAGTTGTTTGCTAAGCCGTCTTGGTTAGGTTCCGATACAGGATATAGAGTTATTGAAACCGGAGATATTACGGCATCGGAGATAGTTAAATTTACGGATAGTAGTAAAGAGATAGAAACTTTGTTTATTCCCGTTAGCGGTTTATTTGATAAGTATCAAAAGTCTGCTGTGTTTTCTGATTAATCTACTGAAGATAGAATTCAAGTGTAACAAAAAGCCCGTATACCAACAAAAGAATGCCCGCTTCCAGTCTATCAATTTTTTCCTTTGTTCTAATAAACCGTAAGAAAATAAGCATTGTAAATACAAGAAAAATGGTTGAGAAAATTTTTGTGTTTGTGATTGGGTAAATTAAAGCGGTTACGCCCAATACAAGAGACGAATTAGCCACAAGACTTCCTACCGTATTTCCCATAACTTCCTGTTCGTGCCTGCCTTTAACTGCGGAAATAGCGTATGTAATTTCCGGCAATGATGTTCCCACTGCCACAACAGTAAGTCCAATAAAGCTTAAACTCCACCCAAGTTTAATACTTAGCTCGGACGCGGATCTTACAATTAGCTCGCTGGAAATAAGAATTAATGTCAAAGAGATTAAGAAAACTCCAATTTGTTTTAAAAATTCAGGTCTTTTTAACTTTTTATCCACTGATTCTAGGCTTTGATCTTTTTTAAATACTATATAAAAGTATAAAACATAAGATGCTAACAGGATTAGGCCGTCGATTCGCGATAACGTCTTATCAAAAATTAAAACCACGGGTAGTACTGAAAATATAATTGAGTAGTAAATGTCTTTGGTGTTTAGAATAGTCCTGGTTGACATAGCGCCTGAAATAAAAACAGGAATAGCTAATACTATTGTCATAAGCGCGATGTTTGAACCAATTACCGTACCGTATGAAAGAATTGGATTTTTTTGAATGGCTGAAGTAATTCCCACCATTAATTCAGGGAGCGAAGTTGCCACGGCTATTAACAAAAAGCCGATTGTGTATTCTGAAATATTTATATGACGCGCGATTTTTGATGACGATGATATAAATATGTCAACAGTTTTTATTAGAGCCAAGGTGGCGACAAGCAGAACGATAACGTTTAAAACCATGTTAAAATTGTTACATGCAGATAATAGATAAGCAAACTTATTTATGGAATTATTTATCTGACGAACAGAAGGGTTTAATTTTAGATGGGGAACAGTTACTGTCTGATTCCAAGCATCTCACTTCTATCTCAGATTATTCATTTTTAGTTTTTCCATTCGCCAAAGCATTTGAAGGATTTTTGAAAAAACTTTTTCTTGAACTCGGTTTAATCAGGGAGGACGAATACTATGGAGATGATATTAGAATTGGAAAACTTTTAAGCCCTTACTTTATGAAAAAACACGCGGGAAGTTTATACAAAAAATTAAGTTTAGATAAGTACGCGGGTAAGGAATTAACAGAAGATCTTTGGAAAGTTTGGAAAAGGGGAAGAAATTTAGTTTTTCATTATTTTCCTCACAATTTTAGACGTTTAACTTATGATGAAGCTCTTGAGATTATTAACGACTTTGGAAGAGTTATGGAGCGGTCAGTTGAAAAAAGTAAGTAAAAAAGTAGCCGTTGGTTTAAGCGGCGGTGTTGACTCTTCCGTGTCAGCGTATCTATTAAAAAAACAAGGATATGAAGTTACTGGAGTTTACATGCAATGTTGGGATTCAAAGGCCGATGGATGCAGAGCAGAAGAAGATAGGGCCGATGCGGTGAAGGCAGCTTCTCATATTGGAATTCCGTTTTTAACTCTTGATTTTAGAGCAGAATATAAACAAAAAGTAATAGAATATTTTTATAAAAGCTATGAGGAAGGTTTAACTCCAAATCCAGATATTTTGTGCAATAAAGAAATTAAATTTGGTTTATTTATGGACTGGGCAATAAAGGAAAGATTTGATTTTGTAGCAACCGGACACTACGCTCGAATAAAAAATAACACATTAATGAGAGGGATAGATAATACTAAAGATCAATCATACTTTTTGTATCTACTAAATAAAGAACAGCTTAAAAAAATAATTTTCCCGTTAGGGGAAATGAGAAAAATTGAAGTTAGAAAGATTGCGAAAAAGGTTGGTTTGCAAAATTTTAATAAACCGGACAGTATGGGAATTTGTTTTATTGGGGAGGTTGATATTAAAGATTTTCTCTCAAAAAAACTCCCGATAAAGGTTGGAAATGTGGTTGATAAAAACGGCGAAATTATTGGAACACATGATGGGGTGTATTTTTATACAATTGGGCAAAGACACGGCTTTAAAATTACTAAGTATTACGGCCTCCCGCTTTATGTAATTGGAAAAAATATGGAAAAAAATGAACTTATCGTTGGTTTTGGAAAAGATGGGCTAAGAAGAAACTTTGAGGTTTCTGATTTGCACTGGATAGAAAAAACACCTAGTGGAAAAATTAATTGCGATATGAGAATTAGACATTTGGGCGTGTTGAACAAAGCTTCTCTAACGGAGGTTGTGAAAGGGACTTACATAGTTGAAACTAGAGAACCGCTTTTGGCCGTTGCTGCGGGACAAAGCGCGGTGTTTTATGACAGCAAAGGAGTTGTTCTTGGCGGTGGAATTATTCTTTAAATTTATTCTGTAGAAAACCCTACCGCTTTAATGGTTACAGTGTTTTTGAATTTATTTTTTGTGTCTATTTTTATTAATATATCCTTTATTTCTTCCTGATTACCGTTTATGTCTTGAGCTTTATATTGTATAGAAACTATTCCTTCTAAATTAATTGTAAAGGGGGTTATATATTCGTTCCAATCTTCTTCGCCATTTATTGAGTAGAAAACTTTATCCAAGTCCGTTGTGGCTGAAGAAAAAGTAATTAGCGGATACGTTTTATACCAGCCATCAATTTGATTATCACTAATCGTAATTTGAGTCTCCGGAGCTTGGGCATCAATTTTTTCACCCATTACAGCAAAGTCTGAGAAATGACTTGTTATAGCTGAAATTTTATTTTTTGATAAATCAAGAGTTGATTCAAGTGATTTCCAAGTATTAGCAATTTCATCCAAATAATATATTTTTAAAGTTTCAAATTTGACATTCTTTAGTTCTGAAAGAGTTAGGTCTATTTCTAAGGTTGATAGGAAATCTACGTTTAGTTTTTCCCCAAGATTAGAATACAGATTAACTATAAAAGAAGTGTTTGGAATGTAAGTTAGAACATTTTGAATTTTTGCAAGTTGTGGCTTTGAGTTTGATTCTATAAAAATAGTGGAATTTCCGATGGTAGAATTGTTAGGAAATATAATTTTCTTATTTTCAAGCACAACTTCTTTAGTGCTTTGGCTTAAATACGATGCCAAATCTTTTTTTGAGATTTTCCAGAGATATTCGCTTGATGTTCCGGTGTGATTTCCCAAAGCATCGGACCATTTAAAAGATTCCCACGGGTCTTCCGGTTGGTTTACGTTTTGGCTATCCCAACCAAAGGGATCTGTTTTTATGCTTGGGTTCTCGATTTTAGCAATTGAAAAATGAAGATGAGGGCCTGTTGTATTTCCGGTCATGCCAACAAGTCCAATTTGGCTACCTGTATCTATCCAGACCGGACCAGTAGTTGTTATAATGCCGGCTTTTTGCAGATGAGCATAAATAGTTTGATATCCGTTTTGATGGTTGATTTGTATATAATTTCCAAGTCCGGTTTTATTGTAACCGTACGTAGCAAACCCGGGAGCCGGGGCAACAATTTTTGTGCCGTATGGAAGTGAAAAATCATAACCATCGTGACTGCTGTAATACATTTTCGGTTCCTTTTCCCTAATTCCTAAGTAGTTAAGTGTTGTTCCTTTTGCGCTAATTGGTTCGGAGAAATATGGATATCCAAGGAGAGGGTATTCGTGATCAAAAAAAGTGTAAATCTTTTCTATTAATTCATTTTCGTTTTTGACTTTCCAAGGTGTATTAAGAAAGGGTAAAACGTTTGACTCTTGTTTTGGAATTGTATATTTATAAATTCCGTCAGACGGAGTTGCTGTAAAAATAAGCGAGGGTGCGGAAAAAAGCCATGAGATATCTACTACATTTCCGTCCGTGAATGGCAGATTAAGAAAGGCGTCTTCCCAAGTTAATCCAAAGTCTACTGATTTAAAAATTGTAAACTTAAGACTGATTGGATTTTGTTTACCCGCATAAAATACTCCGTTGTAATATTTGATAGCTCCTGTTGGAAAATTTCCCCAGTTTGCAACTTTTGACCAATTTTTTCCGTAATCAGTTGATCGGTATAAACCGGTTGAATTGGAGTTTCCGGCCAAAATAACATTTTTATATATTTCGATATACTTTATTTTTAAATCTTTAAGTTGTGGTAATTCGTTCCAAGTACTTCCATAATCATTTGAGATAAAGGTTTGAAGGCCGGTTGATGCGATAACTGTATTATCGTAACCTGAAATCTCACTTATTTGCGGACCGAAAAATCCGTCACCGATTTTTTGTTCCCACGTTACTCCATCGTCTTTTGAAATCCAAAGTCCTTGACTGTATGTACCAAGTATTACCGAATTTGTTGTAGCCAAAACGCTTGATGCCGAAAAATTATTTCCATAATGCTGCCAAGTAATTCCTTTATCAACTGATTTAAAAAATCCATTCTCGTTTCCCACATTGTAGTAAGTTGAAACGTATAAATTTTGATTAAGGTACGAAATATCTGTTACGCCTCGACCATTTAAGCCAAGTTTTGTCCACGAGTTTCCAAGATCGGAACTTACATAAACTCCATTATGAGGATTTAACCATAAACGTGTATCATATTCTCCGGCCATTATTCCCCAGGGAGTAGTTTCTATTGTTGAAACGTTAGCACTGTTTAAATTTGTTTTTGTCCACTGGTTATCTGCGTATGTTATTTTAGAACAAAACAAGAAGCTAAAGATTAAAAATATTAAAACTAAAATTTTATATTTCATTATTCACCCTAATATACATTGCAATATTATTTGCGCAATAACCAGAAATCTACTCTGAGTAGACATAGTGTATAATGACGCCACCTGGATCAAAGAAGGAGAAACGAGATGAGTCTCACAGTAGTGCATGTTAGTGGTGATGAAGATCGGTGGCGCGGTCAAATTAATTATTTGCTACGTTCATCGAGAATTTTTTCTAATATCTTTTGTTTTGATATCGAGGGAATGGAAAGATTTTTGGCTGAAGTTGGACTTAGGCCAACCATTGTCCTTGTTAATTACTTTGTAGAAAAACTAGGTGATGGAGCAGGATTTGCAAGGAAACTTAAGGAAAGTGGCATACCGGTAATTATTATTGGAGCGGATTTTGTTGTTGGATTTAATCCCAGAGATGAATGTCTTACAAGGGTTAATCTTCCAAGTGATTTAGTTCCTTTAATTAGGAGAAGGTTAAGTTTGTGAGTTGCTTGCGAACCTACCAGTGAGGAGGGATGAAATGGAAAAGAGTGTTCTTCTGGTCTCAGGCGATGAGGGCTTTAGAACCAGAGTTGCGGAGCTTGTTCGTGGCAGAGGATTTATTTGTGTAACAGCAAACAGTATTTCAGATGCTTCTGAGGCTCTCAAAAGAGCTATTTACGACCTAGTTTTGATTGATTCAAATGTTGGGCCGGAACTTTTGGTAAGGGAATTCGTCAAAATATTACTTGAACACAAACAAAAGGTTTTGGTTTTCGTTTTAATTATTCCTGATTGGGTAGGGTTAGAAGTTCCTCTTATTCTGCGGACGCTAGTTAACGAGCAGTTACCGGATTGGATGGAGAAAAATGGATAAACCACTCATGGTTGTGCTCGTTAAGGGCGGAATTAGGACACGGATAGTTGGGTTTTTGGCGACAAAAAGAGTACCATTCGCGCCTTTTGGTGATTTCGATTCAGCAGAAGTGGCTTATAAACGGGAAGATTATAGCGGGGTGATATTTTATTGCGGAGCTTCTGATTGGCCAAAAATTGTGCCTTTTGCAAACAGACTTGTAAGGGAAAAAGTACCTGTAGTGGTAATTTCATGGAGCATACTAAGTTTTTCCGGATTGGATGCACCTTTTATTTCTACATCCGGATGGGATGGGGATTATATGAAAAGCGTAAGGCAATGGTTAAAAACTAACCACTTTGTCAGTTAGCCTTTTGGCGCGGAATATTCAAAAGATAAACCGCGCCGTTTTTTAAGGATAATCCTAGATAGACCCTAATTTCTGCCACTATATCAATGTCATGAATTTAGGAATACAAACGACCGTTGTTTCTCCTCATACCTGAAGGTTTTTAAAAAATAATCCAATCGTATTTAAACCGATTTTGTTAAGATGCCAACCTTTCCAAGGATTATCCTAGGATAATCCTTATTACATATTATAAATACAACGGATTTTTAGGAAACAAGAAACAATGACTAACATAATTTCTTGCTATAACATCAAGTTGGTGTAAACCGGATAATTCTATGCCGTCTTATCAAACGTTTTCACGGTTGGTCTTGGATTATCCTCATCACACCCATTTTATTGATATAATTCCCGTGATGGGAAATATCATAAATGAACTAAAATTAAAGAACCCCGATCTTAAAGAAGCTGAAATTGAAGGCATTCTTTATATACTTTTAAATAGTAAATCTCTGACTAATAATGAACTGGTAAGATTAACAGGACTTCCAAAAGAAACTCTTAAACAGTTTAAATTTTCAATTGCCAATTTTCTTAAGGAAGCGAAAGATGAAGCCGTTAGCTTAAATGAAGATGGTATTAAAATAATCTCTGACTTAAAACTTAAGCCAAGTACTTTGCCGTTGTTAAAATTTCATAATCCTGATTTAGTAAAAAAACTTAAAGAAATTAGAAAAAAACACAATCTAATCCCAAAAAGAGAACTGGATCAATTTTTTGCAACGGAAGAAACTTCAATATCAAAAGCTGAGATAGTAAATGCAAAAGGTTTAATTAAAAACAAAAGTATCGCGGTTTTAGGAGATGACGATTTAGCTTCAATTTCAATTGCATTATTAAACCCAAGTTACGAAAATATCGTTGTTTTTGATGTAGATGATGAAATATTAAAAGTAGTTCGTGATATTGCAAAAGAATACGATTTAAAAAATGTTCAAACTCAAGTTTACAGCGTGTTTGATATTTTAAAAATTGAATTTAAACATAAATTTGACGTTGTTTTAATTGACCCGCCGTACACAAAGCGAGGCGTTAGCCTATTTTTAGCAAGGTCAATCCAACTTTTAAAAAAGCCTTTGAATTTTGCAGGACCTTTTATTTTCTTTAATTATGGAAATAGCTTTAAGAATCCTCAAAAAACCTTAGAAATACAGGAATTAATTTCAAGCTATAAAATGGTAATAGAAGATAAAATTGACAAATTTAATTCTTATTATGGTGCTGAATCTATTGGAAGCTCAAGCTCTGTTTATGTACTAAAGTTAACTCCCGCTACAAAAGTTTCGGATCATAAAGGACTTGGAAAGATTTATACTTATGAAAAACAAGAGGAAGATGAATTTCCGTTCACGAGCCATTACGTTTTTAAATTGTTTGATGTGCCGGGAAAAATAATTCAAGACGAGAAAAAGTTAGAAAATATTACTCTTGATTTTTGTACAAAACACAATTTAAAAGTTAAGGAGGTTTTTGTGACAAAATTTAAACCTCATGGTTGTACTATTACTGTAGTCTTATCAAACTCTAATTTATTAATTCACACTTGGTACAAAGAAAGGGCAGTTCATATAGATTTAGTTGTTTGTACTGAAATTTATAAAGAAAGCGAGATGATATTAACTCTTGCGCAGCTTTTTGCAACTGAAAAGATTGAATATAAAAAGATTGAGTAGTAAAATATAAATATGGCAAACATGAAAGCAAATTCAGGAGAAGCTTTTGTTCCGGAAGAATTACGTAAAGAGGGTGAGTTGTCTGAAAGCGAGTCTATTGTTAGGCAATTAGGTCAAGAGGGGGCAGTAGAGAGTATAGTTGATGAAAGCGGAGACGTTGAAGATGTTACAAATTTGAGCACGGAGGATGAAGGAGCTGTAGAGGATTGGAGAGTCGAACTTGAGAAAGCAAACGAAGAGGATTTGGGAAAAGGGTCTGCTAATGATATTCCAGACTTGGGTCAAAGATTAAACGGTAACACTCCAACTGTGTGATTTCCCCGTCATTGACATAGCAACTTTTAATTGTTATCTTTGCCATGCGAAAAAAGTACATTGAAAATTTATCTAAGTTTAAGTAAGAGCAAATGCTTTTCATTAATTTCAAGAGATGGAAAGCGAAAAGAATGTTTTTTTGAGAATTCGATCCTAGTTCAGGACGAATGCTAGCGGCGTGCCTAAGGTATGCAAGTCTAACCCCGCCTTTGGCGGAGTGGCGAACGGCTGAGTAATACGCAGGAATCTACCCTCAAGTAAGGAATAACCCACCGAAAGGCGGGATAATACCTTATGTGGTGGCAACACTAAAGTCTGTATTTCCGCAAGGGAATACATTCGCTTGAAGACGAGCCTGCGGCCTATCAGTTAGTTGGTGGGGTAAAAGCCTACCAAGACTATGACGGGTACCGGGCCTGAGAGGGCGTACCGGCAGAGGGGCACTGAGACACGGGCCTCACTCCTACGGGAGGCAGCAATCGGGAATATTGCGCAATGGACGAAAGTCTGACGCAGCGACGTCGCGTGGAGGATGAAGGCCTTCGGGTTGTAAACTCATATTAAAAAGCACCGGCTAACTACGTGCCAGCAGCAGCGGTCATACGTAGGGTGCAAGCATTGTCCGGATTTATTGGGCGTAAAGAGTTCTGTAGGCGGTAGTGTAAGTCAATGGTTAAATCCTTCAGCTTAACTGAAGAACTGCTTTTGATACTGCATTACTAGAGATAGTTAGGGGGCATCGGAACCTATGGTGAAGCAGTGAAATGCGTTGATATCATAGGGAACACCAAGGGGGAAGCCAGATGCCTGGGACTGTTCTGACGCTGAGAGACGAAAGCGTGGGGAGCGACACGGATTAGATACCCGTTTAGTCCACGCTGTAAACTATGCCTGCTGGATACCTGAAGTAATTTGGGTGTCGAAGTTAACACGTTAAGCAGGCCGCCTGGGGAGTACGGTCGCAAGGCTAAAACTCAAAGGAATTGGCGGGGACCCGCACAAGCGGTGGAGCATGCTCTTTAATTGGTTGCTAACCCAAGAACCTTACCCAGACTTGACGTTCGCCTGCAAATCCATCGAAAGGTGGACATCCTTAGAGGGTGGCGAACAGGTGTTGCATGGCTGTCGTCAGCTCGTGTCGTGAGATGTACCCTTAAGTGGGTTAACGAGCGCAACCCCTATTGCTAGTTGTATCACTCTAGCGAAACTGCCTCGGTAACGGGGAGGAAGGTGGGGACGACTTCAAGTCGGTATTGCCTTTATGTCTGGGGCTAGAAGCATGCTACAATGGCGCATACAACAAGTTGCAACGCGGTAACGCGAAGCTAATCTTTAAAAGTGCGTCTCAGTTCGGATTGAGGGCTGAAACTCGACCTCATGAAGCTGGAATCGCTAGTAATCGCAGGTCAGACATACTGCGGTGAATACGTTCTCGGGTCTTGCACACACCGCCCGTCACGTCAGCAAAGCTGGGGCCACCTTAAGTCTGACGTTAGTTGGCCCAAGGTGGAATCAGTGATGAGGATGAAGTCGTGTAATAGTAAGTGTTGCGACTTGCAAAAGTAATTTTGCAAACAAAATTGGCTAATAACGGTGGAGTCCGCCTTAGGCGGATAATATCCGTGGGAAGTTCATATAAAAATGAACCCCGTATCGACTGATATTCTAATATGTATTGTATAATATTAGGATGAGATGCAGAGGATTTGATAGAAAAAATATCAATAGTAAAATTCTGCATAATACGCCAACGCCTAAGATAACAAAATCCTATTTACTTGGGGTTTTGCATGATGCTACAGAGAGAAAATATACTTTTAGAATTTCTCAAAAGTCTGAAGAATATATTAAATTTCTTTCACGTGGAATAGAAGAACTTGGCTATTCTGCATGGACTTACAGAGAAGGTAAAACAAGAAACGTTTATATCGTGGAATTTTCTAAAAGGTTATTAGAAGATGTAAATCTGGAGAATTTAGAAGATAAAAGAGATTACATTAGAGGATACTTTGACGCGGAAGGAAGCGTTCCAAAGGACTCGAATAGCAGATATTACGTTTATTTTTCCCAAAAGAATTTGAAGGATTTGAGTATATTACAATCCTACATGTTTGAGTTTGGGTTAGACTGTGGAAGAATTCATATTCCTAGTCAAAAAGTAGATCCGGATTATTTTAGGTTTTATCTACTTGGTGAATCTAAATATAAATTCGCTTCTATAATTGGATCTTTGCATCCAAATAAATGTAACCGCCTTAGGATGAAGATATAGTCAGCACCACTAGTAATAGTGGATTAAGCGAACAAGGTAGCCGTAGGGGAATCTGCGGCTGGATCACCTCCTTTCTGGAGAAAAAACGTATTTTGATCTTCGGATCCTTTTCTGATTTAGTCAGCAAAGACCGAATGAAAAAACAAATACAACTCATGGGCTATTAAGCTTGTAACCCATGTGAAAGTCTGTACTCTCACGTATAGACAAAGCGAGTTCGAAGTAAGCTACAAACTTCAAATCGAGCATTCTTTTCGCTTTTTGTTTCTTGAAACTTAGGAAGTAGAGATGAAAAAATCCAATAAGAAAAATAAAATAAATAATGTATGTTTAGCCGTTGTTAAAAACAAAGACAACGAAGTTTTAATCATAAAAAGAATAATAGAAGAAGACGCTTCTGGTGGCAGAAAGCTTACTTGGGTATTTCCGGGTGGAATTGCAGACGATCATGAAGAAAAATCAGAAGTTGCAGAACTTGAGGCTCTTGAGGAAACCGGATACAAAGTTAAGGCAATTAGAAAAATCTCAGAAAGAGATTATTCTATGCCGAATGTCCATTTGGCATATTTTGAATGTGAGCTAGTCTCGGAAGATAGAACAGAACTTTTGGATGTAGAGGAAGTAGAACAAGTTCGTTGGGTTCCGATTGAATATTTAATGGATTTTTTTACAACTGATGTTGATCCTGTTGTTGCCAAATTTCTTGGCCTAAAAAATTATTTGCCTAAATAGCTTATGTACTTAGATAAATTTGACAGAAATACAGAAATTCTGTATTATTGAATAATGTTACAATCACCCCAAGATGAAATCATCAAGTTACAGCCTAGAGGTTTGTTGACTATACCAAAAAAGTTTCGCAAAAGTTTGGGGCTTGAAGAAAATAGTTTGCTAAGAATACGAAAAGATCGGTGGAGATTAGTTATTGAACCGGTTCGAACTATTTCCTATTCAGTCAGAAGTTATACAGATAAAGATTTAAGCGATTTTTTTGAATTTGATGAAGAACAAACGAAAAGTCTCAAAAAATAGGTTTTGATTATAATGAAATTAGTTTATTGATTGAAAACATATTTGATTCATTTGAAACAGCTCCTAATGCAGAAACAGTAAAGAAATACCAGAAAATAGTAATTGATTTTGGAGACGCGCATGTACTTGCTTCTTGTCACGAAGCTAAGGCAGATTTTTTAGTAACTTTGGATAAGAAACATTTATTAATCCTTCAAAATAAAATTAAATGGGTAAGGATTGTTTCTCCTGCAGAACTTTTGGTGGGTGCTCATGGACTCGAACCATGGACCTCTTCCTTATCAGAGAAGCGCTCTAACCAGCTGAGCTAAGCACCCAGTTTCTGTAAAGTATACTACCATATTTACTTTTACTTAATAGTACTGTAGTCTCATAGCAACAAAAGGAGGATCGGATGGGAAGGACAATGGATCACAAAACAATGGACGTTTTAGTTGGTTCATCCGAGATAGATCTTTTTCAGGCGGGCGGGAAAGGAATGACAAAAGCGGATATTTGTTCCGCGGCGCAGAAGCGTTTGATCAACGGTCCTAAACTTACCGGTGGTGAGAAGGCGAGATTCTTTAACCTTGTGCTTTCCAAAGCAGGGGCTGTGAAGGTTGCGGGACGTTTTTATCATGGGAATTTTATTCCGACAAAACTTACGCCTATCAAGGAAGTTTCTTTGGTAAGAAAAGGTCCGGCTACGGAGGCAGAACGTTTGGCTGCCACGGCCGTTCAAAAAGAACTTATTTTGCGGACAACCGCCGGGCTATCAATGTCTAGAGCCGAGATGATTGAGATAGCTTGCAAGAGCATGGGTATTAGTCCCGATAAGTTCCCGCTTGTTCGTTGGTGGACTTTAGCGGCTTTAATCAGTTGCAAAAATAACGGGGATAATACTTATAGGTACTTTTCACTGTCTGAGCGTACTGTTAATGCCAGAAAAGCTTTGGCAGAACAAAGGCAATTAAGTGAAAAAAAGAGAAAGGCCGCCGAAAAAGCTGCAAAAAGGGCTAATAGGGAACCGGCTTTGGCTCATCCCCAAGCTTTCTCTGGTTTGGAAGCTCCTCCTCCGGATTATGTTTTTGAGGCGGATGGTGGTAAAGAAATGATTGTAACGGTTAATGGGGCAAGAGGTGGGGCCAGCATTAAGACTAAGGCTAGCAGAGTTGCCATTTACCTTGTTGTTTCAATGTTGGTTGTAGCATGTCTTTTTGGCGCGGCTTTGTCCTATTTACCGCATTAGTTTTATTTGTTTTCACGCATTTCGAACCGACAGTTCATCCCACGACCTGTCGGTTTTTTTGTTGACACCGCATTTAGTTAGTGATATGTTACCCGTACGGAATGGGAATATACCTTCATCGAAGCTCTGGTTTCCAAATTAAATTAATAATATAGAGGCGGCCCAAATGGGTAGAGGTGCTCAAAGGGGGCCCTTAGCTCAGTTGGTAGAGCGCGGCGTTTGCATCGCTGAGGTCAGGAGTTCGAACCTCCTAGGGTCCACCATAATATTATTAATAAAGCACTTTGAAAACTGAACAAGGTCGTGCAAAATGTTTGATAGCATTTTGGCATTGATCTAAAAGTCAAATGTATCAAAAAAGAAAATAATGTATACGGTGGATGCCTTGGGTCTTTGTGTCGATGAAGGACGTGATAGGCTGCGATAAGCCTCGAGGAGTTGCCAATAAGCGTTAATACTCGGGGATGTCCGAATGGGGAAACCCACTTAGATAAAATCTATGTACTGATTACTAAAGGTTTCGCTTTAGGCGGGAGCACTCGGCGAACTGAAACAACTTAGTAGCCGGAGGAATAGAAACAGAAATGTATTTCCCAAGTAGCGGCGAGCGAAAGGGAAGAAGCCCAAACCTTGGTTAGTGAGATAAGGTCAGACCTTTTCACTAATCTAAGGTGTTAGGAAAGCCAAAGTTTGTTTAATCAAACAGGAAGTAAAAAAGTTTTTTTGTAGAAAAAGTCGGCTGGAAAGCCGCGTCGTAGAAGGTAATAACCCTGTATTCGAAACAAAAATACCTTCCTTGGTTTATCCAGAGTAGCATGGGACACGAGAAATCCTGTGTGAATACAGCCGGACCATCGGCTAAGGCTAAATACGCAAAGACACCGATAGTGAACTAGTACCGTGAGGGAAAGGTGAAAAGTACCCCTGTTAGGGGAGTGAAATAGTAACTGAAACCGTATACAAACAAGCGGCCAAAGTGCTCCATAGCCTTGTGCGAAGGAGTATGATGGTGTGCCTATTGAAGAATGAGTCAGCGAGTTAATATATCTTGCAAGTTTAAGTGATTAAGTCACGAAGGCGCAGCGAAAGCGAGTCTTAACGGGCGTTAGCAAGTTGTATTAGACCAGAAGCCAAGTGAGCCAACCATGAACAGGATGAATCCGCCGTAACAGGCCGGAGGAGGTCCGAACCCTTGTATGTGGCAAAATGCTGGGATGATTTGTGGTTAGTGGTAAAACGTCTAACGAACTTGGCGATAGCTGGTTCTCCTCGAAATATATTTAGGTATAGCCTAGGTTTTTAGAATTTGCGAGGTAGAGATACTGAAAAGAGATGAGGCGCGCAAGCGTACTCACTCTTACCAAACTCCGAATGCGCAAATTTGTAGCCTGGAGTCAGCACTGGGGAGCAATTTCCTGGTGCAAAAGGGAAACAACCCAGACCATCAGATAAGGTCCCTAATATTTACTAAGTGGGTAAGGAAGTGGAATTGTTTAGACAGCTAGGAGGTTGGCTTAGAAGCAGCCATCCTTTAAAGAAAGCGTAACAGCTCACTAGTTAAACGATTCTGCACCGACAATTTAACGGGGCTAAGTAAATAACCGAAGCTGTGGATCTATATTGCCTTTGGGCAAAATGGGTGGTAGAGGAGCTTTGATGTCTGCTGTGAAGGTAGACCCGCGAGGGCTGCTGGAGCGTCATCAAGTGAGAATGCTGACATGAGTAACGAGATCCCACTGAAAACGTGGGACGCCGAAAATCTAAGGTTTCCTCCGCTATGTCAGTCAACGGAGGGTAAGCCGGTCCTAAGGTGAGGCCGAAGGGCGTAGCCGATGGATAGCAGGTTAATATTCCTGCGCTACCGTAAAATCGTCACTACCAATGGGGGGACGAAGTGTGATTGATCAAGCTTATTAAGGATTTGAGTCCAAAAGACAAGCTAGTTCGTGTAGGTAAATCCGCACGAGCGTTTTTACGTGAGTCTATGGAAAAGTCGGGTAAAACCGATTGATTTGATTAATTTATATTTCCGAGAAAAACCTCTAGGGAGATTTTATGGTATCCGTACCGCAAACCGACACTGGTAGATGGGTAGAGAATACTAAGGCGAACGGGTGAATCGTGGCCGAGGAACTAGGCAAATTATGTCCGTAACTTAGGGAAAAGGACATCCCCCGCCTCGGTGGGGGAGACACAAAAATGGCTCAAGCGACTGTTTAACAAAAACACAGGTCTCTGCTTAACTCGTAAGAGGAGGTATAGGGGCCGACACTTGCCCAGTGCCCGTAAGTTAAAATCGAAGGTGACTCTTTTAGCGCAAGCTTTTAGAAAGGCTTTCGGTACAAGCTCGGGTGAACGGCAGCTCTAACTATAAGAGTTCTATGGTAGCGTAATCCCTTGTCGGATAAGTACCGACCCGCACGAAAAGTGTAACGACTTGAGCACTCTCTTAGTCACGATCCCGGTGAAATTGAAGTTTCCGTGAAGATGCGGATTACATGTTGTTGGACAAAAAGACCCCGTGGAGCTTTACTGCAGCTTGGCATTGGCAAGTGATTTTGACTGTGTAGTGTAGGAGGGAGTTCCCGCCTTTGGCGGGGACGTCGATGAAACACCTCTCTTTTAACATTACAAGCCTTACTATGTACCGTGATCCGGTACGAGGACAATGTCTGGCAGGCAGTTTAACTGGGGCGGTTTCCCGCTAAAAGGTAACGCGGGAGCCCAAAGGTTCCCTTAGCGCCGATGGAAACGGCGCCGTAAGCGTAAAGGTATATGGGAGCTTAACTGCAAGACCTACAAGTCGAGCAGTTACGAAAGTAGGGCTTAGTGATCCTCCGAGTGCCGTATGGAAGGCCCGGAGCTTATCGGATAAAAGTTACCCCGGGGATAACAGGCTGATCTTGCCCGAGCGTTCACAGCGGCGGCAAGGTTTGGCACCTTAGACAAACATCAGGGGTGCTATTGAAGTAATTCAATACCAAAAATTCGGCTAATAACGGTGAACTCCTAATGAAGGTTGTATAATAATTTCATGGAGAATGCCGTGGGAAGTCTAACTGAAGAACAAAAGTCAATCATTATTGGTACATTGTTGGGTGATGGTACACTTAGAAAAAAGACTAATACTCTCCTTGAAATTAATCATTCATATAAACAAAAAGAATATGTTTTATGGATGTACGAAAAATTTCAAGGAATCACAAAAACGCCTCCTAAACTAAGAGTATCTGGAAAGAATAGAATGTCTTGTAGATTTACGACCGTAAGCTTGTCTGAATTTAATTATTATCATAAACTTTTTTATACTAATAGGATTGTTAAATCAGTTCCTAGAAATTTAAAGTTAGATAGATTAAGTTTAGCGGTGTGGTTTATGGACGATGGATCAAAAAGCCGTAGTTCTGTTTATTTTAATACCCAGCAATTTAATCTTAACGATCAAAAGACGTTAATGAAATTGCTAAATGAATTTGGATTGGAAACATCTCTTAACAAAGATAAGAAATATTACAGAATAAGGATTAGGACTAGTTCTTTAAATCTATTTAAGGAACTTGTCGCACCTTATATGTTAAGAAGTATGATTTATAAACTTCCGTTATGACCCCGTATCGACTGATTTCAGGTTCTATATTTACATCTAGAATCTGAATGAGATGAAATAAAGTCTATTTGATTATTTCATCACACGCCGACTCCTACCCTCGTATTTTGCGAGGCAAGAGGAAGAAGATATAGTCAGTACAGTTAGTAATAACTGAATAGTATGCGATGTCGACTCGTCATATCCTGGGGCTGAAGCAGGTCCCAAGGGTTGGGCTGTCCGCCCATTAAAATGGCGCGTTAGTTGGGTTCAGAGCGTCGTGAGACAGCTCGGTCCATTTCCACAACATGCGTATAAGTTCTGAGGGAAGCTGCTCCTAGTACGAGAGGACCGGAGCGGACGAACCTCTAGTGTTCCAGTTGTCTTACCAAAGGCATCGCTGGGTAGCTACGTTCGGTCGGGATAAGTGCTGAAAGCATCTAAGCACAAAGCCTATCCCAAGATTAGAACTTTTTCATCGCAAGATGAATGCAACTCCTGGGAGATTACCAGGTTGATAGGCTGCAAGTGTAAGCTCAGTAATGAGTTCAGCTAAGCAGTACTAATGTTTGCAGATCTTTTTTATGCATTTTAGACTTTTAGATCATTATCAGAATGTTATAAACGCAGTTGTACGTTTTTTATGAGCAGAATCTCGGTGATGATAGCGATGGGGATCCACCTCTTACCATTCCGAACAGAGAAGTTAAACCTATCAGCGCCGAAGATACTTGACAGTATGTCTGGGAAAATAGGTCATCGCCGGGGTAGTGTGCTTTTGCCCACTACCCCCGCATCGACCTGCGTTCGCCTATGGTGAACTAATGGTCATCGCCGGGATTTTGCTTATAACGAACAAAAAGCTGGAAAACGTAGATTTCAATTTTGATTACTTTTAATCCACTCCAGATAACTAGGATCTTTATCGGCTTTCAGTCTCTCGTGAACATCGTGCGATAAGTTTCTTTTATTCCAATGTTCGCGCAATCTCCTGAAGTGGTGATTGCCGGGAGAACTTCGCTGTGTGAATCGAATCCTATTTATCTCCTCGTCTGTTGGTTCCCCCGCCAATCCCGGTATTGGGGGGCGACTATTGTCTATCCCCTGTGCTTTAAGAGCAAGTCGAACCATCTCCGCGTTTTCCTCATAGGTTGTTTTTCTTCCCGATTTGTTTAATTCTGCCTCACGTCTATACCATTCTTTTTGTGCTTCAAGCGCTTCATCAAAGTGTGCGGTTTTGTATGCGTCGTACGATTTTCTCTCAAACTCTGCTTTTTCAGCATTCTCCCGTGCTATTCTTCTACTAAGTTCCCGCTGATTATCTTGGAACCTTTCCCATTTAGCTTTTCTCTCTTTTTCTTTTACTCTCTCATTTTCTTCTCGTTTGGCACGTAACTGATTTTGCTCTTGAAGACTAGCTTCATATAATGTTTCTCGTGCCCTTACCTGCGTACGTAATCGTTCTTGTACTTCGGGATCTATTCTGTATCTTGCACCTCCAAAATCAAAACTATCCGTAACGTCAGATTCATGCCCCATTCTTATGCCGATCCGTATGTCTGACTCTACGCCCCTTAATATTCTTTCCCTTTCAGCCTCTGGTACTCGCGAGAGATCCTTTGAAAAAGGAGCATCGGCTATCCTACCAATCTTATCGCCAAGAGCATTAACAGCTGACTCGATTTGGTCATTGGCAGTGTCTAAAAGCCTGTTTAAATTTTCTCTTGCCTGGGTTGTGTTTAAGGAAGCTGAAAGTTTTGAAGCTGTTTCTCTAGCCCAATTTTTAACGGATTCTGCGGCAACGCGAGCTGTATCCAGAACTCCTTCCGGACGTAATCTTTCAGCAGCTCTAGAACCAGTTTCAGTTTTTCCTTCCTCGCCATTTGCTATGGATTCTGTTGTTTCGATTTCAATTTTGCTCATCTTTTTTTGATCCTTGAGAAAATTTTTTCCTCAGGTTTGAAAGAGCCTCATCGTCGTTTATCTTTCTAATGGTTGAAATTCCGGCAAGAAATTCTGCCCGAATTTCGGAAAGTTTACCCATAAAGCTTTTAAAAACGTCTTTCAATTGTGTGTCGAGTTCCTCCTCATTCATGCATAAATTATATCAGGTTGTATCAGGATAATCTAAGATCATCCTCAAAATTCACCATTCTATCAACATAGGATTTGTAATTTTCAACTAAGAAATGCATTTTTATCGGTTCTACGCTAAGCCAAGTGTTAACGTTTTTATTCATGTATTCGGAAAAGCTGGAATATCGATAGTTTTCAAGGTTTATCCTAGGATTATCCTTGCGCGGGTTGTTGTGTACGTATGCTGAGGTATTTAGTAAATCTTCCTCACTTCCTATAAGACGAGCTCTGTATGTACTTTGAAAAAGTCTTCCCACTCTGGAATATTTGTAATTAAAATACAATACGTATTTAGTGAGTAAGGATCTCATAAGTTTTTCAATAGCTCGCGGTTCTTTTTGACCTACTAATATATGAAAGTGGTTTGTCATTAAACAGAAGCATAGGATACTAGTCTTAGTCTTTATTGAAGATACTTTAAGTTGTTTTAGAAAGGTTTCGTAATCTTTTCTATTTAAGAATATTTGTCTTTTTTCCACACCCCTATTGTAAATATGATAAAAAGAATTTTGTTTGTAGATTTTAACTACATTTTTACCCGGCATAGTAAAGTAAGACTATAAGTAAATATATTAAGAAGTAAACAACTAATTATCTATTCAGAATAGACATTTTTAGGGTTTAACTTAGATTAACCTTATTCCTTGCCCCCTGTGCTATAATCCCTTCGCCTATGACAAAAGCAAAAAATGTACTAAAACAAAATTCAATAATGCAAAAGCTTTTAGAAGACAACGTTTCCGATATCAAGCAGTTTAGAGCCGGAGATTTGGTTGATGGTATTGTAGTTTCTGCCTCACATAAAGAGGTGCTTCTTGACGTGGGAGCTAAATCGGAAGGTATTGTAACCGGCGAGGAGCTTGGTGAAACCGACAGTTCTTATAAAAATTTAAAGCCGGGAGATACAGTACTGGCTACAGTTTTGCAGGCTGAAAATGATCAGGGCTATATCGTTCTTTCTTTAAGAAGGGCTGAGCGTGAAAGAAGATGGCGCGATATAGAAAACTCAAATAAAAACGGTTCTGTTTTAGAAGTTACGGTTATTGAATATAATAAGGGCGGACTTTTAGTTGACTGCATGGGTTTGCGAGGTTTTGTTCCTCTTTCACATTTAGACAGAGTTCATTTTTCTGATAACAACGCAAAATTTGCATCCGGCAACGAAGCCTCTCTAAAGGAAAGTTTAAGATTTTTATCAGGCAAAGTGCTAAAAGCAAAAGTTATTGAATTTGATAAAGAAAAAAATCGTTTGGTATTGTCAGAAAAAGATGCGGGCTCTGCTTACAGTGACGAAGCTAAAAAAGAAAAGCTTGGACATGTAACAAATGGAGATATTCTTGATGGTATTGTTACCGGAATTATGCCTTTTGGAATTTTTGTTGATTTAGACGGTTTGGAAGGTCTAGTTCATATTAGCGAAATTGCATGGGAAAAAGTAAGTCATCCGAGCGACTACTTTACAGTTGGTAGCAAAATTTCTGTAAAAGTTTTAGGTGTTGATGAAAAATCCGGAAAACTAGCATTAAGTGTTAAAAAATTAACCGACAATCCATGGGAAAATGTGGAAACTAAATATCCGGTTGGCGCAACTGTGAAAGGTATTGTTAGTAAAGTTGTTCCTTTTGGCGCTTTTATTAATCTTGAAAAAGGTTTAGATGGATTGGTTCATGTTTCAGAAACAGAAGGCCCGCTTGAAGAAGGTCAAAAAGTTTCCGCTGTAGTAACTCTGGTTGATGGCGAAAATCAAAAACTTGCTCTTAGCATCAGACAGCTCAAAAAAAGTTAAATCATATGGTAATAAACAGGCTCACTGAAAGGGCGAAGATATTGCTTTTAAGTTTGGCAAAAGACCGGCAGGTTGAAGCGGGAACTGTAATGAAAGCAATTTATGTTTCAACCGGACTTGGCGCCACAATTTTAAATACCACAAAAAAATTAAGAATAGATAAGGCAAGACTTATTGATGTAAACCGCTTAGTTGAAGAAGCTTATTTTCAATCAGCCTCACTCCAACATCCTTATGTTGGTACTGAACATTTACTTTTAGCGCTTCTTCGCCTAATTTCCTCACCCGATGCGGAGATTATAAAAGATGAAATATCAAAATCAAATACTTTTCAAAAATCCATAAAGCCCTACGATAGCACTAAACACTCACCGATTTTAGAAGCTTTTGGAATTAACCTTAATAAAAAATTCATAGGGAATTACAAAGCTCCGGTTTACAGGAAAGAAGTTAATAATTTAATTTCAGTATTACTTCAAAAAGACAGTCCAAATCCAATTGTTGTTGGTGAGCCCGGTGTTGGTAAAGAAACCTTAATAGAAATATTGGTACATAAAATAAATTCTTTAGATGTTCCCCCATCCCTTCTTAATTATAATGTTGTCGAGTTTGATTTATTGGCTTTTATCGCCAGCCTTTCAAACAAAGATAGTCTTGAATTCGCCCTTGCTGCGTTTGTTGAAGAAGTAGCAAGAATGGGAAATACAATAATTTTTATAAAGAATTTTCAGAATCTTTTTATTGCAACTAACATGGGCTTAACAGTTCCGTTAGCTTTTTCAATGTTAAAGTCTGATTTTAGATCTATTGGGGTAAGACTAGTTGCAGTTATGAGCGCGTCGTTGTATGACCGTGTACTTTTAGAAAACGAGCATATACTTCAGAATTTTACAATCGTTAATTTAGAGGAGCCTTCAAAAGACAGCACACTAAAGTTTTTAGAGAATAGGATTTCCGATTTAAGTATTCATCATAATATAAAAATCCCACCAGAAATAATTGATTACGTTTATACAAAAGCTAAGAATGATTTAAAAGACAAAAAATTTCCACAAAAGGGTTTGGAGCTTTTAGATAGAGCTTGCTCAAAGTTGTTATTGAAAAAAAGTGTGGTATCTAAAAGTTACAAAAATCTTGTTGTGAAAAAATTAATGTACGAACAACAAATTGATTTAAATATGGAAAAAGGAAATTATTCTTCTGCGTACGATTTTAGAAAAAGGCTTTTAAAAATAGAACATAAAATTGGTAGCGCTGAAAAAGACATGTTTTCAGGTCAGCCTCTTGTACTAACTAACTTAGAAATTGATGAAGCAGTTAATGAATTTGGATATGATGGGGTAACCCACATTGGGGTTGATTTAGAATCTCTCGGCACATTAGCTGAAAGAATTAAGCAAAAAATAATTGGTCAAGATGAGGCTGTTGACATTGTTGCAAAAAGTTTAGTGAGGTCAAAACTTGGCTTAAGATCAAGGAAAAGACCACTTGGCAACTTTTTACTTTTAGGTCCCACCGGTGTTGGTAAAACTGAACTAGCAAAGGTTTTAGCAATGTCTGCTTTTGGTGACAACAGTCTAATTCGCTTGGATATGAGCGACTTTGGTGAAAAACATACAATTGCAAGATTGGTAGGCGCTCCTCCGGGATACGTTGGATATGGTGAGGGCGGCGAGTTAACATCAAAAATTGAAGAAAAACCCGACAGTGTAGTACTTTTTGACGAAATAGAAAAAGCTCATCCCGATGTACTAAATATTCTTTTACAAATTATGGAAGAAGGAGAGCTTTCTGATGCGCGAGGAAACACTTATGACTTTTCAAGTAGTGTAGTTATTTTAACGAGTAACCTTGGAACCGATTTACTTAGAAAAGAAGACATTGGTTTTGAAAAAAGTGAAAATAATGAAAATAAAGTTGAAGCAAAACTTAAAAATAACTTAAAAAAGATTCTAAAACCCGAGCTACTAAATAGATTTGATGAGATCATAATTTTTAAAAAGCTAAAACAAGTTGAGCAAATGAAAATATTAAACTTATTAATCTCAGAAGTTCACGAAGCTCTAAAAAAACAAAAAATTACATTAAAGATGAATATAAAGGTTAAGAAATTGTTATTAACTTCGGGATATTCAGATGAATATGGGGCAAGATCGTTAAGAAGAGTTGTTGAAAAAGAATTATTAGACAGAATTGCGGAAATTCTTTTGAAAAATACCCATAGACCTTTAAGTCTTTTGGCCACAGTTAAAGAAAATTCAATTCTAATCCACTCACAATAGCCACTATGGGGTTGTGAAAAAACTCCGACATGGTATTCTGTTTTTATGTCGATAAAACAAAAATCAGTTTACGTTTGCCAAAACTGCTCATTTGAAACGTCCAATTGGGTTGGGCAATGTCCTGAGTGCGGTACTTGGAATAGTTTTGTTGAAAGTGTGGTTAGCGCAAAAAGTATTATTGGAACAAAGGGTTTTGGAATTTCGAGGCGAGGACTTTTGAGTACCAACATTATGGCGCCAGTACAACTCTCAAAGGTTTCATCAGACACATACACCAGAATTTCCTCAAATATTTCCGAATTCGATCATGTATTGGGAGGAGGTTTTGTTCCCGGCCAAGTCGTTTTAATTGCAGGCGATCCGGGAATTGGAAAAAGCACGTTACTTACTCAAATTGCCAAGGAACTTAAGAATAAAAAAGTACTATACATTTGCGGAGAGGAAAGTCCGGGGCAAATAAAAATAAGAGCAGAACGAATGGGTTATAAAGCAGAAAACCTTTTCGTCCTTTCTGAAAATGACGCCGATGTTATTTCTGAAAGTTTAAATGAAAAAAAGGATTACGCGCTGGTAATTGTTGATTCAATTCAAACTTTAACTACTCAACAGCTAACAGGTGTTGCAGGATCGGTAGGGCAAGTAAAGGCCTGCGCGCAAATTTTAACTGATTGTGCCAAAAGAACCAATGTTCCATTAATTTTAATTGGACATGTTACAAAAGAAGGAACAGTTGCAGGACCAAAAGTTTTAGAGCATTTAGTTGACACAGTCTTATACCTAGAAGGCGACTCACAACATTTATATAGAATTTTAAAAACCACAAAAAATAGATTTGGTCCAATTTCCGAAGTTGGAGTATTTGAAATGAACGAAAAAGGTATGGAACAAGTAACAAATCCTTCAAAACTATTTTTAAACGAACGTTTGGAAAAGGCTTCGGGTTCGTGTGTTACTGTTGTTATGGAAGGATTTAGACCAATTTTATTTGAAATTCAAGCCCTTGTATCAAGAACCGCTTTTGGATATCCAAAAAGAACAGCGAGTGGTTTTAATGCAAATAGGCTTTCGGTTTTAATTGCTACACTAGAAAAAAGATGCAGCTTAAACCTTTCAACTTTTGACGTTTATGTAAATGTTGCAGGAGGCTTTAAAATCTCTGATTACGCTTGCGATTTAGCGGTTTGTCTTGCAATTGCCTCTTCTTTAAAAGATAAAACTGTAGGTGCAAAGACCGCGGTCTTTGGCGAGTGTGGGCTTCTTGGAGAAATTAGGAAAGTTTCGCATGCTGTACAAAGAGAAAAGGAGGCTAAGAAAATGGGTTTTACAAATATTATTAGTCCTGAAAATACAAGAACCTTAAAGGAGGCGGTGGCAAAGTTATGGTCGTGAAGTCAAAGATCGACAAGCCAAAAATAGCAAAATCGTTAATAAGATTTGCCATAAAATCGGCTTTAGGGGCAGTGTTTTTTATTGTAGGCTTTAACTTTTCAAACACGTTATTTTTTCACCAGAACCCTCTTTTTGGTGTGCCGTTTTTAGCAGAAGTACTAATTTCTATAACACTTGGAATGTTTGGATTTCACACAGTTCCCATACTAGCTATTTTAGTTAAAGACTGGATTGAAAAACTTGTAACAAAAACAATCTCAGAAATAGTTGGAAACTTTTGGGATCAGCAAAGTAAAAGAATGGAAGAAAGCAGACGAAATAAACAGAAAAGAAAAAAAGAAGATATTGAGCAAAAACTAAAAGAAGTTGTGAAAGGTGGAGTACTAATTGACACTTCGGTTTTAATTGACGGGAGAATTGTTGACATAATTAAAACAGGATTTTTTGATGAAAAGGTTTTAGTTACACAATCTGTAATGGACGAACTTCATTTAATTTCAGATAGTGAAAATAATTTAAAAAGACAAAGGGGAAGACGCGGACTCGTAGTACTTGATGATTTAAAAAAAGTGGTAAAAGTTGTTTTTGTTGATGATTATATTTTAAAAGGTGACGGGGTTGACAAGCAGTTAGTAAAACTTTCAAGAAAATACAATGCAAAACTTATGACATTAGACTTTAATCTTAATAAGCTAGCAACAGTTTCGGGTGTTTCAGTATTAAATTTAAATGAGTTGGTGAACGCGGTGAAGGCGGTTGTGCTTCCCGGAGAGAAGTTAAAAATAAAGATTGTACAAAAAGGAAAAGAGAAAGAACAAGGAGTTGGGTACTTGCCGGATGGAACTATGGTTGTTGTTGAGGGGGCAAAAGATAAAGAAAACGAAGAAGTTGAAGCAGAAATAACAAGGGTAATACAAACTCAAGCCGGAAAAATGGTATTTGGGATTATTAAAGGATAATCTAAGACAACCCTTAAATATTATTGATTTACCAACATTGTATATACTACTTAATTACTTAGAAATGAATCACAGCGTATTATCCTGAATTTATTTGAATACGAAAGTGTTTGATAAAAGTGTAAGTGCTATTTTACTTGATATATCCGTATATAATAAGGTGTAACCTAGGATAAACCTTGTTTTCTATCACCGTAGTAATATATGTAGCCACCCCTGAAAATTATACCGCGTTGTTTATTGAGATGGTGCGACGTCACTTCAGATTTAATAAGTAGGCATTAGTATAATGAGGTTTTGTGAGGTTTATCTTGGATTAACCTTAGATAAAAAACGCCCCATAAGAGGCGGCTAAAAGCGACAACCACAGAGCGTTTTTTACGTTATCTTCAGGCTCTTTCGAGCCTGTCAACTATTACCCTTGCGGGCAAATAAGGCCTTAGCGCTTCTGGACAGGAGAAGCAGGCTAACTCTTTTTAACTTATTCCTAAAATGACAAATAAACAAGCTATGAACATTGATTTGTTTGGTCGTTTTTGTCGTTTCTGCGGTCTTAAAACATCAAATGTACAACTAACGTTGTAGGGTGGAGCTGGGTGAAACCTTAATTAAAGCCCTTTTGATGAAGTGCTTTGCACGTTTAGTTTGTGCTATATCAAGCCAATCCGGGCTTGGAACCTTTTTATTCTTTGAAACCCTAATTTCTACTAGGTCTCCGTCTTTTAGCTGTGTCTCAAGCTTTGCGATTTTTTCGTTTATTAAGCATCCGGAGCAGGAATGGCCAAGATCCTCGTGAATAGAATAAGCAAAGTCCAAAACCGTAGCGCCTTTTGGAAGTTCTATAATATCTCCCTTTGGTGTGAATACGTAAACAAATTTATCAAACTGTGTAAATTCAAATTCCTTACTTGCGCTTTTGTTTTCAATGTTCCAGTAATTTATTTCTTTTAAAATACTAATATTATCCAAGAACTTTTCCTTAATATTATCCCCCATTTTATAGAATCTTTGTTTATAGAACATGTGACTCGCTTTTCCGAATTCACTTATTTCATGCATTTCGTGTGTGCGAATTTGAACCTCAATTACTAATTGCCTATCTACTTTAAAGGCGTTATGAAGTGACTGGTAACCGGAAGGTTTTGGACTTCTAATATAATCATCGCGTGAATCAGAAACTTCATTCCACAACTGTTTTAAAATATCTTCAACTATGTAACATTCCTCGACTGTATTCACAACAAATCTCATGGCGGCAACGTCTAAAATATTTTCAAAGTTTTTTCCCGGATTTATTCCTTTACTTATATATAAAAGACTTTTTCTGTAAATTCCGTAGGCATGTTTTATTCTATGATTGATTTTTGCGTTTATATTTCTTTCATCTAATATTTCGCGTAAAACTTCTTCAGACTCCGCGAATAATTTATTTATTTTTTCTTTCTTTTTGTCTATGAGTTTTTTAATTTGAAAATATTGTTGTGGATGTAAAATCTTAAAAGCTTCATCTTCCAAAGTTCTTGTAAAATTTAAACCGCCCATGAGTCTACAAATAGGGGAGTAAACATATAACGCTCTTTCGGCAGCACGTTCTCTTCGTTCAAGTGGAAAAATGAATGCGGATTCTATGTTATCTGCCCTGTCTGCCAAACGTATTAAAAGAACTCTAATGTCTTTTGCCAGATTTAGAAATGTTTGGATAATGTATTTTTCATTAAAGTTTTTTGGCGAGTTTCTTTTTATTGTTTTTTCTGTTAGTTTTTTATACTGCTCGATTATAAAAAGTACTTCTGGTCCAAATTGCTTTTGGATTTGGGATTTTGGACTATCGGAGTATTGAAGTGAGTTGTGAAGAAGTGCAGATATTAATACAGTTTCGTCACGAACGCCGGCGTTGTAGAGTTTGTTAAATACACGTTCAACATGATTGTAATAGCTTTCTCCGTTTAACCTAAATTGGCCTTTATGAATTTGTCTTGCAAGCTTTTTGGCTTGTTCTATTTTGTTCACAATGAAAGAATAATATCATACTTGAACTCCGGCATCGGTGACTATGGGTTGACAAAATCAAGTTTATGGTGTAGAATCCTCACGTAGCCAAAGAAACCTCTCTGCCCACGACGAGTGGGTTTTTGTTTGGCTAGTACTTTGAAAATATCAATAGTAAATAACAGAGATGAATAACAGAGATGAATGCAGAGAGCAAGGTGCTATGATTCGCCTTCGGCGAATGATGGCCTTTGCGTATGGAATTTAAATTAGAATTTAGAATGTCTTGTTTTGTATAGGTGGGAAACCCGTTTTGAGCATAATCGAACAAAAATAATTGTGTTTAGAACGGGCTTCCTGCCTGTAAGGCAAGTTGTACGGGAAACCCGCGCCGGGTTCTTAAACCATTTCAACCTCATGATTTTGCTATCGCCAAGGTAGCGAGAGAATGAGGATACCACTGAAATGGCAAGAAACCGGACTTGGTCTGTAGCCTGCTGCGCACATCGCAGACGCTTCAGACCATTGAACATTTTTCTCAGGAGCGCATACAGGGGCCTTGGCATCGGAAGATTGCCTTTGTATAAACCTGCGCAAACCTGTAAAGTCTCTCACGGCGTCATGCCGGAAGAAGAGGGACGCGGAAAGTGGGAGGGTTCCCCACAGACGTTGACATAAGTTAACGTAATTGTTCCGATGAAATTAATACATCGGGGCGACTTCATGCAAAGGTGTTTGCATGGCCTTACACAAGCCAAAGGCGAGAAATAGGCTTGAACATCAGGAAAGGAAGGAAGAAATGGCGAAAAAGTTAGCACCGCGAAAACTTCGTTCGAAAGAAAACGCGGCGGAGAACCCGATCGAAAAGATCGTTGGAACTCCGGATAAGATGGGAACAGTAACATTGAGATTTGGGGACGCCGTTCGTGGCAAAGGTCCCGAATCTGTAATAGAATTTGATTTTCCGAGTCCTTATGTTGAACGTGGGGGAGTCCCGAATGCAGAAGGGAACTTTCACAACCCCCCGCACTTTTTCGATTTGTACCACCTTGTAACTTTACGGTACCCAAACGGAGTTTCGTGGCGCACTTTGCGCGACGAACTTAAGGGTTGGGGACTTAAGCAGTACAAAAAGTCCCGCGCTCTTATTGAACGTAACGCACAAAAAGAACTTTTGAGTGAAGAATTGTACATTACGATTGATGATGAGCAGTCTCCCGACGGCAAGCGCTACATTCGGGTGATGGCTCTTGATGACTTCGTTGGCAAAGATGGGGGTGGTCAGATTCTTGAGACCAGTCTTATTCTCTTTTGCTGGCTTTTGAGTTTTAACGAAGAAGAGGAATCTGATGAGAATGACTTTGGGAGTCAGTTGATCGGCGTTCTTTATGATCGTAACGCACAGTTTGTTGATGTGTGGGGTGGTCTTACGGGAAGCGTCGGCTCCGGCGCCCTTTTGGTTATTCCGGATTTTCTGAGATCACACGGTTACCCTTCGGTCACTTCTTACGCGTGCCTTTCTCACCTTGAGTCGCTGCAAGTGAGGGGTGTTGTTCGACAGCATATTGTCGAGCGCGCCGCGGCGATGCAAAGAATCGTTTCTGACATGGTTATTCTGCTCGGACAACCGCGTCAGGACGAAGAGGACGTCACTATTTTTGACTCGGTAGCTCATACCTCCCCTTATGTTCGGGCTCGGCACGCCAACGCTCTTACTGTGGCCAGAGAGAAGAAGTCTTCTCCGACTATGGTAGTTTGGTATGCCGCGAACGATCCCACTTTGCCCGACCGTTGGGTGGGAGTTCAGATTACCCGAGCCCCTCAAATTTCCGGGGAATATGCTCGTGAAATTCTTGAGCGTGAGTTGCGGGCAGGTTCGATTAGGTACGGGCGGCCGGATGGGTTGGGACGATTCCCGATTGTTCCGGTTAACAGGAAATTGATGCGCCCGGACAGGCTCAAGGATTTAATTCCGGTTTTGCTCTACCTTCGTGAAAATGATGTCGTTTTGCATTCCACGAAGAAGAGTTGGGGTAAAACGAAAGACGTGGAGATTCGTTTGTTTGGCGAAGGGTTGATCGACGAAATTCTTGAAAAGTTGGGTACTGATCTTATTCAGCTCACGACCAATGGCTCGCGCGTAGTTGCGTTGAGTACGCTTGAGCGTTGGATTATGACTCAGTATCACGACTTGACTTTTGAGGAAATCGAGGCGACCCTTTCTGACCCCGAGCACTGGACTCAGCTTTGCTGGTTGTTCGGCAGTGCTTTTATTGGGGAAAATACGACAATCAACACCAAGCTTTTCACGATTGGGGATGGAGTTTGTGTGCTTGTGGGTCACCCAATTATGTTTGAGGAAGAGCTTGCCGTGTTGGCTTGCAGGACAATTTCGGATGAAGTTGAGGACCCATTCGCTCCCATTCGCGCAAAGCGGAAGGCCGAGAAGGAAGCTACCGAAGCGGAGCGAATTGCGCGTGAAAAAGCCAAGGCTAAGGCTGAGGCTGTTCGCAGACGCAAAAAGGGTTCCGGCAAGTAGTTTTTTAGGTTCACAGGTTGTCAAACGGGAGTCGTAGCAACTGATCGTTTTGATTCTACGACTCCCGTCAATACATCAAAGAATGGAGGGAATAGGAAATGAATGCCGTAGCACCTGGGCCAGCACCCGTAAGTAATGTTGCGCTTCCGCTTCCAGAAGCCCCTCGGCCTCAGCGACTGTTGCCGGCCGATGATCAGCCAGAAGCAAATGATACCAACGTTCGAATTGTTTCGCGACGTCAAGGCGGTGGAAGTTTTTGGAAAGTTCTTTTTCAGATTTTGATTTTCGTGGGAGTTCCTATGGTTCTTATCGCAGGCGCTGTCCACAGCCTTCCCGTTTTTGCCATGAATATTGTCGGCGGACTGCTCGTTTACGTCGGCAATGGGGCATTGGCACTTATGGGAGGAGAGCATTACTTTCAGAGCCAGCTTGGCTCGGTATTGCTTCTCGTTTTGATCGCCGGCATTGTCTTGGGATTTATGTTTTCCCGAGGTCGTCGGCAGTAAGTTAGTTTGATTCTCGCGCCAGTGAGGGAAAGAAAGTTCTTAAAAACTTTCCCTCGCTGGTGTAATTCTATACGTTAATTTACCTTGTTCTCTGTATTCATAGCCAATCATCTACCAAGAAGGAGGAGGAAATGAAAGCAATCAAAGAATTTTTCATGAGTATTTGGTACACAATTACTGAACCATTTCGTTCCGGACCGATTCGCGTTGAGCGCGCCGGTAAGTTTACGGACGAATCAGGCTTTGGCGTGTTTTTAAGAAAATATTTGAGGTATATCCTTTACGCCATTTTGGCACTTGCTGTATTGACTTTGCTTTATTTCATTCTCTCGGGTAAGATTCAACTTCCGAGCTTTGTTAGCTCGCGAGAGAGTATTCAAGCTCCTGCTGAGCAACTTGAAAGCGAAGGCAAATGCTTTATTCGGGAAACTCAAACGAAACGCGTGTACGTGGCATTTGATTGCATGAAGGAATCGTACGGAAGTCTCATTGGAACAATTCTTGTTTTCCTAGCAGGTTTCATTGCAGGAACCCAAGCGGGAATCTTCTATGAAAGGAGAAAAACAGAATGAATCTGTTCTGGATCGGCCTAGGTGCCGTCATTGCATGGTACTTCTTAGTAAGACACGAAGGTAATTTCAAGTACGCTTTTGAAGAAATCCGCGAAATTTCGGCCCAAGCCTTTGGCGATTATGTTCTTCCCTACATTACGGCCTTTGTTGCCCTTGTGCGGAAAAACTGGATCGCAAGCCTACTGGTAGTTCTTGTTGCCGGCTTGGTATTTGGTTTTTTGATTGTGCCGGCCTTACAACCCCAAGAAGTTTTGCTTCAATGGGGAGAGAACATAATGGTCGACAACTGCGGAAACCCGGTAACTTTTTGGATTGTTTCCGAATACACGGCTTTGGAGGAGCAACGGATCGAAGTTGTTCCAGACAGAGCAGGTACGGATCTCGAGCTGGCGGGGGTGCTGAAGCCCGGTCAGACTTTTGAGAAGTGCAAGCTCACTATTCCACTTCAGTAACTCTCACAAAGGAGACGAAGATGAAGACGAATAAGTTCTTTGGTTTGATCGTTTTGCTCGTTTTTGCGCTTTTTGTTTCGGCTTGTGGAGGCACCGACCAGCAGGTTGGTGTTTTGCCTCAGGGAACCCCTCCGCCGGACACCGGTGGTAGTGAAGTCACCGAACCTCCGGCCACGGTTCCGATGGACGTTGATAGTGCCGTTGAATCCACGCTCACGGCCATGGCGCAATTGACCGAAACTCCTGTTCCGACCGACGTGCCCGTGGCCACTGTGACGCCGACACTCACCGCTACCCAGCCGACTACCCCCACGGCAAATCCCACGTCCACAGCGACTCCGTTTGTGGCGGATGGGGAATTTGTCCTAAATGGGAATCTTCCGGCCTCGGGAAATCTTTTGGCCAGCGTACGGAATCCCGGCGATGGTGCAGTTTTCGTTATCACCTTTTTCGTCGACTTTCCGCGCGCAGTGCTACTTAAGGTGGCACCGGATGACGAACTGATTGAAGCCGGATATTATCCGCTTGGCGGAACGCCCGTTGATCTTTTGTCTCTCTTGAAAGTTGGTTCGGTGACTCAAACCGAGCCTTCCGACAAGTTCTTGAGGCAAGTTATGGGTACCCGCGGTATTGAGACAGATCGTCACGGCGATCTGATTCCCCAGCTTCTCCCGCACAACTACCAAGCGGTAGATTTGGGGACGGTCAAGGCCGGCTCAATGCTAATTTTCCGAATCAAGGACAACGTCAACCTCGCGGTCAACCGCGGTCTGAATTGGGGCATCACTGCCGATTCAGATCAGTACACTGTTGACCTTGCCGGAAATCCTGTCACCGCCACATTTGTGGTGACACCTCGGCCGTCGTAGTTTAGTTAGTTTGATCTGCCATAGGGCAAGCGTTTTAAGGACCTCTCCTTGACACGCTTGCCCGTCTTTTTAAGTCCATAACAATTGTTATAGGCTTAAATAGGAATAAATATGAAATTATCAATAGTTATACCAGCAAAAAACGAAGAGAAAAGAATAAATAGGACCTTGAAAACATACGGTTCTTTTTTTGCTGGCCAAAAACTTAGTAATGAAATAGAAATAATTGTAGTAGTTAACAATACTTTTGACTCAACACTAAAAATCATTTCAGAATATAGCAAAAAGTATCCGTTTATTAAAGCTTTAGAAACAAAATATGCTTCAGGTAAGGGTGGGGCAGTTTCTTTGGGATTTCTTATGTCAAAAGGTGAGTACGTTTCTTATATTGACGCGGATGGTTCAGTAAGTCCAAGCGAAGTTCTAAAACTTTATAACTTTATTAAAGAAACTAAGTCTTCGGATGGGGTAATTGCAGAAAGAAAAATTAAATCAATGACTTTAAAAAGACATATCTTAAGTAAATTTTATAATCTTATTGTTTCTGTATTATTTGACCTTCCTTATAAAGATACACAATGTGCTGTTAAGATATTTAAAAGCGAAGTCGCAAAAAATATTGCCAGAAAACTTTCAAATACTGGATGGACTTTTGATGTAAACCTTTTGTTAGTTGCAAGAAAATTAAACTACAAGATTTTAGAAAAAGAAATACTTTGGAATGAAAAAGATGGATCCAAATTCTCTCTCATAGACGGGCTATTAAGAGTTCCTTTTGAACTCTTTAGTTTAAAGAAACTTGAAATTGTTGAAACTGTAATACATCTTTTCAATAGACTAAAAACTCATAAAAGAAAAGGAATTAACAAGAAAAAGTTAAACGTTCTAATCCTTTCCTTTAAGGACATAAAACAACCCGGTGCCGGAGGCGCCGAAGTTTATATTCATGAAATTGCCAAAAGGTTAGCCAAGAAACACAATATTTTCATGTTTACTTCATCCTCCACAAGTCTAAGTGACAAAGACGTTATAGATGGAGTAAATATCACAAGAAAAGGTAGAGGTCTGTTCGTATATTTTTATGCCTTTATCTATTACATGCTGTATTTCAGACATGACATGGATTTAGTGATTGATACTCACAAAGGAATTCCATTCTTTACGCCTTTATACTCAAATAAACCAAAAATTCTACTTGTTCATCATGTTCACAAACACATGTGGTTTGACGAATTCTTTTTTCCATTAGCTTTGCTTGGTTACTTTTTGGAGCTTTATATTATGCCATTAGTTTATAAGGGTATTTCGGTTGTAACTGTATCTCCATCGAGCTTAACTGAATTAAGAAAAATTGGATTTGACGATAAAAAAACTTATATCTCATACCCTGCAATACAAGTAAAGTTAAAAAAAGCTATGAAAAAAACGGCAAACCCAACTATGTTATATCTTGGAAGATTAAAAGAATATAAAAGAATTGAATATGCAATTAGGGCTTTAAAAAAGCTTTTACCGGAATTCCCTAAATTAAGATTAATGATTGCGGGTGAAGGGGATTATGAAAAGAAACTAATAAGCTTAGTTAAAAAATTGAATCTAATTAAGCATGTTGACTTTTTAGGCTTAGTTTCGGAGGAAGAAAAAGTTAAATTGATGCAAAAAGCTTGGGTGTTTTTAATGCCCTCAAAAGTTGAAGGGTGGGGAATAACTGTAATGGAGGCCGGAGCTTTAGGAACTCCTTCTGTTGGAACAAATGTACTTGGTTTAAGAGACTCTATAGTTGATTCAAAGACAGGATTTTTAAGCGATAGCTTTGGTGAATTTACGTCAAATATAAGGAGACTTTTAATTAACCCAAACATGAGAAACGAAATGGGAAGAAATTCTAAAAATCGTGCTAGTAAGTTTTCATGGAATTCTTCAGCCGAAATTTTTGAGCATGTTATTGAGGCCGTAAACAGCAAAAAAGATGAAAGTTTGCTTTCAAATAAGGCTTACCCTTGGGAAGTTGCGCTTAGGGCTTATCTTTTCTAAAACTATATATTAGCCAAAATAAAAGTAAGACGGTTGTTGAAACTGAAATAACTAGACCAATATGAAAGAATTTTTCTGGTTTATATTCTACGGTTACTCCATTTTTATCGCTATCTTTTAATTCCCATCCATTAATAAATCCATTAATTAATTTTGATTCTTTTCCGTTCGCAAGCCAGTTTTTACTGAAAGGTTTTGAAAACCCAAGTACAAAGGGTTTGTTATCTGTATCAATTTGCAACTTGTATTTCGCCGGATTTACTTTTTCTGCTTTGATTGTTGTTGAGCCAGAAGATTCACTTAAATTTTCGTCATTTGCATTTTCATTTATTAGATCCTCATACTCGTTTTTTGTTAATAAAGCAAAAGCATTTACCGAGTTGAAGCCGTTAATGTTTAACAAGTTGATACTTAGAGCACTTTTAGATGACCTAAAACTTCCTAGATTAGCCCATTTATATACACTTTCAACGCTTTCTTTAGACACATCACTTTCTTCAGCAAGTTTAGTATTGACGCCGAAATATTTTTCGTCAACATTAAATTGTATATCTCCACCCCTCTTGTTGTTTAGGGTTCTTGCAAGTAAAACGCATTCAGAAGAACCGCAGTAATTTTTAGTTTTAAAGCTTAACGTTAAAGGTTTAACGTTATCACTTATATCAAGCACCTCAAAGCCTTCTAGTTTATAGTCATAACCTTTGCCTGTTGCGGATAAGGTCCACATACTAAAATCAGCCTCGGTTGCTTCTGCCGGTATTTTAACAATATTGTCTACGTCCCCGTTTTCATCTGGATAAATAAATTTAATGTCTACACGATCGTCGTTTAAGTACGATGATACTTTAAAGTGAGGAATCAAGGATTTATCTATATTGGAATCAAATTTAATGTGAATAGCCTTTATTTTTTTTGTACTAAATCTATCACTTCTAATCGTATCCCAATAGTATTTAAAATCGCCCGGTTTTGATGTGTAGGATATTTCTTTCCCGTCAATTGTTACATTATTATGATCGGAAAACTTAATTTGCATAGTTGAAATTGGTTTTTTTCCATTATCAACTTTTTCCCATCCGTCTCTAGCGTTAACAACTAAATTGTCGTAATCAAATTGATTATTAGTTACTCCAAGATTGTTAAAAAAGAAACTAGATTCAGCATGATTTAAGTTTTTTAGAGAAGCCTTTCTCCATTTATCTGCATTTCCATTTTCTACTTCTGATACATAGTTGGCCGGATAAACAAATCTATTTGAAAACTTATTTATTTTGTAATTTAATGGGTCGTTTAAAATGAAGTATTTTGAGATATTTAGATTAGAAAAATCATCGGTAAAATTTATCAGAGTGTTTTTAGTGTCTATATTATAAAAATCTAGACTTTTTAGGATATTTAACCCCATGTCAGCTATTATTTGGTTTTTGTAAGTTTTAAACAAACCTGTAAATTCTTTATTCTTGAATAAAACGAGATAATTACCGGAAAAAACTTTCTCAAGAGATTCTTGTTTGTCCAATTTATTTACTAAATCTTCAGATACAAAAAGAGACTCGTCTTTACGAGCAACTAAATATTTTACGCCAACAATATCAAGTGCCTTGCCAACATTTATCTCTTCCAAATTTGTATTTGAGAAAATATAATCTAAATAGTAAATAAGCTCAGACCTTGTTGTAATAGACGGCTTGTCGGAAACTTTATTCGAGAATATGAATCTAACCTCTTTTGTATCTACCCAAGTTGGTTTTGGAGTCCCTGGATACCAAGCTGTGTTATATAGTTCGTTGTCTTGTCTTAATAGGTAATTAACCTTAAAGAAATCTTCGGGAACTATGGTTGAACGAAAGTTTTTATCTAACTGACTATTTAGAAAGTAGAGTTGGGAGGCAATTAAGAGCGTAAAGATGGCTACAAAAAGATACTTTAGTATTTTGTTCCCAAGCATTTTATATGCTAGTAAACTAATACAAATAGAGTAAACAAAGGCTAAAATTATCCCGAACTTGTCATATTCGCGAAATAACCACCCAAAATTTTTTACGGGTGAATCAAACATTAAATAAAAATAGAGTTTGTTAGTAATAAATCCGGAAGTGCAAAGAAACGTTGACAATAAAAATAACACAAGAAGTAATTTTGAAATTACTTTTTTTCTAAACAATATTATAGTTGCAGTTAATATAGCTAAAGGAAAAAAAGTTAAAACAATTTGAATATAAGGAATTACAGAATTATTTTGAATGAAATAATCTTTTATATCTACGAGCCAGTAACCCATTAGTCTAACTGAATTTATGATCTCCGCATTTTTTGAAAGTAAGTTTGTTATAGTTTTACTCCAAACAGCGTCGGGCGCAGATTTGCTTATTGCAAAGGGAAGTATCCAGTGGAGATTGGTTAAAAAATAAAGAGGGATAAAGAAATAAATTAAGGGCAGAATTCTGTTTTTTGTTTGCGACCAACTAGATGTAAAAATATAAACAATTGATAAAGTAAAAAATATTACAAATTCAAAAAGAACGGTGTGTGGAGTTGCAGTAAAAATGGATAAGAAGAAAATCAAATAGATCAATTTTCTAAAATCTCTTTTTTCCGAATGTAAATAAATATAAAATAACGCGAAATTTATAGGTATGGTTACGGAAGAAAAAAATAAATAAAAATGCAGAATCCTATTTGTGAACCAATAGTTTGTAATATAAAAAAGTGCTCCAAAAGTAGTTGCTGTAATCCAAAGATTTTTCTTTGTGTCAGTTTCTAAATGTTTTTCTAAAAGCTTTAGGGAGAATATAAAAGAGAATAGAGTTAATACCATTAGAACTAATATTTTGACTTTTATAAAACTGGCGGGATTGAAATAAAAGATTTTGTAAACAGAATATATAAGATAAAAAAGAGGGATGCGTGCCTTTTCAGCTAAAGATTCCCCCATATCGTCGCTGTACGTGTAAATATACTTTTGAAAAGTGCTTCTGATGTCAAGACTTTCTGTGACGTCTGTAAAAATAATGTATCCGGGCTTAAACAACTTATATCCAACAAAGCTAAGAAAGATAAGAGAAACCATAATAGGGAAGATGTAGGGTTTAAGCTGTGCGAAGACTCTTTTCATTGTTATATTCTAACATTGACAGCGTTTACATCCTATCTAACTGAATTTGGATGGTATAATACCTACATGGGAAAAACTGAAAGTGTTAAAGCGTGGTTAATTAGCGCTGAGGATAATGTGTCTGTGGCAGAAGATATGTTCAGGCTTAATCACCTAAATTGGAGCCTTTTCATGTGGGGATTAGCTATAGAAAAGACATTAAAGGCCTACTTATTGTTTAACGATATTGAGGTTCCGTACACGCACGATCTGCACAAACTTTATCTTTTAACTAATTTGAAAGTTAGTGAGGATTTAGTAAATGATTTAAAAGAGATAACAACATTCAATATAAACGCTCGTTATGAAGAAACTAAATATGATTTATATAAAAAAGCAACCAAGGAGTACACGGATATATATGTAAGTAAGTCTAAAAGTATCTATATATGGATAAAAGACAACCTGAAAGTGTAAAAAATGAAATAGAAATTGTAAAAAGATTTGCATCTGTGGTACGAGAGATAGGCATTCCCGTAGAAGAGGTTTATGTTTTTGGTTCTCGTATACGTGGTGGCGCGCATAAATGGAGCGATTTAGATGTTTGTGTGGTGTCCCCGGCTTTTGGAGTAGATGAAATCGCCGAATTGGTTTTGTTATCTATTCTAAAAGATAGGGTAAATATTGACATCGAGGCGCATCCTTTTTCAGTGCAGGCTTTTAACAATAAATATAGCCCTTTTGTACAAGAGATAAAAAGGACGGGAATTAAGATTATCTAGATACATCTATACCGTTTGTTTTTGAATCCCCAAGTATAGATTGTTTATCAATCCTATTAAATTCTTTTGGAGTAAATCCCCAAGGATGAATATCGGGAGTAATAAATCTTGAGGCTTCGTAAAGTATATCTAATCTTTTTTTATCATCCATATTTAAAAAATCATTTGATAGGACTATCAGATCCACGTCGCTATCTTCTGTTTGGATATCCTGTGATTGTGAACCAAACAGTATAACGCTTTGAGGATTTATCTTATACTTTAACCTCATAATGAATTCATCTATTGCATTTGATGCTTCTTTTTTAAGCATTCGTAAAGCTCCTTTCCTTTATCAAACATTGGGGAAACTTTAATCTTAGTGCTATACATTTCCTGAGAAAAATCTGGATATCTAACACGCCCATAATGCTTTGAAAATTCTTCTGAGGAGTCTTTTCGGAACTTTCAACAAGTATAGCCTTTAATAATTTCTCCAGGGATTGACATAAAAAGTATAATGCTTGTGGATACCTAGCCCCGTCATATAAATAAAACGCTGTGTCGTAATCTTCTTTCGCAATTTTTAACCATACATTGGTTATATCTTTCATATGTTTGTATTATACCATCAGCTTATCAAGAATATTGTTTTGGTACCCATGATCCCATAGCTTGACAAATACACCACTATAAGGTATAATTACATAGTTAAGTTAGTAGAACACAATTTAAGCTGTAACAACAGCATTTGTAGCCTTTGCCCATAAGGTCTTTTTTCTTGCCCGGAAAGAAAAGATAATATGTTATTAAATAAGATCTATAAAATAAATATAGCAGTGTTTGCGGCTCTTTTAGTTGGGTTTTTGATAATTGCTCTGTTACCAAGGGAAGCTTTTGCAGCCTGTGAACCAAACTATGGTGGTGGTGAAAACTGTACTTTTGAAAAGACTTTTAAAGTTCATAAAAAGGTAAGAATTGAAGGCGACGGTTCCTGGAAAGATAAAGTAATTGATGTCAAAAAGGGTGAGGTAGTTGAATTTAGAATAGAAGTCGAAAACACAGGTGAGATTGAAGTAGACAAAATGAAAATGTCAGATAACCTCCCTGATGAATTAAACAAAACAGGTGGAAGTGGACTAACCGAAGAATGGGACAACTTTGAGCCGGGTGAGTCAAAAAGGTTTATAATTAAGGCAAAGATAAACGACTCAGAATTTGATACAAAAAACTTTGAGAAGTGTATTGTTAACGAAGCCAAAGCAAAACAAGATAAAAAAGATGTTGGTTCAGACAGCGCCACAGTTTGTTATGGAAATGGAACAATTACAGAACTTCCAAAAACCGGTGCTGAATCAAATATGATTTTAGGCCTTGTTGGAGCCGGACTTGTGTCTTTAGGATTATTCGTTAAGAAATTTAAGCTAAATTAAAAGATCTTGGGGTGGGAGAAGAAGGGTTGGGTTTGCGGAGTCTTACGCGACCCTTCTATTTCCACCCTAAGTTGTGCTTATGGAAATTCTTATCCTCGTTCTCTTAACACTTTTTAGTTCTTTTCTTTTTAACACAAAGCCTGTGCAAAAAAAGGTTGAATTAGTAATGGAAACGAGAGCGTTTAGAAAATATTTAACTCCAACATATTTTAAGCCAGTAAAAATTTATACCGATCAAATAAATGCTAAAGTACAAGAAGTAGGCGCGGAGGAAGATGGAACTTTATCTGTACCTTCAAATTGGCAGGATGCGGGGTGGTATACAAATAGCGCGAAATCCGGTGAAATTGGCAATGTTATAATCGATGGGCATTACGATACAAACACTGGAAGTCCGGGCGCGTTTTGGAATTTGAAAAGTTTGAAAGTTAATGATAAAGTATTTGTTGTTGACGAAATTGGAAAAGAGTATATATATAAAGTAACAACTTCTTACTACGTTGACGTAAAGGATCCCGATAGATCTGAGGTGTTTGGAGATTCAAAAGTTCCCACGGTTACTTTAATAACCTGTGGAGGTGTATGGCTTCCGGGAATGTCTACGTATAGCAAGCGCTTAGTAGTTAAAGCAGAGCTGATTTCTTAATGCTTACAGGCAAAAGCCGGGAGGTAGCATGGGGCAGTGGCTATCTCCCGACTTTTGGCCGATAAGCCAAAAAATCCATTGTATTTAATTAAATCAAGGATCTCACCTTCTTAAATAATATGACACTTGTAAAAAGTAGCGATAATAGATCTAATTACGGTTATGCCAGAAATAACTCGAATTCTTCATATCAAAATAGTAATAATAATAGTAATGTAGTGAGTGGGGGAGGAAGCGATTACTTTTCAGGAGAAACCGTACAGGTTGAGGGAACTTTAGAAATTTTGCCTGATTATGGAGTATTAAGACAAGAAAATAAAGTAGACGAAAGTCTTCCGAAAGATGTTTACATTAGTCAATCCCAAATAAAAAGATTTTCCCTAAGAATGGGGGATTTAATAACAGGCATGGCAAGACCCCCAAAAGAGGGTGAAAGATATTTGTCTTTGTTAAAAGTCGAAAAGGTTGCGGGCCTTGATCCGGAACAAGCCAAAAAAAGACCACTCTTTGCAAGCCTCACTCCTATTTTTCCAAACGAGTGGTTAAAACTTGAAACTAGGCAAGACATTTTATCAACAAGACTAATTGATTTAGTTTCTCCAATTGGTAAAGGTCAAAGAGCAATGATAGTAGCTCCTCCAAAAGCCGGAAAAACTTGGCTTTTAAAAGATATTGCGAATGGAATTACAGTAAATCATCCGGACGCAGTTCTAATGGTTGCTTTAATTGGTGAACGACCTGAAGAAGTAACTGATATTCAAAGAAGTGTAAAAGGCGAAGTATTTGCCAGTAATTTTGATGAAACAGCGGATACTCAAACCAGAGTTGCTGAAATGACTTTGGAGCGTGCAAAAAGGTTCTCAGAGGCCGGAAAAGACGTAGTTATATTAATGGATTCTTTAACAAGACTTGCCAGAGCTTACAATATGGTAGTTCCTCCTTCAGGAAGAACTCTAAGCGGAGGATTTGATCCTTCAGCCCTATATCCACCTAAACACTTTTTTGGGGCTGCAAGAAACTTTGAAGATTCCGGAAGCTTAACAATAATTGCAACTGCACTTGTTGATACGGGTTCCAGAATGGACGAAGTTATTTTTGAAGAGTTTAAGGGCACAGGGAACATGGAATTAAGGCTTGACCGAACACTAGCCGATAGAAGGGTTTATCCATCAATTGACATTAAGGCAAGTGGTACTAGGCATGAGGAGCAGTTGTATAGCAAAAAAGAGCTTGAATCCATTTTCAAGTTCCGAAGAATGATTGACTTACTTGATGACCGTGAAAGTACGGAATTAGTTTTGCAAAGACTAAAGAAAACCAAGAGTAACAAGGAATTTCTTGAAACTTTAAGCCAGGCAAGTTAAGATACTAATATGGAAGCTGAGGAAAAAATTAAGAATACAATATTTAAATATGTTTCTCCGGACGAATACCAGGTTTTTCTCTTTGGCTCGAGGGCTAATGGCAACAATTTAAAATGGAGCGATTTTGATGTGGGCATTATGGGCAAAGAAGTACTTCCTTATTCAAAACTTGAGCAGATTGAACATGAGTTGGAAGATTCCAATATTCCTTATAGAGTAGACGTTGTTGACTTTGCTCGTGCTTCAGATAAATTTAAAAGAATCGCTTTGGGGAAAATAATACCGTGGACCAGAAATTAATAATTAAATCTATAATTGAAGACCTCATAAACGCATTAAACAAACTTTTAATTGCTTTAAACTATGACGGAGATATTGAATTGAGTAGAGATGCAACAATACAATTCCAAACTTTGAAAAAAGTGCAAGGGAACTAATTTCCAAAGTAAATAATAAAATCAAAGAATAACATCCACATTTTTACACGGCTCTTGCCAAATCTTTGTCGTTTGTTTCTAGCTTAATCCCGGAGTTTTTGCAATATGCCAGAGCGTAGCAGTCAACAACACTTAACTTCTGTCTGCTTTTGTATAAACTCATTATTTTTTTCGATAATTTATCAGTCACAACATTTTTCTGAATAAGAAGATTGCTTACCTGCGATATCACATTTTGTTTTGGTACCTTGTAAACCTTTTCTAATACGAAAATTGTTTCAAATAATATAGGCAGGGGAATATGCACTTCCTTGTTAGTTTCAAATAGATCCAACAACTTTTTATCTCCGTCTACAAAAAACCTAATTATTACACTAGTATCGACAAATACTTTACCCATTTCTCTCAATCCATACACCTTCTTCGGGTACCTTATTCACCTCAGTTTTATATCCGGCGAATAGACCGAGGGAATCCTTTAGCTTTCCGGCTCTTTCAAGAACTACATTATAATCATTTTTTGTTGTGTAAAATTTCACTTTATCTCCTGGTTTGAGCTTTAAATTTCTTCTAATCAATTTAGGAATGGTAATTTGATTTTGACTTGTTAATGTGGCATAGTCCATGGTAATGTGAATATAACATACACGTTACAAATTATCAATAAAGAATAATTTCTTCTACTTGACTACTGTGATACAATACTAAAATGGAACGTCTCATAGCAACCGATGATTTAATAAAAGAAGCCGAAAAAATGGGTGTTAAATTTGGCAAGGGGGACCCATATAACAGGATAAGATACTACACTAAAATGGGATGGCTTCCGCATATGGTAAGAAAAGAAGGTAAAGGTAATTTTCCAAACTGGGCGCTTGACAGGCTTGTGATGATTGAGCGATTAAAGGACAAAAACTTTTCTAATGAAGACATTACAAAAAAAATTGAAGAAAGTAACCGTTTTATAAGCGTAAAAAACGTGTTGTGGTTTCCTGAATCGAGAATAAGGCTTGTTACATATATTTCTTTCGCACTTCTTTTATTTATTGTGAGTTCAGAGCTTAACGTTTTTCCTATTGGAATTTCTAAAAAACTATTAACTCAGTCAAAATCAGGTATCTCAAATCAAATTTTATCAAGCGGGAATTCTTTCATGCCCGCAGGTTCGGTGAAGATATTTGTAAAAGAACCCGAAACTACCGTTACTTCTAAAATATACATAACTTTTAATCAGAATTTTACTCCTGCTACCAGGTACTGGGTTTCTGACAAGATTCCCTTTAAGGGATTTTACGTGGAATTAGACGCTCCTACAGTAAATAACACCGAGTTTAGCTGGTGGATTACTAACTAAAATCAAAAACATATAAATCCCATTTCCCGTTACGGGAAATTACCTATTGACATTTATAAACAATTAGAACTATGCTTAACAGTAGTAGTTGCCTGTTAGATTTTTAATGGAGGATTTTATGGAAAAAAAGTATGAGTTCTTAGATAGTTTCTTAAATGCCTTTCCTGCAGTAATGGCTTTATTGGTACCTATTTTCTTTTTGCCTTTAACAACTGAGTTTTTTCAGTTTAATAAGTTAGCGCTTATATTCGTTGGAACGGCTGCGTTACTTATTGTATGGGCTGTGAAAATGTTCTTAACAAAAAAGGTATATGTCGTGAAGACTCCGTTAAACTTTGCGTTTTTTGTACTCACGATTGCCATGCTTCTGTCTACCATCTTTTCAATAAACAAGACCACAAGCATTTATGGCGCGCAGGGCAGATGGTTCCCCGGTTTGTTCGGTTTTCTCGGTTTAGTCGTATTTTATTATGCGCTTTCCGCGAATCTGCAAAAGACTAAGGCCATTTCTTATGTCATTGTCGCGACGATTGTGGGAGGATCCATTTCTTCCGCGGTTGCCCTTTTTGGATACTTTGGCATTAAAATAGGAAGCTCGGCGTATTTTCAGGTACCCAACTTTACCTTAGCCGGATCAACAAACATCACTGCAATGGTCGCGGTTTTGTGTGCTGTAATTTCCGTAACGTTGCTGATGTATTCTAAGAACCTTCCCGACAAAATATTCCTGCTACACGCGTTTGTGCTTAATTTTGTTACGGCGCTTTTAATTGGTACTACTTCGGCGTGGATTTTACTGTTTATTTCTTTTGTGGCATTTGTGTTTTTTGTGCCAGCCACCAAGATAATAAAAGAGAACAGAACTTATTCTTCTATATTAACCGGCGTGATTATAGCGACTCTTATAGTGCTCGCTTTGCCTTCTTCAAGAGATTTGGTGGTTAACAAGAACTATCCTAAAGAAATCAATCTATCGTTGGGAGATTCTTGGGTAGTTGTTTCTTCAACATTAAGAGATTTTCCTATACTAGGCACAGGCCCCTCAACATTTTATTTGAATTTCCCAAGGTATAGGCCTCTTTACCTTAATAACACAAATTTGTGGAATGTTAGATTTGATGTGGCCAGCAGCGAGGCGGTAAGTGTAGTTGGTTCGTTGGGTATAGTTGGTATAATCGCGGCGATTTACTTTACCTTTCGTGTATTGGTATTTATTCTTAGACTCAAAGGCACGGACGAAAGTGTTGGAATTTCTGCTGTTGTTGGCGCGGGTACTTTAGTAACCTTAGCCAGCTTTGTTTTATACCCCGCCACTGTTTTAAGTGGATTCTTATTTTTCCTATTCTTAGCTATAGCAACGTCAAAGTCGGCTTTGGACGAAAAATCAAAAGATACAGAAATAGTCTTTATGAGTATGTCCGCCCTTAGCCCGGTGTCTATATTGGGCAGTCAGTATGAAGCTAAGGTAGAAACATTCCAATATATTGTGGCGATACCAATGATAGCGGTTTCGCTTGTAGGAATGTATTTTGGCTACAGAGTGTATGCCGCTGATTATTTTATGAGGCAATCGCTTGAAGCGGCTCAAGTGAACAACGGTGCTGAAACATATAGACTTCAAGGTAGGGCGCTAAACCTAAATCCCAGAAAAGATGAGTATAGTAATACTTATGCTCAAACCAACCTCGCAATTGCCGTGAATTTGTCGACGAGGCCGAATCTTTCCGATGAAGAAAAGACAATGGTTCAGAATCTCGTCGCCCAGTCCATAAGAAGCATTAGACTTTCGACAGAAGTTCTAAATCCTCTAAATGTTTCAGGTTGGGAGATAAGAGCCGGAATTTACAGAACACTAATTGGGGCGGCCCAAGATGCTGATACTTGGTCGATAAATGCTTATAACGCGGCAATCCAGCTTGATCCGACAAATCCTCAATTAAGACTCGCTCTTGGCGGTGTTTATTTTGCTAAGGAAGATTTCTTGTCCGCGGGAAATTTATTTAGGCAGGCTGTGCAGTTAAAAGGGGATTATGCTAATGCGCACTATAATTTAGCGCAGACTTTAGTTAAATTGCAGGCTTATGCGGACGCGCAAAGGGAATTTGAGATGGTACAGAGATTGGTGCCGGATAAGTCGGAAGATTACAAAAGAGTGTCTGAAGATCTGAAAATCTTAAAAGAACTGCCTGATGTTGCCGGAGTTCAGAGTTCTCAACCTACGGTGAGCGAGCTTGAAAGCACCGGGAGTAAAACGAAGCCAACTGAACAGGAGCCTTTAACTGTTCCTGATGAAACTGTTGAATCTTCGATTAGTACAACCGGTGAGAATTTGAAGCTTGGTGAAGAATAAGAGGTAAAGAAAGTGAAGAGCCCCTGGCACGGTGTTAGCTGATTGTGCCGGGGGCTCTTGTTGTGTTGCGGTCGTATCTAGTCATTTTCAGACCTTGTGGGCAGTGGGTCTGTTTGGGTTTACGACACCTGGGTAGTGACTAAGCTACCTTTCCCGTTTTTCGCTTGTCTTTCGACTAAGGCGGTCTCTGACCCAAATCATTTATTTGTTTGGGTAAGGGAAAACGTCAGAGACAAAAGCAAATTCAACCCTTCATTTCTCCAGCTCCTTTCTTGGGCGCTTGGGGGTGTGAAGGCCGAATCCCGCGAACGGGGGCCCTGGGTGAAATTTAGGTTCCGGAAGGACAGACTGTTAGAGGCTTTTCTCTACTTAGCTTGTCCTCGGTCTATGCCGGAGGCGCCACACATCCGCGGAGTATTTGCTCGCGAAACAGGGCGCGTCGAAGACACAAAGCTTCCGTATCGGGGCGATGTTTCTTAGTCCGACTAACGGAGCTTCCCGGAACCAAATGTAAACATATTGTACTATAGGATTAAGAGTTTGTTAAGTATAGGTTTTTGTTCATAAACCTTATAGGTTGCTTTAACTATATTTATTTGATATACTATACTTCGACTTCAAATCTATCAATCGAAGAAAGAGGAGGAACAAATGAAAGGTTCAGTTCATGTCGCACCAAGGAATAATGCTCGAGATCTTGAAGTAAGGCTTAACGAAGATGGAAGTGTAGGACTTAAAGCCACTTTTTCGAGCGGACAGATTTCAAGAGCCACACTTTCAGGAATACAAGAATTGACTGAGATTTTGTATGGAAAAAAGAAGGTAACTACTTTTGAAGGATGCGGTCTTATTCAAGTTAATAGACGAAGAAATACTTGGACTTTTGGTCAACCTTCGGAGCTTGAATTTTATTTTGAGCATACTGAACATCAATCTGATTTGGTTATAGTTCTCTGGAGGGATTTGAATAGAGCGGTTAGCAACCTTAAATCTTAATGCCCTTAGCCTGTGCGCTTGGGGAATTGATTCTTCTTTCCTTTCCCCAGGCGCATTTTTGTTTTTATAATTCGAGCGTAAAACTACCAGTGTAAACTGGTGGATATAAGCTACAATAGAAATCTCGCTACGCGAGAATTACAGCAAACCACCTGCGTAAGCTGGTGGTTGTTGATAAATAGTTTATTGAATTAATGTGCCGGTTGTTTTATTGTCGGACAATCTTTCAAGTTCGTATAATGCGTAAATTAACTGGTCGTAGTATGACTGAAGAACATTAACGGCAGGTGCATCGGGTCTCGCCAGATTTTCTGCTTTATGAACTTTTATGGCGTCTTCAGGATGATCCTTTTCAAGCTCAGTCTCGAGAATTTTATGTGTCTGTATGATTCCGATAATCATTTGACGCAATTCTCTAGGATTTACATAAGCCATTTCTAAGCTATTGTCTATACCTCGTAAGGTTCTAAGATCGCTCTCGTTTGCATGATCCCATCTTGGAACAGGATTACCGTCTAAATCTCTTTCAGCCTTTTCATACGGTGTAATTTGAAGCATAGATGCCTTTAATATTGATGCTAGCGCCGGACAGCCTTCCTGTTCAAGATAATCCAATTTTCCGACTATTCTACTTATAAGACTAAAGACCTGTTGCTTTACCTCTAAAGGCGTTTCCGACCCGGTTTCAGATGGAGTTTGTGCTAATTGAGCTGACATATATAAATAATATCACAAAATCCTGGTGGACCGTAGCGGAGTCGAACCGCTGACCTCTTCCATGCCATGGAAGCGCTCTACCAACTAAGCTAACGGCCCAAGTTAAAGAATCTAGAAAAACTTATTAACTGTGCAAAGCAAGCGCTCATTTGTTTGAGCGAATGCGAAAATCAAAACCTTACCAACTAAGCTAACGGCCCACGTTAAGGAATCTACCTACCCCTAAACACCATTCTTTTGTTAGGAATATTATCTATTGTATATGTTTTTGCAAGCTTTACCACTTTAAACTCATGAGATGGGGAGTTTTTTAGTGTCTGCATAACTTCTTTACCCAAAGCTTGTATTCCGGCTCCGGTAACAGCAGAAATGCCGTACGCTTTTATTCCTATTTTTTGAAATTCCTTTAATATTGCCGGAAGCGCTTGGTTTACCTCGGTTACATCTATTTTATTAATTACAACAATTTCCGGTTTTGTTGTTAGGTCTGTGTATTTACCTTTATATTCTTTTAACTCGTTTCTTAGGATTTTATACGATTCCAACGCATCTTTTTCTAGAGGATCTATTATATGAACTATTACTTTAGTTCGTTCGATGTGTTTTAAGAATTCATCTCCAAGGCCCTTTCCTTGCGAAGCGCCTTCTATTAAACCCGGTATATCAGCAATTATTAATGTCTTTCCTGACTGCGCAGGCAGGTCTTTTGCTAAATTCCAAACTCCAAGATTTGGGGTAATTGTAGTAAAAGGATAACTTGCGACTTTTGCGTTAGAATTAGTAAGATGATTAATTAGTGTACTCTTTCCGGCATTTGGCATTCCTACTAAGCCAATATCGGCAATTAGTTTTATTTCAACTTTAATTTTTTTATGTTCTCCCAAAGTTCCTTTAATAAACTTTGTTGGTGCCTGGTTTGTTGAGCTTCTAAATCTAAAATTACCTTTACCACCTCGTCCGCCTTTACAAACAAGGTAGGTTTCTGCAACTTCGGTTAAATCAGCAATTAAAGTTTCTTCCCTGCCTTCTGAGAGCTGATAAATCAACGAACCCTGCGGAACTTTTATATACATATCCTCGCCGGAGGCCCCGAACATGTTTTTCTTTTTTCCTCCTTCGCCTTTTTGGGCGTTATAGAAGTATTTGGCACGAAAATCCATTAGGGTTGCAGTGTTGTTGTCTACAATAAAATATACACTTCCGCCATTTCCTCCGTCTCCGCCGTCGGGGCCACCGTGATCGTTATATTTTTCATGCAAAAATGAAGAAAGCCCGTCGCCTCCGTTTCCGGCTTTTATTTCTATTATTGCTGTGTCTATTAATATTCGTTCCATTCTGGGATTTTAACACAAAAGGGTTAATCCTAGATGAATCCTATTCTAGGCTGTCACAGCAATAGGCAGTTTTTGCTATTAAACAAGAGCCTGTATTTACGAGGTTAAATTAAGCAAGGATTATCCTAGGATAATCCTTTATATATTTTTCGTTGGTATTATAACTAAAATCTTGAGTTCAAGATTCTTC
>Ga0209541_10000491_pt1 | contig 77606 bp, 84 predicted proteins | sample RifCSPlowO2_01_FD_184027 | JGI IMG/M metagenome (GOLD analysis project Ga0209541, IMG submission 184027) | Groundwater microbial communities from Rifle, Colorado - Rifle CSP2_plank lowO2_0.1 (SPAdes) (version 2) | ecosystem: Environmental > Aquatic > Deep subsurface > Groundwater | place...
GGTTACTTAACATATAGAGACAAAAAGGTAAATCAAGAAAGAGGAATCTGGACACCTAAAAAAATCGATGAAGCTTTTGATACATTGGAATCTCAGTTAAAAAAAACTCCTTCTCAAGATGAATTTAAGAGAAAATATTTTGGAGCTTTTGATTCAATAGTCAGTGGGAGATATGCAAAAGAAGTGACCTCTTGGAATGCTTATCTGAAAAAGAGGGATAAAGAAACAAATGTTGATTTGACAAATTGGTCTCCTAAAGCGATAGACGAGGCGTTTGATACATTGGAGCGTAAATTAGGTAAGACTCCAACCTCTGTAGAATTTCATAATTTGCATGGTGCTGCATTAAGAGCAATCAGCAAAGGAAGATATGACTCAAAGGTTCATTCATGGCCAGAATATCTCATTCATAGAGGAAAGAAACCTTATAGGACAAGAACTAATCCTATAAGAATTTTTGAAGACATCTTAGAAAATGGAGGCACACAATGAGTAGAAGACAAGAAAACTATTGGAGTAATCCTTCTAATATTGATAAGGCATTCAGTCAGCTTTGCAAAAAAATAAAGAGAATTCCTACGGCAAGAGAATTCGCAAGTGAATACTGTGGAGCAATGGCTTCACTAGCAAAAGGAAGATATTATAAAATTATAACAACCTACAATCAATATTTGTTAAGTCATGGAAAAAATGTGACTAGAGACTCAAATAAATATAATTCGCCTGCAAAAATTAATGGGGCGTTTGATGAACTGGAAAAGGAAATAGGTAAGGTGCCTACCGCTAGAGAAATTGAAGAAAGTTGTGGTGGATTATTAGTATCATTAAGAAAAGGAAGATATCATCCAGAAATTAAAACTTATAATGATTACTTAAAACATCGTGGAAAATTAGTGTTGCATGATATAGGTAGATGGTCTTCTCCTAATAAAATCGATGAAGCTTTTGACAGACTTGAAGAATCTCTTGGAAGAACGCCTAGAAGAAAAGATTTTGTAATAAAATACGCTGGAGCATTATCTGCCATTGTTCAAGGCAGATATAATAAGAATATCCACTACTGGAATGAATATCTTATGTTTAGAAACAGAGTTATTAACAAAAAATCAGGTAAAGACACGACATTAATTCTTGAATCTCTTCTCGAAGAAGGAGGCACACAATGACTAAAGTAAATTCTGAACAGCAAAGAGAGATAAGATCGGCATATAGAGAAATATATCAGGATTTTGCGGAAAAAACTGGAGAATTGTTCAGAATGTATGAGGGAAAAATACCTGGACTTGAAGAAAGGGTGAGAAATCCTGCTTACGATATAAATGGAGATAATGGAGGTTCAGAATATCTGTATGATTTTCCTTCATTCTATCAGGTAGAAGGCGTACAGTTTCTTATGGATCAAAAGAGAGTTCTAATTGCAGATGAAATGGGTGGTGGGAAAACTGCACAAGCAATTGCCGGAAAGATAGCATTGGACAATAAGCTCGGAAGGAAAGTAAAAACACTTATTGTCTCTCCAAATAGACAAGTAAAGAGAATGTGGGCGGAAAAACTCAAAGAATATATTACTCCTGAACAATATGCAACTATCAGAATAGAGAATATAGAGAGTTACAAGAAAGCTAATATAGATGAAGCAGACGTTGTTCTTATAGATTATCATGTATTTTCTTTCTCTGATAATAAGTCGAATAATCTAAGTAGAAAAGAATTAAAGAGAAAATTGATGAATGCCGGCTTCAATTACTTTGTTCTAGATGAAGCCCATAATGTTAAGAATTTCTCATCAGCAAGCAGATTTAATCATGTAAATGACCTTGCTTCTCAATCAGAGTATCTCTGTTTGTTATCCGGAACTCCAATTCCAAATAGCATCCAAGATATATATGCTTTGATTGCACTTCTAAAGCCAGAACATATTGATGAGAGCGGCAAGAAGGTTGGATATAAAAACGCTTCAGCAGTTGCGGCAGAACATTACAAAACTCCTTCTGTCGTCGGAGCAATTCTTAGGGCTTCAAGATTAGAAAGAAAGCTTGAAAATGTAGCTAATTTGCCTTCTAAAACGGAAGAGTGCGTACATATAGAAAGGCTAAGCGATGCCCAACAGGAATTATACGATTCTATATATGAAGATGATTCACTTTCAGGTTTGCAGAAAATTCAGAAACTTAAGCAAGCATTGCTTAATCCAGCTATCATTGATAAGAATCTAACTTCTGTGCCGCAAGCAAAATATGAAAAATTAGATGAGATAGTAAGAAGAACTTTAAAGAAAGGAGAGAAGATTATTATTTATTCTCCTAACTTCAGAATAGGTGTTGTTGACACACTAAGAGAACGCTATGAAGAATTTGGAGCCGTGCATATGGATGGGAGCAATACTTCTTCTCGTTCTTTCGTTATTAAGAGATTTCAGAAAGATGCCAGTACTAAGATAATGATTATGAATAAAGTTGGAGGAGAAGGCATTCCACTTACTGCTGCGAACAATCTTGTATTTCTTGAAGACCCATATTCTCCTGGTGAAAGAAGGCAAGTAATTGGAAGAATTTGGCGTCCAGGACAGAAAAAACCCGTGACTATATTAACGTTGAACGTAGATTGCACAATTGATGATGGCTTAAGGAAATTTCTTGAGCAGAAGAGAATTGCCATTGAATATATAGAAAAGGGGCTTCCTTTAACTTCAGAGCAGAGAAAATTACTAAGTGGAGATAATGATAAAGCTCTTGCTCTATGGCTTAGAATTAATCAGAATTACTTATATACTCCTGCACAAATCACTGGATCATTAATTAGAAATATTAAAGAAAAGCCTGAAGAAAAGGTGGTTAAGATTTTTGAAGGAAGGTTTGGAAAACATCTTGCTGAATCTCTTACAAAGAGTTGGGGAGATTCTGTATTAAGCAATTGCGCAAATCTTTACACTACAATAATAAATGGAATAGAGAAGAAAGAAGGAAATTTAGAGAAGATTGTGGACATAGCTTCTGGATTTGGAGCTCTGTCGCATGCTTTACAAAGGAGAGGCATAGTTAATATAGATGCAGATAAGCATCACTTTAACTCCCCTTATGCTTCTAAAGAAAACATTAACTTGATAGGCAAAATGACAAAACTCCCTATTGAAGAAAATGGCACATTTAATTTAGCACTTTGTTCTATGGCTTTAGATATATTGCCAAATACTTCAGAAGAGCCTGGACGCGTGAAGGCAGTTGGAGAAGCAAATAGAGTTTTACAAAGAGGAGGGTATTATATGTTTGTTCTTTCTGCTCCAGCAGTTAAAAATGACGATAAAATGAGGGAAGGAATGAAGAAAATCGGGTTTGAGGTTTTGCCTGAACTTACCGGCTTTGTAAAGTCGAAAGACAGAAGAATAAAAACTAATCTGTATGTACTTACTGCCCAGAAAACGTTTGATTTAGATAATTCACAAAATGTTGCTGATTTCAGAGAATACTTTGAGCTTAATTCACCGGCAGTTGCAAGAATATTGGGAACTGCGCAGAAACGCAGAGGCGACGCAGTTGAGTTTGAATTTGTAAGAGAAACTGAAATAGAGGATTTGCAAAAAGCAATCAGAAGATTTCAGGAGAGAAAAGGGAAATCTAATTTTTCTTCTTCGCAGGTCTGAATTTTATTCCAAAGGCACCATCTGGACGCCAGCCCAAGTAGCCGTCGAAATCTCGTGTCTTGCCTACCGGAACATTCCAGGAAAGAAAAGGAAGGAAATCAGTAAGGGAAATATTAAAATAAAGACCTTTCTTTTGTGAGAGAGAAGGCTTTTGAGGCGAAAATACATGACTACTTCCTCTTTCAAGATTTATCAGTGAAAAATGCGAGTGATTTGTTTCTTGTGCTGTGCCAATAAAATAAAAGTTAAAGTTGTGCAGAGGATTTCTAGTATTCCAAGAGCAAAATGTCTTAGATGTGATATTTTTACTATATGGTGTGCGCCTTGCTTCTCCAAAAATGCCGTCGTCTTCATTTCCAAGAAGAGCCCAAGCTGTCCAATGAGGCACGTCATACCATTCAATTTGCTCTCTATGCCTCGGGATTATTTCATATAATGAATGTCTTGATGCTTCTTCTCTTATTTCTGCGTACTTAGATTGCTCTATACCATAATTAACATATTTCTGTGCGGAATTATGGTATGATGCACATCCAGAAAGATAAATTAAATTAGATAATAACAGAAAAGATTTTCTAGAAGGAAATTTCATATATTTACAACATAATAGATATATTTAAAATAAGCTGTTTAATTTAATTTGCTAAGTGGTATAAACTTAAATACAAGGAGGACTTAATAAAATAATGGATGGGCAGGCTGAACTTGAAAAAGAAGTGAAGGAGGTGCAGGAGACGATTATACCTGTACAGCAGAGCAACGGCAAGGTTTCAGAAGAAGAGTTTTTTAGCATATTAAAGATAATTGCACCCGGTACAAGCTTGCGGACGGCACTTGATGGAGCTTTACGCATAGGGCATGGAGCTCTAATTGTTCTTGAAACTGAACAACTTATCCCCCTTTTAGATGGCGGCTTCAGGGTAAACTGTCGTTTTACTCCGCAACGTCTCATGGAGCTTACAAAAATGGATGGAGCAATAATTCTCTCAAAGGACTGCAAGAGAATAAATCATGCAAATGTTCTTCTTACACCAGACAGCAAGATTAAAAGCAGCGAGACAGGGACAAGGCACAAAGCTGCCGAGCGTACTGCAAAACAATTGGGCACTTTAGTTATCGCCATATCAGAGCGCAAACATGAAATAACGATTTTTTACAAGAATATAAAATATCCTATTAAGACAACAGGAGAAGTATTAAGAAAGTCAAATGATTTTCTGCAGGTACTTGAAAAACAGAGAGATTTATTTGACAAAAATCTTGATAAACTGAATAAATTAGAGCTTAGAAATCATCCAAGTCTTCATCAAGCTTTGCTAGTTATACAAAAAGGGAGACTTATTCAGAAGATAGCTGAAGATGTGAAGAGGTATGTTATAGAAATAGGCAACGAGGGAACTCTTTTAAAAACGCGCTTAAAAGAAATTACTACTGGTGTGGAAAAAGAAACTAACTTGGTAATAAAGGATTATACAAAACTAGACCTTAAGAAATCCAGAATATTATTGGAGAGCCTGACTCATGAAGAGCTGCTTGATAATGAGAATATTCTAAGTATGCTTGCTTATGAGAAGCCCATCCAAACTTTGCCTATTAAGGGTTGGCGCATACTTTCAAAGACTTCCTTATCAGAAGCTGAAGTTGCTGCTATTGTAAAAGCTTCCGGTAGTTTAGGGAAGGCGATAAATTCTCCTGTAAGTGTCCACACTGATGTTGTTGGGCAGGAAAAAGCACAGTCATTCAAGGAAGAAATTGATAAAATAAAGCTTAATCAGTACTAATCCCTAATTTTTCCTCTTTGCCAGTCTCTTACTAAAGTAATTGCTGTTTTAATTTCATCAACAGAGCCGCCTTTTTTAAGAAAACCTCTGTGTCTGCCTATTTGTTCTAAAATAGAATGTGGCTCTTCATCTATTAAATGAGCCCCGGAATATTTCTCAATAGCAGGCTTGTTATTTTTAAGTAATTTTTCTAATATCTCAATTGCAACATGCTCTGGATTCCTTAATTTTTCAGGATTTTTTGCCGCTATCATTCCTAATTTGCTTTCTTTATCTTCAAAGGGTACAACTCCTGGTGTATCAAGAATCTTCAGACTGCCGGCTCTTATGAACTGGACTCCTCTAGTAGTGCCTGCTTTGATAGAGACTTTTGCTCTCGCGCGGTGAGCCATTGCATTTATTATGGCGCTCTTGCCGACATTCGGATATCCCACTATGCCTATTTTAGGAGACTTATTTCCCATGCGCTTTCCCATGATTAATAATTTAGTTTTCAAATCCTTTATTCCAATATTCTTTACTCCAGAGACAAGAAGAGCTTCAGGATAGTTTTCCCTTAATTCATCGAGTTTATCTGGTGAGACAAGATCCATTTTATTTAATACATATAATATAGGTACCCTAAGTCTCTTAGCTCTTTCTTCAAGTTCAATGTTTCGCGATAATTCAGGCATACGAGCATCTAGTATAAACACAGTAATATCTGAACTTCTCATAACTCTCTCAACAATGAACCAAAATCCCATATTATCAAGAGCAAAAACAAGCTTATAAGTGTTGCTTATGTCTGAAATCTATTTCTAGATACAGCGAATAAACTTGAACTAGCAGAACCGTTTCGCGGATAAGTAATTGAACATATCTGTCTCTTAATAAATATTCTAAAACGAGATATATCTGGAAAATATCTATCAATTCCTTCTCTAATAAAAGCCTGGTGTTCTGCTTCCTGTACATCTAATGACGGAGCATTATTATTTACAATAATGACTGGTGTACGGGAATTAGGAGAAGATTTCTGTATATGGCTGATTAATTTAACTGCCTGGAGGTCAGAATATGAATTGCCATTTCTATACCCATTATCTGCAGGTAAGTCTGATGCAATGACAATAAAACCATATTTTTTTTTGGCAAAAGCATCCATGGCTAAATTAGGATATTTATAATGGTCTATCTCGTATAAATTCCTAGTTACTTCTCTTAGAACTGGCAAGATAAAGAATTCACTTCTGTCAACACAGGCGATATTGTTTATTAAAGCCATATTAAATTACTCAAATAGTGTTTTATATAATTAATGATGCTCTAATATAGAAATGGTCTTCTAAAAAGCTTTATAAACCGATTTTTGCTTGAGAACTTATGAAACGTTCGTCAAGACGCTGGAAGAAAAAGCGACAAATGCGCTGGAAATGGCAGCGCAAGCGCCTTAAGAAGGAAAAACGCAGAAGAAAGATGCACAGAGCACGTTCAGCATAAAATGGAAGTTAGATATCACAGTTCACCAATGGATGGAGAAGGAAGCTATGACTCTAATAAATCTAGAGATGAATACTCTAAACAGACTCCAGATTTTGCGGCACAAATTGGGAGAGTTTACCCTCATGGAGTTGGAGAGACGAGAGATTCCTTAATAAGAGAGAATTATGCCAGAAAAGGATTTACTGATTCTAGAAAACACCCATATTTCAATGGCCGGAGTTACAGTTTTAATTGATTTATAGTTCCGCCAAAGCCAAAAGATGCTGGCTCTATTGAATGTTTAAGATTTGTAATGTCCGGAACCAATTTCTCTCTTTTTTGAGTTTATTACTTACTATCTTATTCAGTACAGCAATAATAGTGCGTATCTCTGTTTCATGATTAGCCAGAAATCCTTCGCTTACTTTCTTTCCATAGTATACTATTCCATGCCTAAATTTTCTTAACTTGTCTATAAGTTGAATCTGATTCTGGTTTAGTTCTTTATAATTTTTAGAAACATACTCTATAAGAGAAATATGGCTCAGTGTTTTGTAACCATCTGAATACATGAGTGCAGTACTAAGCTAAACAACAACTTCATAATATTCTTCAATAATTTTATATGACTTGTCTTTTGGTAAGATAGGAATAATATCTTTAACTCTCTCCTGCACCATTTCATATATTTCTTTAGCACGAGGCAAATCTTTTGTTATTCTAAACATATGTTTACTTTTGATAATATTCCTGCATTAAAATTAAACAAAGCGTAATCGGAACTATTTTTTCTTTCTTTTTTTACTTTTATAGGTATAAATAATAATTATTGAAATAATTAAGAGAAGTGCGACTACCATTATTATCTTTTTGTTTATCCAAGATTTATTTTTTATTTCATTTGCGGGATTAGTTTCTTTTATAATTTCACTTTTATTTTGTGATTCTTCAAAATTATTTTCCCTTTCAGGTGCCTTTTCACTTACATATTTCAATTCTAATTCTACCTTGCTAGAATTTATAGAAACTAATTTTACAATCAGATCATGATAACCATTATTATTAACATCAAATCTTTTCTCTTCTCCAATATTCAATACTGCCTGCTGTGGAGTTGATGAGACATTTATTGTTGCACTGGTATTAGTTAAATTAATGATTCCTATAAAATGTTGCTCTTCATTTATCTTTATTCTTATCCTGTGTTTAATAGAAAGACTTTTCGATATAGTTTTCTTTTCGCTAAATTCTACATCGTCTTCCGCAAAAGTATTTGTCCAGAAAGATTGACTGACGCTTCCTCCGCTTCCCCCACCAGAACTAGAGGAAGAGCTAGGAGAAGAACTTGCTGCAATGTTGAGGGTAAGAAGTCTTTTGACACTCTCATAGGTAGTCACTGGCGCACCGCTGTCATCAGAACAATTAATCCACCAGTAATAATCTCCATTAGACAAAGAAGCGTTGGCTGTCAGCGTTGTTGATGTTACGTTAAGAACAGAATTATTATTAGCATACGAAGCAACAGTTCCAGATGAATTAATCCATAAAGTACAATTTACTGTTGCACTATTATCTGTTATATTAAAGAAGAAGTTCGGTGTAGCATCTGATGATTCTGTGCTGGCATTTGCAGGAGACTCCAGACTTATTGTCATGGGGGTGCTACATTGGGTGGTGTTTGCAATTGTGATATTATTTGCATTATTAAGATCAAGTACAAAAAAATCTCCTTCATTTAAGACTCCGTTAATAGTCGTAAAATTTACCCCGACAGCTATGGGGTTAGTATTAAAATCTGATGAATTATACTCGCCAAGAACCCGCCAAAAATAAGGGTCAGTAGCTCCTACATCCCGATAAGCCAGATTAATTCTTGTCATATTGACTGTGTTATTTAGAGGGATAATTTCTAAGCCAGAGCCAGATCCATTTACTCGCCAGATTTTCAGTTGTGTGTAGTTACTATCAGAAAAATTAATAATTCCATCTCCATTACTATCGAGCAAAGCTAAGTCCTCAAAAGCATTATCAATATCTCTCCCAGTCAGATTTCTTCCGCCAAAAAGGTCTTCTGCATCAACAGTACCATCATTATCTCTGTCCAATATAAGAGCTCCATCTCCGCTGCTATTCATAAATTGGGTATATTCAACATACGTCCCATTGGAGCGTTCTACATATGGACAATATAGACCCGAAATCGTAGGGAGTAAGAAAAATCCTATTAATAAAAACAAACCTGCTGCAAACTGAACTCCTTTACCTAACACCCTTTTTTTGTTTATTTTTACCATCTCTCTTAAAATATGAAACATTTATTAATATTTAAACTTTTAGAGCGAGTCTTTGAAAGAAATCTTGCGCGGTTTTAACTTGTTTTTCGGCAAGCGCGTACCTCGAGCGAGGAATTCGAGAACGTCGGATCCCTGCCGCAGCTTAGGCTAGCCCTGCTCGAATCCGCGCCGAACCCCGCGACTCTATCATTACAAGGATGTCAATAGTATAGACTTCCATTAGAAGTAGTGGGCTTGGGTATTCCATAATTGTTTGCATCCCGAAGCCACTGTTCAGCATCTATACCTGGAGTCTTATGTGAATCTAAGTAAGACTCAAGCTTTTCACTTTTACCACATATTAGGTCTCCTGCCTGATTCACGCTATGCTCATAATTGATATACATATCAGACCCAATACCTATGATGCCTCCTTTCTTCTCAAATTTTGCATCGAGCCACTCAGATCTCCATGGACTTTTTACAGTCATAATTTCATCCAAAATTTCATTAAGCCTTGATGAGGGAACTTGATTGCCAGCCCCATTAAATGCCCTTCCTGTTTTTATGAGATTTATAAAATCAACAAATTGGCAGATAGTAAGCATTTTGTCCAGCTGTTCGTGCCCTAGCTTGGCTGATTTGTTTGAAAAAAGAATGGAAGTACAAAAACTTGAATCTTAATTGATATTAACAAAGGTTTCTTAGATATTGCAAGATCTTCAAATATTAGAGTAAAAGAATTAGTAATTGATCATTCAGATATACTAAAATCTAAATTAAAGAAAGAATGTGATTTAGTATTCTCAATTTTTGCTTATCATCATGTTAAAGACGATGAAAAGAAGAAATATATAGAACAGATTAAAAGTTGTCTTAAAGAAACTGGAATATTAATACTAACTGAGATCTATCTTAAAGATAAACAAGAATGTATTGATTATTACAAAAGACTCTCTAAATCAATACCAAACAAAGATTACATTCAGGGTTTGGATGAGTTTTTACAACAAACTGCAAAAAGCACGGATTTTGAGTTTAAAGTTGAGAAAGAATTTGCAGACAACAATTCAAAGAAGAAGGTTTTACCAAACTCGAGGAAATACCTATATGGTCTGATGATAGTTCGAAAAAAATAGGGTAAAGGGCAAGCTTAAGTTTTTGATTTTATCTTTACATTAAGATTATTAGTTTTGGTTAGAAAAACCATGTTCTTATTTACCTTGAGTTAATTGCCAAATAGCCCTTAGTTTATTCAAAATAATGGTTTAAACTATTTGAGTCGCTATCAAACCTTTCATTTTATAGCTCCGCCAGCTTTATAACTAAAAGTTATTTTCTAGGCTTTTTTGCTTAAAACGGGCTGATAAGGCATAGTTACCTCAATTATTTTAAGGGGCGTCCAGAGTTAGATTCTCTCTGAGACAATTTAATTTTAAAACCTTAATTTTGATAAGGGAAAATCTATTTCGTAATCCTTTCTATCTCTGTGACCAAAAGCACCAAATTCAATAGGGATACTTTTTGTTTTTGCGTAATCAAATATTTCATCTCTTGGAATTTTGTCTCTTATAGAGCTACCTTTTTCAAAAGTTCTCCTCATATTTTCTACGTTCAAATCTTCATGAATATAGAGAATACTAGTGGTTTTTACTTTTTTTATAAAACTAAATAACACTTTATGCAATTGTTCGTCTCGTTTACCCAAATATAATCCATGAAGTCCAGTCTCTTCTGCACCAAGAATTACGTTTCTTGGATTTTGAGCATTATTCCTATCAGCAATATAATCTTCAATAGTATCATAACCTAAACTTTTTACAACCCCTAAAGCTCTTCTCATCTGGACTTGAATTTTATCAAGAGCTTTCCTTGATTTTTGTTCAGGAGTTTCATTATCAAACTTAATCATTAAATCTTCATTAGCAACCAAATCAACACCCAGTTTATGGGAGGTTGCAGAAATATATCTAGCGCCAACCATTTTTTCTAAATCAGGTATTGCTCCCCAGATATGCGGAGCAGCACCAGAAACTATTATAATTGTTCCACTTGTATGATAAGTATGGGCTCCAACAAATTCTCTTATTTCATCCCAACTAGTTGTATCCCTAGAATAGGCTTCGGGTTTTGTAGTTGTTTTAAGTTCTTGATAAGCTAGTCTAAGTCTTTCATCAGTTAAATCAAACAAAGAGTTATCTAAATTAGAAAAACCTCCTTCTTGGAGTTCTCTTTCAAGTAAGCTTATATCTGATTGATTAACTACCATATTTAATGAGAGAAACAGGTATATTTAAACCTTACTATTATTAACTACTTTCTAGTTATAAATAAGTAGCCCCGCCAGGATTCGAACCTGGGTCCAGAGAGCCAGAGTCTCTGATGCTTGACCGCTACACTACGGAGCTGTTAAATACGGATGATTTCAGGCGTTTTAAATACTTATCTTTTTAGTGAGCTGTAAAGTTAGCGACACCTAATAGTCAAGTTTTTAAGTTTTATATGTTAAGGTTTAACATGGATTTAAAGAAAATACCTAGAGGGGAAATAAATGGGGTTCCTATGATTACCAAATTCAAGGGTGTAATGATAGAACTGTTTAAAGGTTATCCAGGATTTCAATACTTTGGAATTTTTGAGTCTTATTTTGGAAAAGAACTCGGAGAAGAGATAGTTAGAATATTGCATCAAGATAAGTTGCTTGATATATTTCCAAAAAAAGAAAATGAGCCTACTCGATATCGTCTTACTGGTGAGGGAGTAAACATGGCGATTTCCATGATTAACTTAGATTATAGTGAAAAGATGCATAAATTCACTATTTGGATAATTATGCTAACCATTATTACTGCCATAGTGGGAATAATTCAAATATATCCATTTTTATTGAAATGCTTAGAATGGTTAATGTCGTATGGAATTAGAACTTAAAATTTCGCTAAAGGTTCTTTAGTACTGATAGAATTAAATACTTCATGTGCCTGATTATTTCATGAAAATAAGAGAAGTCCTTGATAAAAAAGTTGGAAATACTGAATATACTAGATATATAACAACATTGCCTAAAGATGTAGTCAAAGAGTCAAAACTTCTCGGAAAAGAGTTAAAAGCAAGAGTCGAAAAAGGAAAGATAATCCTAGAAGAAGTATAGCTCTTTCATGTACCGAAAGGTTTATATACTTCATGTACCTGAATATAAGTATGATAAAGTGTAAACATTGCTCAAGTTTAAACTTTTCTAAAAAAGGTTTTAGAAAAACAGAATATCGAGGGAAAATCCAAAAATATTATTGTAAAGATTGTCACAAATTATTTACAAATGATGACGGTTTTTACAGAATGAGAAATAAGCAAGAAATAATTACAATGTCTATTGATATGTATATTTCTAATTTATCAAGCAGAAAAATGAGAAATCAATTAAGCAGACATTTAAACACAAAAATAAGCCATATGAGTATTCTTGATTGGGTAAGGAGATATACCTTAAAAGTCAGCAAGTTTGTTGATAAATTAGGTTATAATATGGGAAATAGTTTCTATGCTGATGAAACTTTAATTGATTGTGAAGGAAGAGATGATAGATTTTGGTGTTGTATTGATTGGGATACAAGATTGATTACTGGAGTTCATTACAGTTTAGCAGGTAATCCAATAGAAGCACAAAAATTCTTGTTTAAATCAATACAGAAAGGAAAACCTAAATTTATTCAGACAGATGGCGGAGTTTTCTACCCTAAAGCATTTAGAAAACTCTTCTATTCTAATAAAATTGGTGGATTAACAGTAGAGCATAAGATACAGAATGCAAGTGTTACAAAGATACATAATTATCGAATAGAAACCGTATTTATGAAACTTAAAGATAGAGTAGATGACTTTAGAGGACTAAAAGCGTTATGGTCTGCCCCTATTCTAATGAATGCTTTGATTATTCAACATAACTTCATAGAAGCCCATACAACATTAGAAGATGTGCCTTGTGAAAGAGCAGGGGCAAATCTCAATCTTGGAGATAATCGGTGGTTAGACTTAATTAAATTGAGTAGTCTAAATAATTAAAAAGATGATAAAACATTATCTTATTATGGAAAAAGAGCAAGAAGGATTTATTAATTGGGATTTTAGAGAAGCAGATACTAAACAGTTTACTCATGGAATACATACCTACCCTGCTATGATGATACCCCAAATAGCTAGAAGGTTAATCTATCTTTATGGTAAGGATGCTAAAACGTTATTAGATCCCTTTATGGGTTCTGGCACTTCTCTAGTTGAAGCATCTTTAACAAATCAAATAAAAGAAGCTTATGGTTTTGATTTAAACCCCTTAGCATTCTTAATATCAAAAGTCAAAACAACTCCCTTGAATATTGAAAATTTAGACAAAGAATTATCAAATATAATAAAATCAAAAAATTATAAAGAACTTCCAAAATTCAAGAATATAGAATTTTGGTTTAAACCCAAAGTTATTGAACAACTGGCAATAATAAAGACAGCAATAAATAAAATAAATGATAAAGGTATTAAAGACTTCTTTTTAGTTTGTTTTTCTGAAACAGTTAGAAACGTATCTAACACTAGAAATGGAGAGTTTAAACTTTATAGAATGTCTGATAAAGATTTGATAAAGCATAATCCATATGTTATTTCTGAATTTGAAAGAATCGCTTTAAAGAATATGAAGGGAATGAAAGAATATGTAAAGGCTAGACAAAAGACGAAAACAATACCACAAAATTATAGCTCTATGGAAGAATTACCTTTAAGTCCAGAGAGCATAGATTTAATCGTAACATCTCCGCCATATGGAGATAGTAAAACAACAGTTGCTTATGGTCAATTTTCAAGACTAGCTTTACAATGGTTAGATTATGAAGATGTAGCAAGTTTAGATAATAGACTCTTAGGCGGTAAAGCCAGCAAAGAATTGGAAATTAAAATTAATTCCTCAACTTTAAAAGAGATTATTAAAAGAATAGCTGAAATAGATGGTAAAAGAGCAAAAGAGGTTTTAAGCTTCTATGAAGATTTTGATAAGTGCGTTATTCAATTAGATAGAGTAATGACTAAAAATGGTTTTGTTTGTTTTGTTGTTGGCAATAGAACAGTTAAAGGTATTAACATACCTACGGATAAGATAATGACTGAAATGTTTAAAGCAAGAGGTAATTATAAATATATGACTACTCATCTAAGAGCAATACCTAATAAAAGAATGCCTAGTTTAAATTCTCCTTCAAACAAAGCAGGAGAAAAAGTAACTACCATGTGTAACGAGTTTATTTTTGTTCTTCAAAAAATCTAAATGAGATTTATTTCCTTTTGATATAAATCAGATAAATTCTTTCTTGCTGTTCTAAAACCAGAACCATGGTCTCTAATAGCGGTATCTGATTTAAGATGGAGCCTAAATTCCCAAACTATTCTACCATCCTTTATCATTTTCTTAAACTCTTGTGGCTTAAATCCAGAAAGATAAAGTGCTTCTTTATAATGAAAATATTCATTATCTCCTTTTTTCTTAACATCTGCCAAGACCAATAATATATTTTCTCCAAGTTTTGCTCTTATAATACTCATCAATTTTCCATAGTCAAAAAAACAAACCTCTCCTAATTTGTGATGGATTATTGCTATTCTTTTTCTAAATACGCCTCTTATTTCTAGCTTGTAACCTTTGGGATTATATCCTCTTGTAGACAAAATTATCTTTAATGCTTGTCTACCTTTTTTATCTATATATCCCGTCTTTCTTATCACTTCAAACTTATTCATTTTCCAAGTCGGCTCTTTTGTAGAAAGAGTTATGGGAGTTTCTGCCTCAATTCTCTGAGCTTTTAATTCAATTAGTGTTTTTCCAATAGTGAAGTCATGCTCTGGAAGATTATTTTCACTTATATTCATTTCATCTTCTAAGGTTTTACCTATTCCAGTATTATTTGACCTGTGGCTTTTGATAAATCCTTTTTCTGATATTTCTTTAAGCTTTTGCTTTAATCCTTCTAAACTTGCAAAATCCATACATTTTAGAGAGAATAATCACTTAAATAGGTGTCGCTAACTTTACAGCTCACTTTTTAGAGAGAAAAGATTTTTATATGTGTCTGGACTCAAATATAAGAGGTGAAAATGATAAACTGGTATATTATTGGGGCTTTGGTGGTGTTGGCTTTAATACTGCTAAAATTTAAGGAGATTAGGCATCAATTAGGCATATTCATAGGGCTTGGAATATTGGTATTCTTAGTAATTTCTTTTGGGACTCTCTCGGCTAGCAATGATTTAGATTTAACCAGTTTTGATGGAGTAGTGTCAGCAAGCAAACTATATATTGTTTGGCTGGGCAATTTGTTTACTAATGTAAAGGGCATCTCTACATACGTTGTTAATCAGCCGTGGGGCATAAACGAGAGCATAGGCAAGTAGAAAGATGATTCGCATAGGCACTACTATATTAATTTTCTTATTAATCGGGGCTTTTTTAATAATAAGCAATAATAATCTGCATATCTCTCAATCGGAAGGGAGAGTGATTTTTGCCAGAAGTTATTACAATTGGATTTTTGGTTTGTTTGGAAATGTAAAGAGCCTGACAGGCTACTTTGTTTCAACTGAATGGCTCCCAGATTTTAATTCCAGTAAGCCATAAGTTTGAAGCGGTATATTTTTATACACATATACAGATATTTTCATGTGCCTCTATAGCTCAGTTGGTTAGAGCGCGACATTGGTATAGCGTGGAACATAAATAAATGAGCGAAATCGTTTATGTTCCCCGAATATACTAACAGACAAACTGCTCAATTATTTGAATCTGTTAGTATAAAATCAAGAACTTAGATTTTCTAAGAAATCCAAATATGTCGAGGTCCCGCGTTCAAGTCGCGGTAGAGGCTTTAACCTAGAGATTTAGGACGCATACTTTCTAGTCGTTGTGAATAGAGTAGATAAACTTAGGGATATAGAGAACTACGTACAAATATGTAATCTAGCCTGCGCAGTTCTCTGTCTGGATAACTGCCCTTCCGTGAGCTATAAGTATGTAGTTACCCATAATTCTTAGTAAGAGATTTTATTACAAATAAGGTCTTATTTCTTGAAGGGCCTGCTCAACTGCTCTTTGTTTTATAATAGATGAATAATTTTTAAATTTATCAAGTGATTCTTTTAAAATTGCCTCATTTTCAGGGTGTGCTTTTCCACGATTTCCTTTTCCATACTCTTGAACTCTGCCTTCTTTTGTGATAATTTTTAATTTATTAACATATTCCCCGCTATTCCAAGTTGTCACCTCATAATATAATTTTGTTTTATCTATTTTCTCAATATCTAATTCACACTTTGTTTCATATAAAAAGTGAGTTTCAGAATATTTTACTCTTTCGTCTCCAATAGTTCCTTCATACGTTTTAGTACTACCATGGCATCCTAATAACAGAGTTGCAAGACTACTAAACAGAGCCGGTTTTATTTTTTTAGCTATATTCATAAAAGAAAAAATAATTCAAGATATATAAACTTTTCTATTAGTTACTATAATAAAGTGTTTACAAGACTAATCACTCTCTTCTTTTCTAAACTATGACTTAATTATAGTCCGGTATAACTGTTCAATTTGCTATGTCTTTCACTATACATACTTAATTTTATTAAGGCTAAAGTATGTGTCTTTTTATGAACGAGTTTTTATCAATGTTGATTTTGGCGGTTGTACAGGGCATTGCTGAATGGGTGCCAATTTCCAGTTCAGGGCATTTAGTTCTTGTTTCCAAACTTATAGGATATGAGCTAACTTTGCCTTTTATTTTAGCTTTGCATTTTGGAACTCTTATGGCTGTTTTTGTTTATTTTGGCAGGGAGATTACCGATATTATAAGAGATTTATTTAGATTAGACTTTAAGAGTGAGAACGGGAGGATGGGACTGCTTTTGATTATTGCCACAATACCTGCAGGAATAGCAGGATTTTTGCTGCGTGGTTTTCTTGAGCAAAATGTTGAAAACCTTGGGCTTTTAAACGTAGGATTGGCTATAACGGGGATTGTTTTACTTATTGGTAGCTTGGATATTGTAAAGAAGGGAAGAAAATTAACTCCATGGGGTGCTTTGATTATAGGATGTGTGCAAATTCTATCTTTATTCAGAGGGATATCAAGAAGCGGCACTACGATAAGCAACGGATTGCTTCTTGGATTAAACGAAAAACAGGCAGTCACTTTCTCGTTTTTGCTTTCAATTCCAGTGGTATTTGGGGCGAATGTTCTTCTATTAGGCAATAAGACTATTCCTCCAGAGTTCTTTTTGGCTTCACTTGTTTCTTTCATTATAGGAATAGCTACAATACATATAATGTTTAAGCTTATATTAAGCGATAAGAAGAATCTGCGATGGGTTGCATTGTATGTGCTTCTTGTTGCTCTTTCTTTAGGGATTTATTTGCTTTTTAGATAAAGATAAAGGGCTTGTTCCTCAATGGATATTGTCTCTTTATATAGGGTGTGGGACGAGAGAGAAAGATATAACTGGTGCCACATATCTAGTGAGTATGAGTCTAGTCAAGGCAATGTAGTGTTATGCATAACTCCTCTAAGAAAATTGTTCGAGATTTCTATTTTTGGTATAAGTGATATGTATCTTGTACTGGCGGCAAATGCAGCAGAAATTCCATATAAGGATTTTGGTTTTTCTTATAGTAGAAAACCTGCCTTTGAATTCAATAGATTATTTCCACCTATTACAAATGAAGCTACTCCAAGAGGATATAAACAGTTATTTAGAGATTATCAGGAGAGACGATGGCTCAAACAAAGAAAAAAACTTCATCCTGACACTCTTTCTTACAATCGAAATAGGGCAATGAATTTTATCTAACAGGCTTTTTCTTCTTATGAAGTAGAAGATACGGCTAAAAGAGTTTTAGGCGTTGATACATTTTATAGAGAAAGGAATTATATATCAAGAAGATTCAAGAAGATTATTGCAATAAGCATATATCTAACTTTTATACGTTGTATGCCGGGAGACTACGCGGCTAATTATATTGCACTTTCTTTCAAATAAAGATATATGCAATTTAACTGCATTACCCATTATTCATGCGATTATCTTATTTTGTCTTCATAAGCCTCGTCTTCTGCATTATATTCAGCCAGAGCATTTATAGTACGCAAGATATTAATCAGAAAAATGTTATAAAATTGGTTCCCAAAGAAAATATGAATACTTCTTCTTTAATTCATTTAAATCCTGAAACCAAGTCTCGTGAAAAGAGTATAGCATCAGATGGAAGAGTACCCAAAAGAGGAGATATTAAAAATATTTCTGCAATAAATTCAATCATTCTCAAAAATGCAAGCAGTCAGGAAAATTTAGGAAAACGCACTGAAGAAAGGCCAAATAGTTCTCCAAATAATCCTGATTTACCGTCAGGTATTGTAGCAAGATACTCATTTGAGAATAATTTCAGAGACTCGTCAGGATACGATTTTCATGCTCATCCAGAGGGAAATCCGGAATTAATTGAGGTTACTCGTTTTAATCATGCGGCTAAATTTGATGGGAGTGATGACTTTTTGGAAATACCTCTGGTATTGAACAAGGCAAGAGATGTCACTTTGTCTGCATGGGTAAACATAAGTTCTGAAGATGAGCGAGGAGCTGTATTAAAAATAGGAACTTTAACTGGATATGGTTTGGGTGTAGGAAATTCTACTGTAGACAGCAAAGGAAATAATCTTGTTGGATTATATGAATGGAAAGATTGGCTGCCAAGCAATACAGGGATAGGCACTGGATGGCATCATTTGCTTTTAACTATAGACAAGAATGGAGTGCCGAGCTTTTACATAGATGGAACTTTTATAGGGCCCGAAGATGAATTCTATTCAGATCCTGAAGCACCCAAGGAAAAAGGATTTATTGGGGGCTACTCTGTATCAGGATACAATAGGTATTTTAAAGGAGCTATAGATGAGGTAATAGTTTATAACAGGACTCTAAATGATGAGGAAGTTAAAAAAGCATACATTTCTCAAAAATCTCTATTTAATTCAGCTCTTGTTGAAAGCGCCCCAAGTACTCCTACAAATTTAAAAGCCGTTGCTTTTTCTCCTTACAAGGTAGTTGTATCGTGGAGAGATACTTCAGTTAACGAGGAGTATTTTGCAGTTGAGCGTTCCAAAGGAAACAGCAATGATTTTGTTAAGATTGCCATAACATCCAGAAATGAACCTTACTATACGGATGAAAAACTTGAGTCTGGAGTTAAGTATTATTACAGGGTGAGAGCATTTAAGGGGAGTCTTAGCTCTTCTTATTCAAATATGGGTGAAGTGACAACTTCAATTCTTAATTACATCTCATTAGAGAACAATGATGATTACGTCATGATACCAGATAGTCAAAATATTGAGCCAAAGTCAGGTATTACTTGGAATTTATGGGTAAAGCAATCATCTTATTCTGATAAATCAGCTTTATTGAGCAAATATGAGCCATTATCAGGCAGGCGCTCTTATTTAATAAGAGTCTCTCTTAATGACAGCATATCGATAGTTGTTTCCGGAGATGGAAACCAGGCCATATCTTATACTTCAAATTCTGCCAGAAAATGCGGCATTCGTAATAATGATGAGTGGACAATGATAACTTTAACATACAATGGCTCTCTTATAAGATATTATAGAAACGGAGTTTATTGCGATAGTGACAGAACTACAGTATCAGTGATATACGACTCTTCCAATGAACTGCGTTTTGGAGGAGGAACAGACAGCAATTTCAATGGCTCTCTTGATGAACTTAGAATATATAACGATGCTCTAACTACTTATCAAATACAGAGGATTTACAATGAGAGTTTTCATGGGAGCAGTTTAGGTATTTCTATTCCTGTTCTTATGTATCATCAAATAAGACATAATGCAACCGCTTTGGATAGAGTTACTCCGACATCTTTTTCTCAACAAATGGATTTCCTCCATAAAAATGGCTTCAGCACAATCACTCTAAATGATTATGATCAATGGAGAAGAGGGAGAAAAGAAATACCGATGAGACCGGTGATTATAACATTTGATGATGGTTGGAGGTCAGTCTATGAAGAAGCTCTTCCAGTCATGAAGAAATATGGGTTTAAAGGAACAGAAAACATAATTATTGCTTATATGAACAGAAGCAAAGGGGGAGATAGCTACATGCATGAGGATATGTTGCACGAGCTTAGAAGAGAGGGATGGGATTTACAGTCTCATGGATTAACTCATGTTGATATGCTTCAATTTAATGAAGAGAGATTTACTGATCAACTTAGAGAGTCAAAAACAGTTCTTCGGGAAACTTTTAATATTAGCGTTTTTTCTTTTATTTTTCCGTTTCATAGTGCAGACTCAAGATATGCTTCCTTATGTGGCAGGTATTACAGAATGTGCTGGACTCGCGCTGAATCAGTAAACAGTCCGCAATATGTATTCCAATCTACAAACGGGACTGCTTATCAGGGATTAAGAAGAATTTCTATAACAAACAATACTGATTTGGAGGAATTTTCAGAGATATTCGCAAAGGACATGGTTATCAGTTCTGACTGGAAGTTTGATGAAGGGCAGGGAACGAGCAGCAGCGATAGCTTACAAGGAATAACAGCAACATTAATTAATGGTGTTGTTTGGGGAAGATAGAATAAATTTATATTTTTACTAATCCTTTATTTATTCTATGGAGTATGATATATCTAAATTTTCCTGGAGTTCGGTATATAAGTATATACCAGGCAATAAAAGTATCCATATGTGGATGGGTGCACTTTTTGTCTTAAATATAAGTATATTATTTTTAGCTTCATTTTATTTATCTCCGGAGAAAGATAATAATTTAGATGCAGAAGAATATCTTGTAATGCATTATGTCTTCAAGGAAGACTTTATTGACTTGAATAGAGGCATTATTTTAGACAGGAGTGGGAGCAAAAATCATGGTTTTATTCATGGAGGAATAAAAATGAATGAGAATGGAGGACTTATATTTAACGGTGAAGATAATTACATAATTGTACCAGATTCAGATAGTTTAAGTCCCAGTACTAATGGGCACTTTTCTATAGCAATATGGATGACTCTTTCTTCAGACTTTAGTACAATTGATAATAAAAACTATAGAACAATATTGGGCAAGGGTTATCCAGGAAATTACGAGTATGTCTTGAGATACTATAATTCTACAAACTCAGAAGATAAACCATATAGGATAAGTTTTTATTTATTTAATTTAAGCGGAGGTCTTGGAGCCGGAAGTTATGTGCAGGAGACAAGCCAGAGTGATGAGCAGTTGCTTATTATTGGAGTTTTTAATGGTACACATGTTCAAATGTGGAAAAATGGTGATTTCAAGGACAGCGATTCAATAGATGATTACGGCATAATATCCAGCAATGGAGAGGCTCCTCTTCAAATAGGAACTTTAGATAATTTAAATTACTTTAAGGGAACTATATCTGAAATAAGAATTTACTCCAAAGCTTTAGACTTTCACGAGATAAAGAGATTTCCTAAAACTTAGCTATTCTACAGCAAGCTGATTGAGTATTATGCTATTTTTCTAGACGGAAATCTCTAATCTCGTTTTGGAACATGGCAGAGACTTGAATTTACAGAAAATTCTGTACTGAACATTATGCAATCAACAAAATTTTCTGTCCAGCTAATTCTACCGCAGAATGATAAAATTATCAGAATTCTCCGTAAACCAAAATGAAATAAAAAATCTAACATATTCTTTATTCGTTGTCTGCCGGAATACTCTTCTTCTTTTTATAATCTACTTGATAGTATATATAATGACCCGAGTTTTAAGTCAGATTTTCAAATGATTAAAAATTATCATCCTAAAGTCGTTGTTATTGGCATGGGCTATGTTGGCTTTCCTCTGGCTTGTGCTATTGCAAAAAGCCAGAAGTATGAAGTTTACGGATTTGATATAGATATGAAAAGAGTTGATCTTATCAACAAGAAAATCTCCCCTATAGAAGATAAACAAGCAGCAGAAGATCTTAAGGAAATATCTCTGCACGCGACAAATGATGAGGGGATTCTTGCAGACAGCGAGATTATAGTTATATGTGTTCCTACCCCGGTAGATCATTACAAAAAACCAGATCTTCTACCGGTGAAGATGGCATCACAAAGCATCGGAAAGCATATTAGGGCTGGACAGATGATAATATTGGAATCTACCGTCAATCCAGGAGTCTGTGAGGAAGTCGTACTTCCTATTCTTGAGAAAAATGGGCTTAAGGGCGGCAAAGACTTCAACCTTGTACACTGTCCTGAAAGAATAAATCCTGGAGATGAGAGATGGAATGTTTACAATATACCAAGAAACGTAGGGGCAGTCACGAAAGAGGGAACAAAAAGAGCCGCAGATTTTTATCGCTCGTTTATACATGCAGAGGTGAATGAAGTATCCTCTCTTAAAGCTGCAGAAGCCACAAAAATTGTTGAAAATACCTTTAGAGACATTAATATTGCATATGTCAATGAATTAGCCCAGTTATTTGATAAAATGGGAATTGATATAGTGGAGGTATTAAGGGGAGCAGAGAATAAGCCCTTCGCTTTCATGCCTCATTATCCAGGATGTGGGGTTGGAGGGCACTGCATTCCAGTTGACCCGTACTATTTAATTGAGAAAGCCATGGAAATTGGATTTGATAATCGTCTTATCAGAGTTGCCAGAGAAGTAAATAATACTATGCCAGCATATACAGTTCGTAAGTTAATAAGCGCGCTTGCCTTAAAAGGAATACAGATACGCGGAACATTCGTAGGATTGCTTGGGCTATCTTACAAGGCACAAGTAGGAGACATGAGGGAAAGTCCCGCACTGGAAATACAGAAAGAGCTTGTAAGGAATGGAGCTAAAGTTCTTTCTTATGACCCTTATTGCAACGGACATTCTACTTCTACAATGGACACAATACTTTCCACATGCGAAGGAGTAATAGTAGCTACAGGGCATAGTCAGTTTATTTCAATAGATAACTGGAAGAATGTAAAGGTTGTTGTAGACGGAAGAAATTGTCTTAACAAGGAGATGATTCTCTCTCAGAATGTACAATATTTAGGGATTGGCCGGGGGTCTTAGCATGGGCAATACTGTTACGAAACACGGTGTCGTGACAGGAATTCTTATTGCTCTTCTTTTTATTATAGGCATTAAGTTTTATTCTTATGATTACTCAAATGTATTCCTGTTTTTTTACAGCATTACTGTAACAAGTGTGATTTTCTTCACATTTTTTCTTACTTATGTCAGATATAAGGACATAAGCGAAATTATTGATAGAAAAGGATTAAGGGGGAAATTGGAGAAGCCGAAGGTTTCATGTGTTCTTGCCGTATATAATGAGGAGAAGGTAATATCTGCATGCATTCAATCACTTATAGATAATACTTATAAAAATAAGGAAATAATAATTGTAAATGATTCAAGTACCGATGGCACAAGAGAATTATTAAGCGTCTTTTCTTCTCATAAAAATGTCAAGATAATAAATCTGAAGAAGAATATAGGGAAGAAGAAAGCTATAGCACGGGGAGTTCTAATGGCTGATGGAGAAATTTTCGTTTTTACCGATAGTGACTGTGTTATGGCTCCGGATGCGATAGAAAGAGTAGTTGAGATATTTTCTTATGATAAAAGTGTTGGAGCAGTTTCTGGACATGGAAGGGCTTTAAATGCTAAAGACAATCTTCTGACTAAGATACAGGACTCATGGTATGAAACTCAATATTCTGTTGAGAAAGCCTTTGAAAGTGCATATGGGAGTGTTACTTGCGTTTCCGGACCATTGGCTGCTTTTAGGCGTGAGGCAATTTATAATTATATTCCAGCTTGGGAAAATGATACTTTTTTAGGTAAAGAATTCAAGTTTGCCACAGATAGGCAACTAACCGGATATGTGCTTGGCTCTTTGTATATAGGGAAGAATTTAAAGAAGAAATATGCCGACTCTCCATTCGTAAAAAATGTGAATTATTCTGAAAGAGAGTGGAAAGTTCTTTATTGCAAATCTGCCCGTGTTTGGACTGTTGTGCCAGATACTATGAAGAAACTTGTCAGACAGCACGTGCGATGGAAAAAAAGCTTCATAAGAAATTTATTTTTTACAGGCAAGTTTTACTGGAAGAAACCAGTCGCTCCGGCATTAAAATACTATTTAGGGGCATTATTTACAATAATTGGTCCGCTAATCGCTCTTAGACATTTAGTTTACCTTCCTTTTCAGGGAGATGCTCTATCTGGAGTGTATTATCTTAGCGGCATAATCTTTGTAGGCTCGCTTTATGGAATTGCTTTCAAATTGGAAAATCCGAAATCTTCTGTGTGGGTTTACCGCCCACTTATGAGCTTAATATCAACTCTAGTTCTATCATGGCTGATTTTCTACTCTCTATTAACGATAAAAAAAGGAGTATGGCATCGTGGATGAGGGGAAAAATATCAGAAGGTCTGCTATTCTTGAGATAGTTGGAATAACAATAATATTATTTACTCTTTGCCTTATTTTAATACAATATGCTCTTCCTTTTTCTATACTATTAAATAAGACCTCTCTCGATTCTTATGTAGATGTAAATAACTATTTTTACAAACCTTTAAACAAAACCTTAACTCCTCTGGGAAATTACAATCCTCTCTCAAAAGTTAATGATAAAAGAGCAGACTATTCTTCCTATTATTCTTATGTCAATTATACTCAAATAGAATCTGAGGCGGCATTGATAGGTGCAGGCAATTACATAAATAAAGGAAATGCTTCCAGCATAGTTGTTTTAAACTATCATGGCACTATTGCAAATAATGATACTGATGAGTATAGTATATCCATAGAAGATTTTAAGGCACATATGTTTAATCTTAAGAAAGAAGGATATGAAACTGTAAAAATTAAAGATTTTTATGAATTTCTTAAGGGCGAGAGAGATATTCCTGATAAATCTTTTCTTCTGACTTTTGACGATGGTATTAGAGACACTTATTATAATTCAGATCCTGTATTGAAAGCTCTCAACTATAGCGCCGTTATGTTTGTAATTACCAGCCAATCCATAGAACAGGATAGAAGATATTATTTGAATGCAAATGAGCTCATTGAGATGCAGTCAAGCGGAAGGTGGGAGATAGAGTCCCATAGCTATGAAGGACATAGCAGAATAAAGACAAATTCAGAAGGAAAAGCCAGCCCTTTCTTTAGCAATAAGATGTGGCTTGACGAAAAGCAAAGACTTGAGAGCGATGAGGAATTTGATTACAGGGTGAGAAATGATTTAGCCGTTTCAAAATACCAGTTAGAAAAATCTCTTGGAAAAGAAATTACGGGTTTCGCTCTGCCATTTGGGGAGTTTGGGCAGAGAGAGACGAACTATAAGGGTTCAGAGAGTGTGATTCTAAACGCCACAGAAGATTATTACAAAATGGTTTTTTATCAGTTTAAGCCGGCAATTAATAAGGATTTTAGAGCAAACTATGCAGACGAACCAGGAAATGATTTTTATCTGGTCATGAGAATATCTGCTGACTACATCCGCTCGGCAGATACATTACTGCAAGAGATGCGAGCAGCACAATCTCTTTCTCTCCCCTATAATGAAAAGTTTGACAATCCAAAACAGTGGGTTAGCGTATGGGGCAGAGTGAATTTTACATATATAGAGAATTCTGTTGATTGTGTCATTCCGCCCCAGAATTCGCTGGACGGAAAATTCTGTACTAAAAATGATACAATCAACAGAATTTTTCGTAATTCAATTATAATATCTAACAATCCGGGGGGTGGAGGTGCAATGGTTTATTTAGACGGCTCTTATCTCTGGAAAGATTATCAAGCTAATGTCGTGATAGATGAGCATGATGTGCAGAAAATTATTTTAGCGGCGCGTTTTCATGATTCTTATAATTATATAGGGTGCAAGTATCAGAGCAATTCTATATCAATAATAAAAGTGAACAACCAGAAGAAAGAGGAGATTAACGAGACAAATATACGTCATTTTCCAGCAGTGCAGAACTATCTTATAGGAAAGCCGGAACTAGGCATAAGAGTTGTGGGAAATCATGTAAGCTGTTATATAAATAATAATCTCACAGTACAGGCTTATCTTAATGATATACCTAAAAATGGAGGCATAGGCGTTCGCCTTGAGAATCTAGATTCCGGAGAGCAATCAATAAAATTCCACAGTATAAAGACTGAAATTATAGAAAAGGATTTATTGTATTAATTTATCAGCGATTAAAAACATAAATATATAAGACAATATTTTAAGAAATATGAAAGTATTAGATTTGCCAAAGTTAGAAGATGAAAAATCAGAACAAACGAGAGGTTTAGTCGAATATTAGTATAGTAAGGAAAGTATCTTTCTCACATAGATTATTTTCTAATAATCCATGGCCTGGTTTTGAAGTAGTAGGCCATTTTTACAGTGATTCTTCTGGAAAGTCTTTGAATGATGGTGAAAGTGATGGAAGTGTAATTACAGTAAAGCCGGAATATAGAACTCAAGGAGAGAGATATGCTGAAATATAGCAAATAACTTTAATTTCCGGAATTTTTTGTTATCTGCTAGATAGGAAATCACGGAAGAGAGTACGATTATTAAAGTGATTTTCTATATATGAAAGAAGATTTGAAAAAGAAGCAACGGTTTTTATTTCACAAAGGGTTAAACAATAAGTTCTAACATATCATTTATATTTTGAAGTCATAATATTAATAGTTATACAAACTCATAAGGCATATTAAATCGTTTAAGCACTCTAAAAAGGTAAATGGAAAAGAGCACGATAAAGAGTCTATATTATTTATTCTACCAAAGAGTATTTTTTCTTTCTCTTACTTTGATAGCTATTCTATCCAAGCTGTCTATGGCATTTATTATAGGATGTGATTCTCTTGGAGAACTCTTTGGGGAGAGATTTCTTGGCATCTGGACTGGCTCCTGCTTAATTATTAGAGGCTTTAAGTTTCTTACATTCTCAAGAATAAGCGCACCCATATCTTCCTTAGAAGGCTCTTCTTGAACAATTTCCTTTGGAGAACTCCTCATGCCTATAAACTTTCCAAAAATTTTAAAGAATAATGAAGTTGTCTGCTGCTGATTAGGCTTATCTTCACTTATAATTTTTTTTAAGAGAGATATTAATACTGCTAGACTATATCCATCAATAGGTTCTCCGCCGTAAAGGTGTTCCATCATCTTGTGGGAAAACTGTGCTGCTCGCAGCTTATTTTTGCCTATGAAGAATCTCTGCATTTCAGAATAATCTAAACCTTCCTTAAAGCCGTAAGTGTGCGAAAAGAAAGTTTTTGCAATTCTATCTATTTCAGCCATTGTCGTTTCAACTGGCTGGTGTTGCCTTGTAAGCCAATCAAGCTCTTTAAGGGCATCCGGTTCAGGCAAAATCAATTGCTGAGTCTTTCGCTTTTGCGATATTCTTCTCTCAATTACAAGAAGAACAACCATTATTGCCAGAAGAGTAGATAATGCAATAAGCAAGGTGACGCGCTTTTCAAGGATAAGTTGAGTAAGAGTCATGGTGATAAAGAGCAATTAGAGTATAAAAATATTACCTGATGGGAAAAGATGCCGCCTGGGTGGGCTTTCTCTGTATTACGAACCGCGTTCCCAGAAATTCAGACAGAATAGCATTGATAATATACTGGTCAAATGCGGCGGTGAATATTCCTGTGCTTAAAGGTATTCTGGTTCTCTCTGATAGAGATTTTACTAAACCGTCAATTTCCTCTTTTGTAAGCATCAATGGGAGTGAGCTAACTCCTCCATATTGAGTGACTAAAAGAGGTTTGTTCGGACCAGGACACTCTAAAAGCCGTATTGATGAGTCTGCAAGAATCCTCTGAATTCTCTCAAGAGGAGTTTTTGGATTGTCCAGAAATGATTGTTGCATTCTTTGAGGTCTCGGCGGCAAAGGACGGCTTATCTGAAGAGCTGGAGAGCGCATATTAAATGGAATTACTTTGGGTTCTAGAGGAAGAGCAACTTTCTGAAAGGATTCTCCTGAAGGACGAAACTCATTTGAAATAAAATCTTCTTTTGCTATCATGGGCCTGACATGACTATAGTTTATTTTAAGAACCTTTAATTCTTCTCTTGGGTGAACTCTTGCTATAACTGCTGCAATAAACTGCTGAAGAAACAACGTTCTGACACTCATCTGTTCGCCCATTTTAGAATCTCGGCAGGGGTTTTATATTAGTTGAAGGAGTATATATCTCCTCGGGTTTTTTATCTTCTTCCGGTTGAGGCGGTCTTGAAGAACCATACATCCTCTCCCTAATGCGTTCTTCTACTATTGTAAGACCTTTTGCTATGACTTTATTCTGTTCAAGGAGTTTATCCACCTTTTCCAGAAACTCTTTGTCTTTCTCAGCTACCTGATTTGCAGGATGCTCGGAGAAACTGCGGGCAGCCATTTCAAAAAGAGAAAGCAGACTTGCAATCTGCTCTGATAATTTATCAAACTTCTCGGCTAAATCAGTATGGACTTTCTGGAGTTCAATTAAATTTTCAAGGAGCTTTTTTTCTATTTCTGATTTATGTGAAGATTTATGCTCTTCTTTAGAAACTACACTCTCCTCCCTCTTTTTCACCATGGTTATTTGACGGGAGTTTTATTTATAAATGTTTTCGCCGATGCGAAAACATGTCTTATCCCTAAATAATGTCCTCTTGGTAAATAATATAAGACTGATAATTTTGCTGAATGGGCATCATTTGCTTTATATTTCATAAAAAGATAGTTTTTTAATATGTGGAAATAAGATTATTGTATAAGTGGAATCTGAATAAAAGAGATTCCTAAGATTATGGATCTGTAGGCTAGTGGTAAACTGACTGGCTCCAGCCCAGTATTCGGGGGTTCGATTCCCTCCAGGTCCATTTAAAATTTAAATTAAAAACACGCTTATAAAGCGTTTTATCTTCTTGCTATAGAGAAGACATTCTTTATGGCAACGATTATTGTCGCCGGTACGAATATAGCTAGTAAGGCTTCAAGTATGCCATTGACAAACTTTATGTCAGTCATCAATTGACCACCAAGACTGGCCGCTATAATAAGCACCGCTCCAGATAGGAGAAATGGTGAAACTTCTTCATCGGCTACATTAAAGAATCCTACAATAAGTCCAAGAATGACTAGAATAATAATCATTGTGTTACCAATTCCGTCACCAGTAGCTCCGCTAAACAGCCCAAGGATTACTGCTAGGATTACACCAATCAGGAAAGCCCAGCTTCCAATAAGATTACCTTTATCAGCTCTGACCATATTTACCTCCTTTCATCGGTATAGATGTATATAACTATAAGGGTTTTATGGTTTAAATAAGTTTTTACTTTACGATTCAGGGTCTTATCCAGAAATAAGGTTACCTCGACAAATAAGACAGGCGGTCAGATTCGAGGTGGCTTAACGTAACCTCAAAAACAGCATATTTCTGCTATTTATAACCTTAAGGATTATAATTTCTTTAACTGCTCAATTTCCTCAAATGATATTGCTGCGCCCTTGAATTTTGTTGCGTAAAGCGCAGCCTCAAGAGCTTTTTTACCTTCAAGACCTAGTATTCCCTTCTTGAAAGCTACATAAACTAGCTCGGAAGAGCGGATAAACCTAAAACTAGCAAATAAAGAGAGGTCTGTCGATGCCAATTTGACATTCTGGTGCGTTCTGGCTGATATCAATTTCTCCAGTTCACGAGGCTTCTCGCACAATATCCTGGTTGTTCTCTCATCTACAGCAATTAAAGTTTCATATCTTTTTTTACTTAATATTGAGCTAAGAGCAAGGCAGGACATTTCAGCTTCGCTTACCACAGGAATCCAGTGGTCGTTTACCTGCAAAGAATGGTTTGCCTGCTCCATAAATAATTTTGTCAGTTCTGATATTTCATTGTCGTTTACTCCGAGAGACGAAGGCATTTCCAATACATTGTGAAATAAAAGAGATTGAACTCTTAAAGCTCCAAGCTCAAATCTCTCGACCTCAAGAGGACGGTCTATTATCTCATATTTTACTTGAGAAGTTATTATAAGCTTTCCATTCCATATTGATTTTAATCTCTCAAGCAAGTCTAACATTCCATTCATTGATAAATTAATCAGTGTGCCGGAGTCAAATATTAGAATTTTCATTATTTATACCCCTTAGTTTTTTATTAAAGCAGAATATCAATGGATTTCCCAAGTTGATTCTTTCTTTATCTTCTTTTCTTATATTAAAATATTCAAGCTCTTTTGTTTTAGATAGTGCTATAAAATCTAAAGAATCCTTTAATATATACTTCATTTTCTCTATTGCAGTAACTTTCATATTAATTTTCCTTTTTCAGAAGAGAAGAAGTCAAGAGCCATTTTAGCCCTTTCCTTTACATTTAGGGTGTGGTAACCGGATTCTTCTGCTCCTTTCTGTCCTGTATATTCTGATAGTTCCCATTGTGTTACGCCTAAGAGCTGGGCTGTTTTGCCAAGCGATATGCCATGCTCGTATACTCTGGAGGCTTTATTGATTGAAGCTTTAAGAATTACATCCTGGATATATGGCTTGAGATTTACAGAGAGAGATGCCAGAGACTTTCTTGCCTGTTCTAGATAACTTTCGTATTCGTGCGTTTCAGAAGTTCTTATTGAAGATTCTGCCAAAGCCATCCACGAATTGAACTTTTTTACAAAATTGCCCCAGTTCTTTGCTCTTTTGTGGTCATTGCGCTCTATCAATTTGCTTAATGTATAAACCAGTACAGCGAGAGTTATGCTGCCGCTGTCCTGTATCAAAGAAGCACTGTGGACGGTTTGATTAGATAATTCACGGAGCTTTACTGCATCTTCATCTTTTAATGCCTGCTGTGTAGCTTCAAGAACATCGGCTATGTGCTCTCCCTCTCCCATTATTTTAAAAGTTTCTGCTCCTATATAAAGCTATCCAGTATTTATAAATTTAAGAGAATAAATATTCCAATAGTATTTAGCAAAAAGCTTAGAATTATCAATTTGTCCAGCTTAACCCGCGTTAAACCTGCAAGCATTAATATACCTATCTCGTCGGGAAGAGGAGAAGAAATGACCAATCCTATCAATGCATATAACAAATAAATTTTTATATATTTGCTTAAACTTTTCTTAATAATTGCCTCTCCTTTTACAAGAATAGAGTTTCTGCTTAGTCTTAAGAATTCATCCTTTAAGGAAAGTCTAAAAAAACTAAAAATTAAAATATCTCCTATTAAAGCCCCTATTCCTCCTATTACTGCTGAAAGAATTATATTTTCTGGTTGCGATACAATAAAAAATCCCACAGCTATTGGGGTGGTAAAGCCAAAAGAAAAAAATAAGCCGAAGACAAACGTTGCAAGTAATTTATTGTTTTTTTCAAGACCAATAAAAAAGTTTCCTATGTTTGCATTGCTGAAAATTATGTATGCGGCAAAAATTATTATAATTAAAATAGTAATCTTTGGATACTTGAATTTGTGCAGGCTCAGCATGAATATTCAAACAATCACACCTATAAAAAAGCAGCGAAAATTCTGGAAAAAACACAAGTTTAATATAGTATAATATCCTTTCTTATTTATGGAAGTTCTTTTAGATACTAATTTTATCCTGGCTTGCTTAAGAAGGAAAATAGATATCGCAGAATCTCTTGGCGATTTGGGTTTTACACCAGTAATACCTAGAGAAGTAATGCAGGAACTTAAGGACTTAAAGCTAAAATCCAGTAGAACTGATAAAGTGTTTATCTCTCTTGCTCTTGAGAAATTCTCCTCTCCAGATTTTAAGAAAGCTAAAGTTGGAGGAAGAACAGTTGATGAAGGCCTTATAAGCAAAGGAAAAAGAGGAATATATATTGCTACATTAGATTCCGGAATAAAACGCATGGTGCCAAATAAGATTATAATAATCGATGCATCAAATGGTCTTTCTGTAGAAAGAGCGTAACACACCATGTGCGTCATAAATCTTATTTGATGTCAAAGTGTCTGACAAACCACACACTTCACGTGGAACACTTTGAGCAATAAAAATTTCTATCTATTAATTTCTAAGGAGTAACAAAATAGAAAGGTTTAAATACGTATTATTCATAGAAAAAATATGAGTTCAGAATTCAATTCAGTACAATTAAGGGAAAAATACGCAGACTTTAATGGCAAAATAAAAGAGCAGATGCCATTGCTTTTAGCTGATGCTAGATATCCTATGTTCACAAGAGAGCTTGCAGAGCAAAGAGTGCAAGGCAGAGGCATTGGAAGATATGTTGATACTGGAGATTTAGTAGATTACAAAGGAAAAGGAGACAATCAGGAAATCAGATTTATTCTAACTGCAAACAGGCAAGGACTTACTGAAACAGGAAGATTTGCTCTAGGACTTATTAATCCTCATTCAGACTATGTAAATGGGGCATTAAATCTTACTAAAGCGAAGGATGCGCAAGGCAAAGATGTAAATGGAGCATATGAAGCTATCTCAGGAAGTGGAGTAATTGCTGTAAAAAGAAAAGACCTAGGAATTATAGGGGCTAGAATGACACAAGAGCAAGTTTTGAATCATAAGGGTTGGAGAATATTGCTAAGACATCCTGATGAAGTTCCAGTGGAATTTGCAGAAGATTTTGAGGGTGCAAAAGAATATATCGGTAAAGTTTTTTTCTCAAGATATGACCAAGCAATGGGAATGTTCCCTTCAGATGGAGAGAAAGTCCCAACTTTAAGGGCGTGGTACGTCAACGGGCTTGTTGGCAGCAGCAGGTCTGATGCTGTTGACTGGAACTGGCTTGATGATGTCAATGGTTGCTCGGTCGGTGTAGCGCCAGAGGCGCTGAGTGCGCCAAATAAGGCAATTGTTAATGAGCATATTGGTCTTGGAAAATTAGGGCTTGCTCAAAGATAAACCTGCAAGATATATCTTTAATCTAAAAATAATTATTGTTTTTTGCAAATATACCATCTATCCAAATGCTTATAAACGTGTTCCCAGAAATAAATAAATGAAGAGGTTAAAGTTCAGTCCACAGGGAAAATTAATAGGTGTGGATGGATCTTGGGCATCAAATTCTAATGGAGAAGATAAATCAGACGAATTATTTGAGAGTCCCGGAGAATTAAAAACGTCATCATCTTTAGGATTTCTAAATATAAAAGATAATGAGCAGGTTAAAGATGAATCTGGGTGGAGTTTATATTCAGAAGGAAAGAAACTTGAGCCCCTTAAATTCTCAAATGGAAAGACACAGGAAGATGTAGTAAATGAAGTAATATCTGCAATTGAAAAGGGAAATAAAGTTGTATTTATACATGGCGTCTGTGGAACTGGAAAGTCAGCGATTGCATTAAATATAGCAAGAAAAATGGGGAAGGCAAGCATAGTTGTTCCTGTAAAGGGCTTGCAAAGACAATATGAGGAAGATTACACATCTAAAAAATATTTAATAAAACCAGATGGACGAAGATTAGGAATAGCAATGATAACTGGTAGGGAAAATCATGACTCATTGATAAAACCAGGAACAAGCTGTGCCGACCCTTTCCTTCCTGAAACAATAAAAATAACCGAAAAAAATATGTCAATGCTCAAAGAGTTCTATAATGACAACCCATTTATAACTCATAAGGCAGACCCGACACTTAAGGTTTTAAGACGGATTTCCATTGCCCCAGCTAATCCTTACTGGAGTCCGATAGTACGTTCTGGATATGAGCTCCCGCTGCGAGATGCCAGGAAAAAGAGATACAAGGGCCTTACGGGGAAAGAGTTTATATTCTATCATAGAAAAGAAGGATGCTCTTATTATGACCAGTATCTTGCCTATATAAATGCCGATGTAATAATATTCAACTCTGCAAAATATCTTATTGAGGGCGCTCTTGACAGAAGGCCTGAATGTGCTGTTGATATCATAGATGAAGCAGATGACTTTTTAGATGGCTTCTCAACACAAGATGACTTAAATATTACAAGACTTGGCAATTCTATTCAGACATTAAATCCAGATAATTATGAAGTGAAAGATGATGTTGACGCATGCATTGAGCTTATTCAACTTGAAGAGAAAAATAAACAAGCTTTGGGTGTGGATGAAAACAGGATATATTCCCTAAACGAAACTAAAATAGGAAAAATATTCATGCACTTATTAAGACATCCTGATTTAGAAGCAGAAGCTTCGCTTGATGATATGAGTTATATAAATTCTGCGATAGATACTGCTAAAGTATTCAGGGATTTTGCAGAAGACACATATGTGACATATAGGAAGAAAGATAATGATTTGGTTGCACAGCTTGTCACAACTAACCTATCTAAAAAATTTGAGGACTTAATGAGCAAGTGCAATGCCGTTGTAATGATGTCTGGGACTCTGCATTCTAAGGAAGTATTGAAGAACGTATACGGGATAAAAGAATTCGTTGTAGTTGAAGCCGAGACTCTTCAGCAGGGAAGCATTGATATTCATAGAACCGGAAAAGAAATTGACTGCAGGTACTCTAATTTTACGTCCAAGAAACATAGTAGGGAAGATTATCTGCGGGCACTTTCAGCCTGTCTTGACAAGTCAAGACGTCCAGTATTAGTTCATGTACAGGCTTTTGAAGACCTGCCTTCTGATTACGAGTGTCAGGCATATGGAGTAAATAACGTCATGTCTAAGGAGAAGTTGATTGCCCTTCAAAAAGAAGATAAAACTGGAAAAGCAATATCCCTATTCAAGTCTGGATTAAGTGACGTTCTGTTTACAACTAAATGCTCTAGAGGAGTTGATTTTCCGGGAGAAATGTGCAATTCAGTAGTATTCACTAAATATACTAATCCGAATAAGAATGGAGTATTCTGGAGAGTTCTTGAGAAGACGCATAGAAGCTATTATTGGGATTTTTATCATGACAAGGCTCGTAGGGAATTCCTGCAGAGGTTATATAGGGCAATACGTTCAAAGGATGATCATGTATATGTTCTCTCTCCTGATATCAGAGTATTGGAAACAGTAAGAGAGCTGCAGAATTCATATGTTGAAAAGTCCAATATTTATCAATAGTTTTAAATAAGAATGGTGAAATAATGTCATATGAAAAGACTGGTGATAATTGGAGGAGGTTTTGCAGGCTCATATATTGCAAAAGAACTTCAGAATGAATATAAAATTACTCTTATAGATAGAAAAAATTATTTTGAATTTACTCCGGGAGTGCCGCGCACATTAACACAGCCTGAACACGCGAAAGCCATACAGATATCGCACAGGAAATATCTGAAAAATGTAGATATTGAAGTAAAAGAAGTAAGAAAGATAGGGAGAAATTACGTATTTGCAGGAAAGAAGAAAATAAATTTTGATTATCTTGTCATATGCACAGGTTCTGAATACCATTCCCCATTTAAAGAGAAGAACATGATAATCTCTGCACGTTCAAAGGAATTATTGGAAAAAAACAAAGAGCTGTTGAAAGCCAAGAATATTATGATTGTGGGGGGAGGTTTAGTGGGCGTTGAAATAGCAGGAGAAATAATACAAAGATGCAAGGGAAAGAAGATAACTATTGTTCATGCACATGACACTTTACTTGAAAGGAATAATTATAGAAGTCAGAAACACGCTGAAAGATTTCTTAAAAGAAACGGTGTAAATATAATATATGGGGAGAAGATAGTAAAGAACAAGGGTAAGATATTCTTTAGCGATAAAGGGAGGGTTTTTACTCCAGATTTAGTTCTTATCTGCACAGGAATATCCCCCAACTATTATCTAATTCAGAATTCATTTAAGAATTCTCTTGATGAAAAGAAATTCTTCAAAATTAATTCATTCCTTCAATTTGATGATTACGATAATATATTTGCCGCGGGCGACATAACTAATTTTAGAGAAGAAAAAACTGCTCAAAATGCTCAAAGGCAGGCAAAAATAGTCGTCAAAAATCTAAAGAGAAAGAAATTAGGAAAGCCGCTTGTAAAATATAATTCTACTAAAACTCCGTTAGTCATAAGTCTTGGAAGTTATGATGGTATATTTGAGTATAAAAATTTTGTAATTACAGGATTAATTCCAGGCATTCTCAAGCTGATAATTGAGAGACGTGAGATGCTAAGAAGGAATTTGGGATTTTAGTTTTAGCCAGTAAGTCATTCCGGGCATAATTATATAAAAAGTGGCCACTTATGAAACTTATTGAACAATTTGATAAAGCAGATTTAGATATTCTAACCATTCTATTAATATGCTCGTCACGTGATATTATACCTACATTATATCCCCTCCTGTCTAGCATATTTGCAGTTGCCATAATATGCGAATCTGCATCCCTGTAACCATTAAACTTAAACTCTCGATTATTATCAATTTTAATTATATATTCTTGATATTTTTCAAATAGTTCCATATAATCTTGGCTATGCTGACCAATAAAAGGTAAATTAAATATACATCCTCTCTCTCGCGGGTCTCTTTTGTAAATAGTTTTTTTATAATCTTTTAAATTTTTAAAATATTCTTCCAGGAGAAATATTTTTCTTTCTACTTCTAATAATTTCTTTCTTCCAGCTGATTGTATAAATGGGGATTCTTTTATGCTCCCTATATACTTAGTTAATCTTGCCAAATGGCTTCTTATCTCGCTTCTTGTCTGACTGATTATAACTAAAGGAAATTCATTCTGGAAATGCTCCAATGATTTCATTCTCTCTATTTCTCCTAATATGACACCATCTTCTATTTCCAGAGACCTTGATAATCCGCATCTTAAAATGCCTATTATCTTGCGCCCTTCTTCAGAATTAAGTGCTGAACAATCTAAAACGTAAATCTGGCTTTCTTTAATATTTGTTTCTAAATTCGGCATTTTAAGAAGATACTCAAGGGCTATTTAAGCATTATTGTTAGTAATTAGAATTTGCTTTGCCTCTGGAGAGATGGATACGATGCTTCTTTCCCAACTCTTTATACTTATGTTGGTCTGTCTTGAACTTTTCAATCATTCCCGCGGCATAATATCCTCCTAAATGATGCGGGATAAGAACATAATCAACTCCACTTTCATAAAGAACTAAGGCAATTGGCGGCTGTTCTGCAGTTGCTATAAACGTAGCCGAAGAATTAGACATCTTTATAACTTCTGCTATAGCTATATTAGCCCCCTGTTCTGGTATTGTTGAAATAACCATCTTAGCTCTATCAAGGCCTATCTGGCTTAAAAATTCCTTATCGCTGGCATCTCCATATATTGCATCTATCTTGGATTTTTCCAGTGCATTGATAGTGCGGGGATTGTAATCAATTACTAGGACTTTCATCTTCATATTTTTTATAGACTCCAATATCTTGTATCCAATGCGATGATAACCGAAGACTATTATGTCATAATATTTCTTTTCCGGAGTACGGTCCATTTGTTTTTTACCTTCTATGAAAAACAAAGCGTTAGTTACGCGGTTAAATATTGCCTGGCTGTAATATATTCCGTAACTGCTTATTCCTATTGTAATTAAAGCTATTAGCACCGCAAGACTCATTATTTCTTGTGTAATATGGCCGGTAGTAAAGCCTAATAAAGTAAGTATGAGCGAAAACTCACTTATCTGACTTAGAGAAAGTCCGGTTAAGAAATTTGTTCTCTTTCCATAGCCAAATAATCTCAAAGTCAGCATAACTATCAAGGGCTTTATTATAAGAACTATAGCCGATATAAATACCGACTGCAATATTAATGTTTTTGTGATTGGGCCCACCATCTGACTCCCAAAGAAAACAAAAAAGAGAACAACGAAGAAATCTCTAAGAGGTTTTATTTTCCCTCCAAGTTCAAGAGTATATTTACTTGAAGCCAAGGACATTCCCGCAACGAGGGCGCCTATCTCAAGTGAGAAACCTAGAGCATCAAATAAAGTTGCGAGAGAAAGCGCCCATCCTATTCCAAATAAGAACAATACTTCCTGACTTCTTGCCAGATAATCCAAGAGTTTATCGAACCATTTAAAAGCAATAAAGAACACTATAAATATTGTCAAAAGTGCAATGCCAAATTTAGAGGCAATAACCAGAATATTCGATGAATTAGTTGACAACGGTATAATCATAAGAGCAAGAGCGGCTACGAAATCCTCCACTATCAAAATTCCCAGAGCAATTCTGCCGTGCAACGTGTCTATTTCTTTTTTATCTGACAATATCTTTACCACTACAACTGTAGAAGAAAACGCTATAACTGCTCCAATATACAATGCCGAAATATTTGATAGTCCGAGTAATACTGCGGCTATGAAACCTATGCCTCCAACAGCCAATATTTCAATTAATCCTGCTAAAGAAGATACTCCACCTATTTCTTTTAGCAAACGAAAATCTAGGCTAAGGCCTACGATGAACAAAAGAAAAGCTACTCCCAGATGGGCAAACCCCTGTATTACTGTTGAATCTGCGCTTGTAGACCCAATTAAGTTGAAGGCAAGAGGGCCGACCAGAATTCCTGCAATGAGATAAGCAATTATTGGCGGCTGCCTAATAATTCTTGCAATAAGTGTAAGAATAGCGGCAATAACGACAATCAAGCTAACAGAAACAATCACCTCCTGAACCATGAGTATCTTTAAATAAAGTATATTTAAATAGCTTTTTATATTGTTATTTATTCTTCTCTTTATTCATATTCATCCCACAATGGCTGGGATGAAGGGCTCATCGCACGCGGCGCGGTGAGCCCACATCATGAAATTTTACCAGTAAGGTTTAAAAAGCAATTTCTTTTCCATACTCTATGACAAAAGTACGCATCAAACTGGCAAGCATTGATATAAATGCTCTAAATCCAGTTATTCAGTCAATAAAAGAAATAACCTCCAAAGCAGGAGTTGTAATGAGAGGACCAATACCAATTCCAACAAGTAGGCTTAAAGTCACAACGCGAAAGTCCCCATGCGGCAACGGCACTGCAACTTTTGATAGATACGAAATGAGAGTTCACAGAAGAATAATTGATATTCCTGCTGAAGACAGAATTCTCCATCCCATTATGAAACTTCAAATCCCGCGCTCCGTCCAGATAAAAATTGAGATGAAGGATTAATCCTAATAAGATTTCATATATCTTTTTATACTATATATCTCATATTTCTTTATGGGAATATCTAAGATTGCTTACTCGCCAAACGGACTAGTCCATTTTTCAGTTGGGGCGATTATTCAAAAAGAAGGCAAATATCTGCTTTTAGACCGGGCTAATGTTCCAGAAGGTTTTGCTGGAGTTGCCGGGCATGTTGAAGTAGGGGAAAGCGCAGAACAGGCAATTATAAGGGAAGTAAAGGAGGAGGTTGGTCTTGATGTTAGGGGATGCAAGCCAGTATTTGAAGAAACATTGTATGGGAGTTGGTGCAAAAGAGGAATACAAAATCATCACTGGCAGGTTTTTGAATGTGAGGTGAAAGGACAGGAAAAGAAAAACAAGGAATCAAAGTCAATTGGATGGTATTCCCCATCTGAAATAAATAAGCTAAATCTTGAGCCTTCATGGGTTATTATCTTGAAGAAATTGGAAATCATATAGTCTAAACAAAATTTTCTCCAGCAGTAGGAGGTCTTACTTCGCCTGTTTTTATTCCACCACTTGGGAATAATCTATACAACTGTTTTTGTGCAGGAGACTCAACAATGTGAACTTTCATGGCAGTAGTCTCTGGCGTAGGCTCTGAAGCCATCTTCACTTCTGAATAACTTTTAGGAGCAGCATAGTAGGGATATCCTGGAGTCATGCCTTCAATTCTTAATATTTTAACTCCTCCATTCATATAGCCGAAATGAATTCTATGGGTGCCATCATTGATTAGGTCAAAAATTCCCGATTCACTTGTATGGGGAACATTAAGTAATTCAGCATTCAGCTTCAATCCTTGTTCTTTTAATGATTGAGAAAGCTCGGCCCCTATAAGAGATTCATAATTTAATCCCCCCGATGTATGTCTAGGTATGTGAAATCTTTCCACAATAGGGGGTATCATAGTCCATTCAGTTTCCTCTCCGGTGGAAGAGCGAGCCGTAAAATCATAAGCCATTTCTAAATTTATTATATCAATTCCTTCTTTGGCAAATAAATGAGCTAGATTTTTCACAACTTCAAGATTCTTCTGATATACACTTGGCTGGGGAGTATGCAATCTTTTTTCTATTTGCTGTTTAGTCAGAAAATCAAGAGCAAAATTAGCATTCTCATAAATTCTTACATTTGGAAATCCTCTTAGTTTAACCTGTCTTAATCTATTTTCAATTGTATCTCCTTGCCCAAAAAAAGGAATTTTCTTTGTTATCTGTATAGATACAATGGGATTCTCTTTAGAACTCATAATAGTAGGCTTTTCAGGTCATGAATATGCATTACTGAAGTATCTGCCTCTGGGATATCACTCCATACGCCTATTGTTTGCATTCCAACTGCCTTCGCAGGCATGATATCGGATTTAGTGCTATTGCCAATATAAACATGGTTTTCAGCAGGGACTCCTGTTTTTTCCGAAGCGTATCTAAAAGCAGAGCCATCCTGTTTAGATAATCCTTCACAATTATTGCTGCAAATTCTGTAAGCAAAGACGTCAGGATTAATTCCAATAGCCCTCAATTTATTTTGAGCAGATTCATAAGGGCTTGAAGTAAGAAGATAAGTAAAAGGATAACTTTTTCCTATTCTTTGTATGAGCTCTGTAGTTTTATTATCCTCTTTAATTAGATCAATAATATCTGCTTGGGAAACAGCAAGATTCATTATCTGGCTTGCTTCTTCTGGCTTGTAACCTGCGGCAATAAGAACCTTTCTTCCAGATCCTAGTTGCTGATATTGCTCTTCAAAATATGCTCTTGCCCCTTTAACATTCTTTAGATCAGCATGTTTTTCAAGAATTCTTGATGAGATTTGATCTCTTATTCTTCCGTTAATTTCTGGATTAGATGGATATAAACACTCATCCAGATCAAATCCTACGGCCTTTATCATCTCCCTCTTTAGCATACAAAGAAAAAATATCTAATCTATATAAAGATTCTTTTCATGAAATATATATTTTAGAAACCCACTACTTTTCCAGTAATATCAAATTCTGCTTTGGCCGTATTGTAACCTAGCCAAAATGCATGGTCTGGGTCACTTATAGCACGCTCTAATCTTAATTCATCTTTAATATCTTTTGGATTGCCTGCGTATTCTCTTAATAATATTCCTCTTTGAGAATAATGCCCAACTATTATTTGATTATCTCTAACTTCTGTAATAAAGTAACCTCTAGGATCATTAACTTCTAAGGGAATTTTTCTGTTTTCTTTTATCAATTTTTGAGCTCTAATGCTCTTGGCATTATCAGGGTCTATACCTATCCATCTGCTTCTGATATTTAACTGACCCGGCTGAATTCCGGAATATTCGCTGACTTTCTCCTGAATTGCCCTTAATCCATAAAGATTAGTTAACCAGGCAGAAACGGCATTGTGGGTTCTGAAATGAGCAGTCATCATAAGATTTCCATTTACTAAATCAAAATAAGCATCTGTAAAACACGGAGAAGAAGAATCTGCTCCTTGGTGAATTAAGTCTTTAGAAGTATCCCACAAAGAAACTAATGAGTGTCTATCCATTGGATTTGCTTTTAATCTATCTCCGCATACTTTCAAGGCATCTATGCCAAAATATTCCCTTAACCTATTTCCATATGTATATGTCTTGTCAGTTTGCTTTTGAGGATTTATCATAGTTTCTCTATATTCTCTTAATTCATCAGGATTATATCCAAATTTTTTTAAATTGCCTTCGTCTTCAAAAGTAGGATTAGATACATTTACATCCAGATTGAATAAGGCTCTTCTCTTTCCTTTATCTCCTGTAAGTTCCAAGTTTACACCAAATCTGTCTAATAAATGCATAACTTCCATCCATGCTTCCAGAGGTTTTTCTGTAGAAACATTGTGGAAAGTAATATCGGAAGGGAAATCTTTAAAGACGGGAGTGGGAATATTTATTACTAATCTATCTGATTCTTGGTAAGACCTTGGAGAAGTATGAGAAACAAAATTGCATATTCCTTCCAAGTCTCCTGAATTAAATCGGGCTATTTCAGGTTTATATCTAAAATTACAGGGATGTAATTCATTTGGCAAGGGAAATTGGGTGCCCTCTATTGTGAGCATATTTATGCCTCCAATAATTTCCTTTTTTACTCCTTTTTCAAAAAAGTTTTCTAGAGCTTCTGCACTTCCTGAAGCATTCCCTCCCGAAATAGCTATTCTTTCTATTTGAGGATTGTAAGCCAGATTAGACAGCATTTGCGGAAGTCCATTTCCATATAAATTGGAGACGATGGCAAGTGGAGAGACGGGTTTAAGCAGACTAGGGTGGGAATTTTCTATTTTTTCCCAAAATCCTCCACTTCCTGCAATCTTAGACCATAAGGTTACGAGAGCAGAATTTCCTCTCGGATTAATAATGTTCAGTTTGCCATTTTCAGGATTGAGGGATACAGATAAAGAATTTAACTTCTCCTTAAAATAAATGGGCTTGAATTCCATTAGATTTATTTTTTCTTTAGGTATTTAATTATGATTATAGTCTAAATGCTATTTTTTCTTCCATAAATACATATTATAACAAGAGATATAATTATTTTTTCAATAAGAGTCATAAACTAAAAAATAGAAAGTTGAGCTTAGGGAAGTCATTAAGAGTTTTCGTTTGTTTTCGCATTTTTCTCTTCTTCATCAAGGCGGTCTTTTTGGGTTCCGCTCTGATTTTCTGGGCTTGCTTCACCAGACTTGTTTCCCCCCCGCTTGTTCCAAGGGTTTTCTATGTTTTCCATTATTCCAACACAGAAAGCACCTATATAGATTTGCGTTGTATATAGTTGTACTTCGTGAGTATGCGGGTCTCTTCTATAATGATTGACCTTTACTTTCTACACCAGATTTAACTTATTCCGTCTCAAAAAGAAAAGTCCAATTCTTAAACTAAGTTATAATAAAAGGAAGAGTGTCTCTTTTATTTCTCCATTTTATCGCTTCTTCAACTGTTTTTATTGACGGATGCACTCCTTCTATAAGATAAGTTCTATCCTTTCACGACTGCTAATGGCTTCAGGCGGGCAACAAGCTGTCCAATGCCCAACTCATGAGAAACACGAGCTACTTCATTAATATCTTTGTAAGCTTCCGGAGCTTCTTCAACCATTCCTTTTCTGCTTCCTGCCTTAATTAGGACATCATGTGAGGCGAGCTCTTTCTGCACTTTTTCTGCTGAAATATTCTTTATCGCATAACTCCTAGATAAAACTCTGCCAGCTCCGTGAGCTGTGCTTCCAAGAGATATTTCTTCTGCCTTTTTAGTTCCAATAAGCACATATGAAAATGTCCCCATGCTTCCGGGAATGAATATAGGGCAGCCAATTTGGCGGTAAATTTTAGGTATCTCTTTTCTTCCAGGTCCGAATGAACGAGTCGCGCCCTTGCGGTGCACACATATAGTGCATGATTTTCCATTAATCTCATGTTCTTCAAATTTTGCAATATTGTGAGCAATATCATAAACTATGTCAATTTTAGACTTAGGAAAGAACTTTGAGAAACTTTTGCGAATCTGGTAAGTCATTAACTGCCGGTTTACAAATGCAAAATTTGCAGCCGCCGCCATGGCAGATTGATAATTTTTTCCAAGAAGAGAGTTAATCGGGGCATAAGCCAGCTGCCTATCAGGCAAATGCTCGAATCCATACTCTTTTTCCATTTTCATTATGTAGTCTGAAGCTGTTTGATGCCCTAATCCCCTGCTTCCTGAATGAATCATTATTACAATCTGCTCTTTCTTTATCCCGAGTCTTGCAGAGATTTTTTCATTAAATATTGTTTCTACCACCTGTATTTCAAGAAAATGATTGCCGGAACCAAGACTTCCCAACTGTGAGCGGCCTCTTGCTTTTGCCCTTTGAGAGACTTTTGAGGCATCTGCTCCATTAATGCATCCATTATCTTCTATTTTTTCCATGTCTTCCTTAGTTGCGTAACCTTTATCAACAGCCCAATTTAACCCTTCATTAAGAACTTTATTAATCTCTTTTTCTTCCAAAGTGAATTCGCTTTCCTTTCCAATTCCTGATGGAATATTCTTATAGATTTCTTCCAGAACTTCCTTTCTTTTCTTAAGAAATTCTCCCTGCGATAAGGAGGTTGCAAGAAGACGGACACCACAATTTATATCAAAGCCCACACCGCCAGGAGATATTATCCCTTTTTCTAAATCAAATCCTGCCACTCCTCCAATGCAGAAACCATATCCCTGATGAGCATCAGGCATTGCAATTGATTCCCCGACTATTCCTGGAAGCTCTGCAACATTTTTTATCTGCTCAAACGTCTTCTCATCCTTCTTAATATTTTCCATCAATGCTTCAGAGGCAAATATTCTGCCCGCAACTTTCATTTTTCCAGTTTTGGGAATTTCCCATATATTTTCAGCAATCTTCTTCATTAATACAATTAGAAATTAGAGTTTATTAAGGTAGTGCTTTAGAAACTGCTTTGGCAGTTGTCAATGAACATCTAAACCAATATGTGACTAAGATTTATTTCTGCAATTATTCAGCATGTTTCAGAAAAGAATCAGAAGCTTGCAAGATATTATGGATCTTATCCAAGAAGAAAAAAGAAGTCTATAAAGTCAAGTATAACAATGGCATTTAGCAAGAATAAAAGAGATTATTACCCAAATTGCCATTTTTATGATAAATTGGTACAAACCTAAAATTATGCTTTCGCTGGATGCTCCGCCGCGCGAATACGAAGGGATTATATATTCTGGTAAGATAGATGCAGAAGGCAAAAGCAATTTTAAGAGAGATTTATCCAATAGCTTTAGAGTTCCTCATTTTATACCTAGACTAAATAATGATAATTTAAAACATGGAAATTTAAGGCATTATGGAATTAACGAGTAGCAATACACGGGCTGGCAAGTATTTCTTCTCTTTCTTTTATCAATATATCCAATTCAGATTTATGATTAATAAAACCAATATACCTTGGATTTTGAGATAGAATACCCGGACGTTTATCATGTATATCATTCATCCACTCACTGACTTCTTTTAAGCTTCTTTTAATCTTCACACTTTGATTTCTGTGATATCTTACCATGTATCGTCCATTGTCGGTTCGGTCCACTTCAATTCTATAATCATAGGACATACATTTGAAGAAATAAAGTAATTTATAATTTTATCTATAGCCGGATTTTCATTCCTTCTCTTGCGAAAATGACTGGAATATCAAAAAGTCCTTGCGTTTACCGCACCCTAAAGGGCGCGGTTTGTCAGACACTTTGACATATCAGAAAACAGATCTTCCAGACCTTTAAACATCCAATACTACCTGGGCTTCCCATCCGCCCTTTTCCACTTCCTTTATCTTCATTTCAGCATAAGTTGCAGCCTTTATCTGCCTAACTTTGTATTCTTTCACTAAATTTCCATATAAGTCGGCTTTTAGACTCTTTCCATATAATTTTACTTCTGCCTTTCCAACTATAAATCCCTCGCTGTCCAGAAGGAATATTATCTCATCAAGAAATTTGTAGAATAGAGATTCCAAATCATCTCCTTCTATTTCAACATGAGTTATTAATCTTGTGGATATCTTTCTTCCTTCTGATGCGTAAAAAGAAATGGCTTTTGCAGCATTTTCAAACAAGTTTGCAGGGGTATGCCCGGCAACTTTAAACTTTATATCTGCTGTATGGTCAAGAAATGTAAATTGCCTCTTCATTAGATTTATAAATAATTGTTACTTTTTATAATTATGGATTTCTTAGATGCTTTTCTTTTGGTTCTCACCATTGCAATTGTTATATTTGGAGGATACTTGCTATGGTCAGACTTCTTCAGTGAACCAATAGAATATCATGGCAGAGCTCAATATATAGAACAGAAATTAGAAGGCAGTTCGCTTCAGTTTTATTCAAACATGAGATTTCAGGATAGACATATTAATTACATGATAAGCGGTGCTTGCGATGAAGAAAGGATATCTTCTATTAAGAAAGCCTTTGAGATAATAGAGCAGGATACAATTTTAGAATTTAGCGAATCAGGACAAATGTCAGAGATGTATGTTACCTGCTCTGATGTTTCCCCAAATTCAGAGAATAAAAGGCACTTTATAGCCGGAGAGGGAGGACCAACATTTATAGTCAATACGAGTCTTTATTCACTTATTTTTAATGGGACAATAGCATTATACAGGTCTGAAAAATGCGATAGACCTCAAATAGCCCTGCATGAGATTTTCCATGTCCTTGGATTTGACCATTCCAGCAATCAAGATAGCATAATGTATCCCGTGACGAATTGCAGGCAGGAAATTGACAATTCTATAATTGAAGAAATTAACCGTCTTTATGAAGATGAGCCCCTTCCAGATTTAGCTTTAAGCGAAGCTTATGCAACGATAAGGGGAAGATATCTTTATTTTAATATAAGCATTTCAAATTACGGACTTCTTGATTCAGATAATATGACTCTCAATGTAAAATCTATTGGGAACGTTATCAAGCAATTCCCATTAGGCTCTCTTCAGGTAGGAAGAAAAAAGATATTCAATGCAGGAAACATAAGAATATCTAAAGATGCAGGTGAAATAGAGTTTGAAGTTATAGGAAACAGAGAAGAGATATCACTTGAAAACAATAAGGTTATTCTTTCTCCTAGTGGTAATTGACAGTGAGAAAATTGAATTTGTACAAACTCAATTTTTTACATTGGGAAAATGTACCCTTGTAAGGTTTTTGACTAAAACAGGAGAAATATTTGCCTTGTGCATTATCTCTTCTATCCTCTTTATGGTGCTTGGTGAGCCACGACCATTGCTATAATCTTGAATTGACCTAATATATCTTCTCAATACCTCTTCTCTTGAAGCGGATATGCAAATTGCCTCATCAACTATGCTTTCTTTCGCCATGTTAATTCCCATGTCTGTTGGAGAATTATATCCTATCTTGCCCGAAATTAATTCAATTAGTTTCTTCAGAACCGCAAAATTCTGTATATCTCTATTGTAATTCACCGATTTTATTCCGTATTTTCTCAAATGAAACTTGTCTATGCTTAGAGAATCATGAAGGTCTGCAGTAGCTGCCTCATATGCTAAGTTGATTGGATGGGCAATTGGAAGATTCCATATTGGGAAAGTCTCATATTTAGCAAAGCCCGCTTCCAGACCTTTACGATATTCATGATAGAGCTGACTTAAAGCAACAGCCATTTTTCCAGAGCCTCCCGCCGCCCCAGTCATTACTATTAAACGCGCTTTAACCGGTATATATGGCTGACTTCTTAATAATTGCAGGGATTTTATAGGATTATGCGGGTAGCCATGCATTTCCTTATGGATATATACATTTATTCCTTTTTTCTCAAGAATGCGTTTACAATGGAGGGCATGGAGCTCTCCAGAATATCTAGTAATGACGACTTTATTTGCTTTTAAGCCGAAACTTTTTATGTCTGCAAGGTCTTTCAATATTTGCTGTTCATAGCTAAGCCTAAAATCTGGGAGCAATTTTTTAGACTCTAAATCTCTGGCATTTATGCAGTATATTATATCGCATTTATTCAGAGAGCGTATTAGATTAACTTTTGCTGTTGCTTTATATCCCGGGAGAACTCTTGAAGCGTGCAAGTCATAGCATAGCTTTCCTCCGCATTCCAAATAGAATCTTTTATATCCCTGCATGCGTTTTAAAATCGCATCTTTCTGCAAGCGAGTGTACTTAAACGAGTCGAATCCTATTGATTGCACCATTTTTATTTTACAATAATCTTTCCTTTCATTGAAGGATGATTTTCACAGTGATAGTCAAATGTGCCTTGAATGTTAAATATGTGCCCATATTCCTCATTCAAACCTAAATTAGATGAAGACTGCTCGCTCCCCGTATCAAAAGTTACAGTGTGAATCAGAGAATCACGATTTGCCCAGACTACTCTTTCTCCCGCATTTATCTCAATTATTTCAGGCAGGTAAGATGAACCCTTAATATCTACATAAGATGTTTTTATCTTCTTTTCGTATCTGAAATCGTTATTAGTCAGAAGAGCGATTATAGCTATTATTCCTATTGCCGCTATCAACAGAATCAAAGCAATCGTTTTAGGCTGCATTATACCCCTATTTTTTAACCTCATTGAACTTTTGGTCTTCACGAGATATCTTTACTCCTAATTTTTCCAATTCTGCCACATGCGCATTAATGAAACTTTCTGTTATCTGAACTATGCGCACCAGCTCGTTTCTTTCTGCCAAGAGAGTAGAGATTGCACCCTTATGATATCCTATCTGCTCGTCTTTTGACGTTGCTGGCTGCTGCTCTTGGACCATAATCGTAGATATATTTAGAGTATTTAAAGCTGTTTATTTTCTTGCTCTTGTTTGGCAAGGAAAAGCTTAAAGAGTAATAATACGGCAAAATATTATGCCCAGATGGGACAATGGTACTCCGTCGCACTCGAAATGCGATTTCCTCACGGATCTCCAGGTTCGATTCCTGGTCTGGGCGCTTGCTCTTGAGTTCGGCTCCTCTATAGCTCGTGTTTTCAATCGAAAGAATGACAAGGTATCAGAATTTGTGAGTCACGTCGGGTCTGGGCGTCAGTCCTCAAGTCCGATACCTCAACATCGGGTCGGGATTTAAGAGCAGTCGTACATTTCTGTGATACATGACGGATATACACCATTACGGAAAAAGACTAGAGCAGGCATTAGTACACATAGAGAAAGCACCAATTCCTAAAGCAAACAAGGAATCTCTTTTAGCTTTCTATCGTGCATGTGTTGCTGATGGCATCAAAGCAGGTAAACTCCACAGATACTTAGGAGATCTTCTGTTCTTAACTCGTAATAATAAAAAGAAGTACATTGACTATACCAGAAAAGATATTGAAGAAATTGTAGTACGTATAGAACAATCTGCTTATGCAGAATGGACAAAGTATTCTTATAAAATAGGGCTTAGAAAGTTCTTTACATGGTTAAAGGGCAAAAGATAAGCAAAAATAATCTTTGCAAATTTAGGATTCATAATAAGAACTCTTCTATTCCCTTCAATTTTCAAAGTGTAGTTTAATGAGTTTACTATTTCTTATTTTGTGCTCAAACGAGATTTTATCTTTAATATAATAAGAATAATTATTACCAATACCGTTAAGCTTCCTAATAGCCAGTAAAAAGCCTTCTTTATATCTTCAAGGTTGCCTTTAGAATCGTTAACTTCCTCTTTGGAAACGGCTTCATTGCTGATGAAAGTTTCGGAATGACTATTTTGATTAACAATATAAGAGAAAACCTCTATATTATTCTTATCCTTTATCACTATTCTCTGAGCATTTTCATAATAAGGCAATATTAATTCAACATTTGCACTTTCTTTTATGATTGTTGTTTCATTTCTACCGGGAAAATAAATTTGGTTGCCTCGTTCGTCAAACCAATTAGGATCTGGCGCAGTATGAACTTCCAAGGGGAAGTTAAAGTTTTGAGAGTAAAGAGTTATTCCATCAAAAGCTACAAGGCTCAAATTATATCCCTCACGAGGCTGATTAACTGGAGGATAGAAAAAAGATTTAGTCAAAATAAGGCTTTGCATATAGATATTGCCCCTATCATATTTTAGAGTCAAAACAAAAACATCTTGATTAGGTTGTTGTGTTATTGCGCCCGCTAAACTAGATAAAAACCATAATCCTACAAGAACAATTAAAAATTGCCGTATGTTCATTTATCTATCTCCAAATTGTTGTAAAACGTCATTAATTAATTTTTCGTTCCATGGGCCAAATGAAAATGGTTCACATCCATGACATCGCATGATGCTATTAAACGAAGGTCTAAAGATCCCAAACTCTGTATAACTACACCCTTCAAAGCATCCGATCTCTAAAGAATAGTTTGCATCTTCTTCAGTACAATCAATTCTACTTTCGTTTCCACATCCGCGCCCAATAAAATACTTCCATTGGGAATTTTGTAGGCATTCATCACGAGTTTGTTGTAAACCTGCATAACAGTTCTTGAATCTATCCTCAGTTCCGTATGAATGATGGCTTCCAGGGTATTCTATGTATTCATCTCTGAGAACTCCAAATTGATGGCCAAATTCATGAACAAAGGTTGTTGCTTGAACAGAGTAGGGACTAGTATTCTGGGCAAGGGGTGAGGAAAGCATTATTGGGGGACCGGCATTCGATCTAAAAGAGTTATCTATAATGAATGTAACATATTTATTAGGCAATAAACAATTTGCGTCTAGGGTGGGATCCTCACAAGAAGCCTCTCCCCACCCGCCTTCAGGTTTAGAACAATAATCTAAAGATTGAGTTTTATTTACATACCAAAAATTAAATCTATTCACATTGCTCTTAAAGGGTTCAATAGAAAATAACCCTTTGTTGTTCCCATCCAGATCTAAAAAATATTCTGAAATTTTTTTTAAAACTTCTTCTCGGGTATCCTGAATTTGTTCACACCTAGAATCATAGTTACTTAATTCTGTAAGGGACTTGGTATAATTCAAACTCCTAAATCCATCCTCCGGATTTTCACAATAAAATGTGATTGAATTTGTAGTTGCATTAGTACTTACTAAGTTTGCTACTATTTTCCCTACTGAATACGTATCCGCACAGAATGTCTGCAAAGCATCCCCACATAACCACTCAGCGCCCATGACCTCATCGAAGAAGCCTACAAATATCACATTTGCCCTATCAGCGGAAGCATTGTTATGGCCAGTTATAAGCTCGTTGCATAATGTAGAATCAATTTCTTTAAACTCTATTGAGAAAACCTCTTCCTTGTTGAAGGAAAGACCCTCTTGGTCTATTAAAGTTATATTAACTAAGTAGTTGTTTCTTCCAATTAATATTCCTTGATTTGCTTCCCAAGTGGTAATTAAACATTCCTCCTGTTCACAATCTGCGTTTCTTCTAAAAATAACTGAGTTATTAATTGAAATCTCGTAGATTGCCTCTTTCATTAATTCAAATCCACTACCTAAGGGATATAAATTGATTAACTGCCCACGAGGATACACTAAATCAAAATCGAGGGGTGTCTCAATCGATTCAAAATTTACAGAATCAAATATTTGCTCACAAAATTCAGTAGAATTAATGCACCTTTCTCCCTCATTACATCCACAAACAGAGCATTTTGCTATACTATTGCCAAAATAGCAATAGTTAGGTTTGGCCTGCATGCATTGCCCATAGAGGGTGCCATCTTTACAAGTTTGATCTATATTACTGCATACCCCATCTAAACATCCCCCCGTACAATTAAACAATAAATTAGCCCTTACCCCATTTGAACAATAATTTTCTTGTAAAGTACAATTAAGACCGAAACAATATCTCGTTATTACAAATTGTTCTTTTCCAGGTTTTGTTGCATTTAACAATAAGCAACTATCAGAATGCACTGAACCGGAATAATCTAATACATTGCCCCTCATATTAAAGTTTAATCCATTCGGATAAATCTCACTAGCGTCAGAATCAGTACAAGTTGAAGCGTTTATATTAACAAAAATTGTATCCTTAGCAGAGGTGTTTAAAGAGTTATTTAAACAATAAATTCCAAATTCTAATAAATTTGTTAGCTCATTTAATGGTCTTGCATATAAAGTGATATTTCCACTATTTTCTGTTAGGTGTTTTGAGTCAAAAGGTGTCCCGTCTGATAAATATACTTCCGTTGTATTTAATGAGCAATAATCTGCGCCAGTAAAATTCCAGCTTAAAATTAAAGGCGAATTAAAATCTACGGTCAAATTACTATCTAAATTGTTTATCTTTAAGTCGGCCAGTAGGATAGAAGAGACGGGAATTATTTCAATAGAGGCGCATGCCCCATTATCACACTTCCCGCTTGGGCAGATATAAGTCTCACTATCAAAATATCCATCTGAAGTGCAGAAATATTCATATAATCTATCTTTATAACGTATGTATTGCTCACTTCCCACTGGATAAACGTCCTTACCACATAAATCTGTTTGATTTGCTTGGACGAAAATTTCTGAATTTCGATACATATTCCATGTGCCGATTGTACTTGCTTTTATGCTATAATTTTTCCCATTATCGTTATCCACACATCGGGGGGCGCAAGCTGCCCCAGTACATCCATAAGGACATTTATAAGCAATATTTGTAACACTCGTGCCAGAACAGTAACCTTCTTGCAAATTACAATTGCTTCCAGAACAACCATCAACTCGTACGTACTGCCAGCTTCTTGGCCCTGTCTGATTTAAATAAAGACATATGTCTTCATACCATGAACCAATTCCATTGACGCGCCCATCTGCCAGCCCTTTCTTGTAATAATTTAAACCGTTAGGATATGTCGAATTTGAATCCGAATCATTGCATATTGGGCCAATACTATATGCAGTTCCAACCTGCGGAGCAAAGCCAGTTATATCGGTTTTAGAATCAGATTGTCTGCCAAATAGTTTATTAAAAAGATTGTCAAAACTAAAAGCTGAAACTGTAATTGGGCTTAAAATGAAAACAAAGATTATAGCTAATAAAATTATAACCATATTTCTTCCCCTTACCCTCACACCAACCCCTTTCTTTACCATATATAGCTTCATTTAAAGAGGAGAGGATATTTATAAATTTTTGGAATAAAAGAAGGTGATTAGTACAATTCGGCACTAAATATGCCTCCTTACACATATATCAAATAACAAGATAAAAACAAAAAGCAGAACAAAGGAGATAAAAAAATATCTGTCAACTTTTCTCTTCCTTAAAAAATCATTTTGTACAGCCTTTGGAAAATCTAAGATTTCTTTATCAGATACGTTCATTGTATAAAGATTGAATCTTTGCTTTGTAAATTTTCATTGAGTTGCTGTATAAATATTCCTCTCTATTGAATAGCTCATAATCCGTAAAATAATTACACACAATCCGAAGATAAAGATTCCCAATGTAGAAACTAATTTCAACATATTTATGAAGTATTAATGAACTATTTAATGAAGATAAATGGAAAGAAAAAGGCACACTTAAAGAAGCAAAAAGAATATACTCACTAGCTAAAGAAAAATTTCCTGATGTTGGAGATTTTAAATTAGATAACTTAGGTTTTGATCCCGGAGAGAAAAAGCTAAAGTTCTTTGATGTTTTTCCAGTTCAAAACAGAAAAATATAAATACTAGCGACGATATTCTATAGCACGAAGTGTACCAACACTCTTAATCCAAAACATAAGTGTAATAGGGAATTGGACTCTGTGCTTGCCATCTGGTCTGGGCGTAGTATATTTTTGACAAAAATCAGAGCATCGGCACTGCCACGAGATAATGAAGCATGGTTTCAATAAAGCTTAAGTGAGCTTTTTAAGAACTAGGAAGTTATAGAAAAGCTTATAAAGTTCTGATAATGTCCATTACCATGAAACAAGCTAAAAACTCTCTAAAGAATGTGAATGTAAATCAACTAGAAATAACATTAAATAAGTGTTTAGTGTGGTTTTACTCTTACCCTAGAAATAAAATAGGACTTACTGACCTTGCCCAGTCCATTAATTCATCTAAAACTGCTGCAAAATTGGTTGTAGAATCTTTAATAGAGAGACAATTTATTAATCGAGAAATTATTGGAAGAGCTTGGTTGCTATCTGCAAATCAGAAACATCCTTATTTTATTACTAAAAAGATTCCTTATAATCTTAGCAATATTTATGAGTCGGGCATCTTGGATGCTGTTTATAAGGTGGTACCTTCCTCCCGAGCCGTTATTTTATTTGGAAGTTATAGATGGGGTACTGATGTGGAAGACAGCGATATTGATATAGCCGTTGAAGTTGTTGATAACCATGATTTACAGGTAACTCACCTTGGGAATATTGAGCAACTTGGTTATAGAAAAAATGTTCCTGTTAATTTACATTTATTTTCCCGTAATAAAGTGGATTTAAATCTCTTTGCCAATATTGCCAATGGCATAGTTTTGGATGGCTTCCTAGAGGTCAGAGTATGAATAGGATAAAACATCTTGACAAGAAGAACGCTCTTAGTATTATGGGTGCCGCAGAGCGAGAGATGCAGTTTACGCTTAAACAAGTTGTTACTGATGAATCTGCATTTAATATTATAAGAAATATTTATGAAAGTTTTCGAATGTTGGGCGATGCCCGTCTAGTTTCTAAAGGAATCGCATCAAAAGACCATATAGAGCAAATACAAGAACTACAAACTATTAAAGTAAAAACTGAACGCCCTATCAAACTTATTGATGCTTTAAGAAAACTTAGGCACAATATTAACTATTATGGATATATTCCTTCCAAGGCAGAAGCAGATGATGCTATATCTATAGCACATGCTTGCTTTACTCCTCTATTAAAAGAAATAAGAAAAGAACTAGAAAGAGAGAAAACTAGAGAAATTCTTTGAGGAAGGTCTTATGAAATATATTAGTGCTACAATAAGGAATAAATGGCATCATTTTAAATAATTACATAGAGGTTTTCAAATGAAAGAAGAAAAGTATTAAAAGCCGGTTTATTTTCCTATTCAGACTCTGAAAGGAGGTTTTATGACTGAAGAAACAATAACTATAAAGAAGGAAAGCATATGGAAATATTCAACTTTCATTCTGGTAGCACTTTTAATTATAGTGCTATTTGTATTTTTAGGAAAGGATAATACTCCAACTACCGGAAACGTAGTGGCTCCCGACGATTCTGTCGTTCCAGGAGTTAAAGCTGCAACAATAGATGATGATGCAATACTTGGAGAAAAAGATGCTCCAGTTACAATAATTGAGTTTTCAGATTATCAGTGTCCATTTTGTAGAAAGTTCTGGACTGAAACATTTCCCCAAATTAAGAAAGATTACATTGATAGCGGCAAGGTGAATATGGTTTTCAGAGATTTTCCTCTTGATTTCCATCAGGCAGCACTTCCAGCAGCTCAAGCCGCTGAATGTGTCCGTGAGAAAGGAGGAGATTCTGCTTACTGGAAAATGCATGATAAAATGTTTGCAGAACAAAATAAATTAGACAGTGGAAGAGAAAACGGGGCGGTTACAAAAACAATAACCTTTGGAGAATCTGATATTATAAGCTGGGCTAAGGAACTAGGATATGATATAGGAGACTGCTTAAAAAGCGGCAAGTATATATCTGAAGTACAAAAAGACCAGGCGGATGGAGCTGCAGCAGGAGTACAAGGAACTCCAGCATTTTTCGTTAATGGAAAATTGCTATCTGGCGCACAGCCTTATTCTGCTTTCAAGCAAGCTATTGATGCCGAACTTTCCTAAATATATCTTATTTTTTAATTTTTATTTTTATCACTATAATTAGCAGAACCGACTGCTTCAGATATGCTTCTATATCCATCTTTTCTCAACAACTGCACTAATCCTTCATTAATTTCACTGATGAGGTTTGGTCCCTGATAAATCATTCCGGTAATCAACTGCACCAGATTTGCCCCTAATCTTATTTTTTTATATGCATCCTCTGCAGAAAATATTCCCCCAGTGCCAATAATTATGTATTTTCCAAATGTTTTCCTATAAATATATGATATTAGAAAGTCAGACTTTTCTTTGACTGCCATACCTGAAAGGCCTCCCTTCCCTAAATTGTGCTTTTTAGTCAAATTAGAACAGATGAAACCATGCACTCTATGATGCCCGGAAATTTCAATTATTTTGTTTAGCACTTCTTTGCTCAAATCAGGAGAAATTTTTACGAAAATTGGCTTTTCACATTGCAGTTTGTCAACTTTTGACAAGAGTGAATCATAAAGTTCTGGATTGGTAAATGGCTCGCCCCCATATGCGTTGGGACAGCTTATATTTAGCACGATATAGTCTGCTATTTTACTGAAAATCTTAAAGGAAGAACAATAATCAGATATTCCTATTTTATTGTCTGCGGTTTCTATGCAATTTGTCTTAGCAATGCTTACCCCTATTGGAATGTCTCTCTTGCTTTTTTTCAGTCTTTCATATATTGCCATCGCCCCCTCATTATTCAGGCCTAAGTGAACCCAAAGACTCTTTTTTTCAGGCAGACGGGAGAGCCTTATTCCAGGGTTGCCAGCACATCTTCTATCCGTAACGCTTCCTATTTCTGCAAAACCAAATCCTATCTTTCCCAGTATATTGACAAGTTCTCCGTTTTTATCGAATCCTGCTGCCAAACCTACAGGATTTTTAATTTTCATTCCTAAAATGTCTTGCTCAAGGGATTTGTCACCGTAATAGTATGCCGAAGAGATAATCTTCTTTGTTGTCTCATGCGATGCCAGAAAAACTCCTCTTCTGATAAATAAATTGTGCACCTTTTCCGGGTCAAATCTAAAACATATTGGCTTTATCAGGGATTTATATATTACTCCGTTTATTTTATTTCTTAATTTAGTGCGGGAAAGCATATTTTAAAATAATTTCATTGCTTAAAAAATTATGCTTGTCAAGAGGAAAAGCTCTTATTTAGAGTGCCAAGATACTTTCTAACCTAGTTCTATCGAAAAAAATTATGAACTTCGTAGTATATGGCAGTTACCTCATAAAAGAACTTATTTATTACACACTCTAGGATCAGAATAATATTTATAAAGAGACAAATCTTACAATTTTTAGAGGTAATATGAAATTAAGTGCTTTGATTTTTGCATTGTGCATGGGGATAGGAATGGTCTCAGTTGTATCTGCAATAGATACTCAGATAAATGTCCATACATGGTCTGGAAACGAAGTTTCAATATTCGTCCTTGATGGCTCCCAAGTTTATTATCTTTTACAAAGCTATTATCTTAATTCTAACCTTAGTGGAGATGTCAGCGCATTTTACACCGGTGATGCCAGTAAACTTTCTTTCAGAGTAATAGTAAAAAGGGAGAAAGAGCAATTATTGTCTGAAAAATTCGGACCGTATGATGCAGGAAAAACAATTTATATCCAAGCAATACCTGGTAATTTATCAAGTGATTATAGAGAATTCTGGAAGAATTCTACTCCAGAGGTCACAATTGCAACCAATGTCAGCAACATGACAGTTGCCAATAACTCAACCTTTAACAATACAAATATTTCAGAAACAGCGGGAAAAGAAAACTCTAATAAATCTCCAAAAAATAAGTCTTTAAGCGGGCTGGCAGTAATAGACTTAAAATCTTCAACTTTTAGAACGATAAGCTTAATTATTTTAGGCATTATAATTCTTGGCTTTATGGTATTCCTCGGTTTTAGGGTGGCTCCTTCTTTGATGCAGAATATTGGAGGGTCTAAACAGCCGCATGTGCCTGCTCATATGTCTGCTGCAGAGCTTGAAAGAAGATTGAGACAGAGCGAATATAAGCTCCAGAATGCAGAAAAAGAAATCAATAAGCTAAAGAATGAAGAGAAAATTAATGAAATGGAAAAGAAGATATCTGAAGAGAAAAGACAGCTTGATAAAATGAGGCGGGGACTTTAATTGCTCCAAATGGGTCTTATACCTCATAGATTTCTAATATTTTAGTCGTTTTCATTTGGAGGCTGAGAAGATTGTTTGAACAATCTTCGAGGTGCTCAAGGATTCAAAAAAATCCTTGACACTTAAAAAATACTCTGCATTTTGTCACGATAGGATTTTTTATTATCTTTTATATCCTACAATAGTTCTTTTTACTCTGTTCATTGTGAGACCGAAACACTTTTCTGTTTGCTTCCACTCATCTCCTTCAACATGAAATATCTGAAATTTAATTCCCGGATTATTCCGCGTACCAATTATAGTCTCATCAATATCTGGGATTGCACGATTTACATATATTCCTTCTACTTTTGCATGGACTAAACTGCTTCCCGAACCAGCATTAGCAAATTGCAGTTCTATCATATCTCCAACTGCAAGATTTGGCTGGTTATCCCTAAGAATTATATCTTCTAGTTCAAACACCTTTAATATTTCTCTGTTCTTTCTTAATCTTTTAGAATACATATAAACTTTATATTTAGATTAAGGTGACATTTTTTATAAGCTTTCTCTTGGACGATTTTTAACAATAGAAAGAATATTTAAACCATAAAATAGAAGTTTATATATGGAGATGCTTAAAATCAAAAATAGGCACATCACAATATTTATAATATTGATTGTTTTAATAACTGCAGGTTACATCATGATAAACAAAAACACCGAAGATTCTCAAGACAGAAAAATATTGCTTAAAACAACGGAGGGAGAAATTACGATTGAGCTTGACAGAAACATGCCAATTACTGCGGGAAACTTCGAAAAACTTGTTGAAAAAGGATTTTATGATGGAGTTATATTTCACAGAGTGATAGATGGATTTATGATACAGGGAGGAGACCCAACTGGCACTGGAAGAGGCGGTCCAGGGTATATGATACAAGATGAGTTTGGTGAAAATAATAGAAATAACCGTAGCACAATATCAATGGCAAATGCCGGACCAAATACTGGAGGCAGCCAGTTTTTCATAAATCTTGTTGACAATAATTTTCTTGATGGCAAACACCCTGTTTTCGGGAGAGTTGTACAGGGAATGGATATTGTAGATAAAATAGGCAAAGCGCCTACTGATGCGAATGACCGCCCAATAAAAGAAGTAAAGATAATTGAGGCAAAGAGATTATAGTCATTGCTAAAAATAGGTCTTATACATCATAGCTTGCTGTGATTGGGATTTTTATTATTGAATACAGAGAACTGCCCTTCTGAGGGATATAAGAAATGAAGTTATCCATATTTTCTAAATTGCATATGTTTATGAAATATATAACAGATTATTTTTTCTACACATGGCTTTTTAAACATTTAAAAAGAAGTTTAAATACTCCTTAAAAACCCGGGTGTTTGCGTCGCCATCTGAAAATGGTGTATGAAAAAAGACAACTTTCATAAGGTTTAAATATCGTTCATTTCCAGCACAAATACATGAAAAAAAGAATTTCGCTAACTATGATAACAGTTGCACTGGTTATGCTACAAGGAATTGCCGGAGTGCTTGCATTGTCAGAGTATGAAGAAGTCCTGTATTATGATTTTAGCAAAATGCAGAACGCAAGCAAGAATATCATTGTTTCTGACTTGTCTGGAAATAATTTAAATGGAATAGTTTATGGGGCTAAATTGAATAGTTCTGGAGGTCCTAAAAACGATGGAGCTATTGAATTTGACGGAATAAATGACAGGATAAGAATAAAAGACAGCAATTATCTAAGTCCAAGTAATAAAAACTCTTTTTCTATAGCATTTTGGATAAGATTTGACAAGACTAACTTTGTAGGTGAAGGAAGTCAAAGAGACTATATTAACTTTCTAGGCAAGGGCATACCAAAAAACCATGAATATGTATTTAGACAATTTAATGGCTCTAGCAAGAGCGGCAATGATAGAGTTAGTTTCTCTATGTACAATTCAAATGGGGGAGCAGGAGCTAGCGTGTATGTTCAAGATCCAATAAACAAGACAGAATGGATGCATCTTGTTGCAGTCTATAATGGGACGCATATTCAACTTTGGAAAAATGGTGTTTTGAAAGACAGCACATCTCTCAAAGAAGAAGGGATAATTCCCAGGAACGGTAAAGCCCCACTCCAAGTAGGCACCAGGGATGGAAAAAGCTATCTCGATGGTTCAATAGACGATTTACGCATATTTAATAGAGCATTGAAAGAATCCGAGATAAATTCTATTTACGACTCTGCCTCGCTTTTGGACAATTCCCCTATAGAATCAGTAATTAATATCTCTCTAAATTCAACAAACAATACTTTACCATCTGTATCTCTAGATGACACAAAAAACTCTTCATTAATCAAATTAGATAAATTCGGAATAAAGGAAGTCTATTCTACTTCTGGCAAGGAATGGTTCTCAAAATGGGATAACGGAGTAGAAAGAGAATTTTCAGGTGAAGACCCGCAAGACTCTTGGTTTGATGCAGACCACGGAAGCGCTAATTACAAGGTTGACGGAGATGGATTATTCAAGATTACTGGATCAGTCCCTAGAATGTATATTCATGATCCTGAAATGAAAGAAAGCTGGGAAAATGTAGAAATGACTGTGTATGCTATGAGAGTTTCAGACAGCAATATCAACTGGGGTGGAATCGTAGGAGTAGCAAGAACAAATCATGGAACAACTGCTCAAGAGACAAAGAATCTCTGCGACACAAGAGGCATAGCGGCAAGAATGCGCCATGATGGAAAGATAGACTTTGAAAAAGAAACAAGACATCCTTCTTCAAAAGTAGTTTCAAGCAAGCCAAAATGGTCAGGTGGCCTTCCAAAGAATGTATGGATTGGATATAAGTATGTTGTTTATGATTTACCAAATGGGAATGTTAAGCTAGAGCTTTACTTAGATGAAACAGATGGTCTGAATGGGGGGACATGGGTAAAAGTCAATGAATTTGAAGATAATGGCAATAACTTTGGAGTTGGAGGCTCGGCTTGTGCTACTGGTATAAATCCAGCCTTAAAGCTTGCAAATGGTCAGCGCGATGGCTCTGAATCAGGAAAGCCTAACATCGCAGTATATTGGAGAAGCGATGGAGTTGGGAGTGATGGCTTAGTATATAAGAAAATGAGCGTCAGAGAAATTCAAGCGTAAGAAACAGAAACCCTTAAAATCTCTTTTCTTCTATAAAAGTAATGGAAAAAGTGTACTTTTACAACACCCTCACGAGAAAAAAAGAAGAGTTTAAGTCAATTAAAAAAGGAGATGTAGGGATATATTCTTGCGGTCCAACAGTATATTGGTATCAGCATATCGGAAATTTGAGGACTTATATATTCTCAGATGTCTTAAAAAGAATCTTAAATTACAATGGATATAAAGTTAAACATATTATCAATATAACTGATGTTGGACATTTAACATCGGATGCGGACGAAGGAGAAGATAAAATGGAAAGGGCCGCAAAAAAAGAAGGCCGTTCTGCACATGAAATAGCCGAAGAATATTTTAGAGTCTTCAATAAGGACTTGCAAAAAATAAACATTCTTCAGCCAAATCTCTGGGTCAAGGCGACAGATCATATTGATGAACAAATCAAGCTTATCAAGACTTTGGAAAAGAAAGGATATACTTATCGTACAGATGATGGAATTTATTTTGACAGCACAAAATTCAAGAGTTATGGAAAACTTGCAAATCTCAATATCTCCGGGCTTCAGCAAGGCAAGCGAGTCAATCACGGAAGCAAAAGGACAAAAACAGATTTTGCATTATGGAAATTTTCAGAGACTCCGGGAGTTAGACAGCAAGAGTGGAAATCTCCTTGGGGAGTTGGATTTCCAGGATGGCATATTGAATGCAGTGCCATGAGCATGAAATATTTAGGCAAGAAATTTGATATACATACTGGAGGACAGGACCATATTCCCGTACATCATACTAATGAAATAGCCCAGAGCGAGGCGGTTACAGGAAAAAAGTTCGTAAACTACTGGATACATGGCGCATTCTTGCTATTTAAAGGAGAAAAAATGTCAAAATCGTCTGGAGGATTGTACACTCTTTCAGAGCTTGAAAATTTAGGATATAATCCTATGCATTTTCGTTATCTCTGCTTGCTTACGCATTATCATAAACCCCTTAATTTTTCCCTTGATAATCTTGATGCAGCAAAAAATGCATACGAGAGAATTAAAAGAAAGATAATATATTTAAAGGAAAAAAAGAGCAAGGGCGAAGACAAAACAGAAAAGTATCAGAAAGAATTTGTTATGGCGATTAATGATGATTTGAACATTCAGAAAGCCCTGCAAATATTCCAGAAATCACTGGATGACGAAGAATTTGATAGCTATGAGAAATTAAAGATGCTTGAGCATTTTGATAAGGTTTTAGGGCTGGGAGTGGCGGAAATGAAAGAGGAAAGAATTGCTATTCCCAGTGAAATTGTTAAATTGGTTAAGGAAAGAGAAGAAGCCCGTAAGAATAAGGACTGGAAAAAATCTGATTCTCTGCGTCAGAGGCTTAAAGACGAAGGCTATTCTATTTCGGATACTCCGGAAGGCCCAAAAATTGAGAGAAAATAAAGAGAATTTCTAAACCTTCGCTATCCCCATAGCAAGCTGGAGAGTAGTGCATCCAGTTTGAGCAATAAAAATCCCATCAAGCTAAAGGGTATTTTTAAGCCTCAAACTGTAAATCGTAGCGAGCTAAATGGTATTGCATCCAGTTTGAGCAATAAGTAATTTTTAAAAACCATAAATCTTCATATTTATATGAATGAAGATGATATAAATATAAGAAAGGCCATTAAATTTGGAAGCGTCGGATTAGTAGGTTTAATGGCTCTCGGAATATACATTACAAATAGGTTTGGATGTAACTGTCAAGAAAATAGGGAATATATGGAAGAGGCGATAAAGGCAACTCAAAATTATAGTTTTGAAACAAATATCGAAATACGTAGCTTTAAATAGGCATTTTTCTTTGATTTATTATTATATGTGTCGAGAGATATCAGGAAACTGACTATTTCTCATCTATACTTATGGAAAAGTTTAAAGCACTAGGATTGAGCGAGAACATGCTTAAAGCCCTTGAAGTATTGGGTTTTGAGGAACCTACGGAAATACAACAGAAGGCAATTCCCTTAGCATTAGCTGGAAAAGATATTATTGGCGGTTCTGCTACCGGAAGCGGCAAAACTCTGGCATTTGGCAGCAGCATTATAGAAAAGATTATACGTGGTGCTGGTGTGCAGGCATTGATAATAACTCCCACGCGTGAACTCGCCGAGCAGATAGGCAAGGCAATTTATACTTTCTCACGCTTCAACAAATTAGGAATTGCCATGGTATATGGCGGAGTTGGATTAGGGCCGCAAGTTGAGCAAATTGCAAACGCAGAAGTTGTTGTTGGAACTCCTGGGAGAATACTTGACCATCTTGAGCGCGGCACACTCCGTCTCTCAAAAGTAAAGACTCTTGTTCTGGATGAAGCAGATAGGATGCTTGACATGGGTTTTATAGAGGATGTTGAGAGAATAATTTCCCAATGCCCAAAAGAAAGACAAACTTTTCTATTTTCAGCCACAATAAGCCAAGATATATCACACATTGCAAAAAAATATATGCATAACCCAGTGGAAGTTTCTGTTGAGAGCTATGTTGACCCTTCAAAACTACAACAGGCATACTATGATGTTCCACAGCATCAGAAATTTTCCTTACTTGCAAACTTGCTTCAGCATGAACATCCGGGACTGGTTATGGTATTTTGTAATACCCGCCGAAATACGGATTTTGTTGCACGCAATTTACAGCAAAACGGAGTTGATGCAATAGCAATTCACGGAGGATTAACACAAGCAAAACGCAACTCAATCATGGAACATTTTCATAAGGGAAAAGTATTTGTTTTGGTATGTACGGATGTTGCTGCTCGTGGGCTGGACATCAAAGGAGTATCTCATGTCTATAATTATGATATTCCTCCAAGCGCTAAAGAATATATTCACAGAATTGGAAGGACGGCACGTGCAGGCAAGGAAGGAAAAGCAGTAAGCATCGTTTCTCCAAGAGATTATGATAACTTCAGAAATGTGCTCCGGGACTCATCTCTTCACATTACCCAAGAAAATCTTCCACAAATACAATCAGTGCAGGTCCGTCTATTTGAGCAGGGTGAACGCAGAGGAGGATTCCAGAGAAGAGGGTTTGGCGGAAGACAATACGGTGGCGGTGGTGGCGGATACAGAAGAGAAGGGCTTGGCGGCGGCAGAGGACACAGAGAAAGAGATTCTAGAGAGGGCAGAGGGTTTGGCGGAAGAAGAGATTCACGTCAAAGTTTCTCACGCGGACGTTCATATAGCTCGCGCGGAATGAGAAGATAACTTTGTTATGTAGATTTTTCTGATAAACCACGCACTTCATATGCAACAGATAGGAACCAACTTAGACTGAATTCAATATTGTTCCTGCAAATTCTTCCAATTCTTTTATATTCTTTTTCTGCATTAGATTTTGTCTCCATGATGCGGCTCCAGGTATGCCTCTTATAAAATTACTTCCCAGATATTTTATTCTTGAAATATCTGCAATGCCATATTTTTTTGATAGCTCAAGATATTTAATGAAGAGATTTAGATTATCCTTAAAACTTTTCTCTCTCTCTTTTCCTTTATTCAGATAATACAAAATATCTCTGAATATAAGAGGATTGCCTATTGCGGCACGAGCAATCATCACTCCATCCGTAATTTCAAGCATCTCTTGAGCTTTTTTTCCTGAATTAATATCTCCATTTCCTATAACTGGTATTCCTATGTTATTCTTTACCTTGGCAATCCATTTCCATTCGGCAGGTACGTCATTACCATGATAAGCCATGCGCGCATGAATAGTCAATGCATCGGCTCCGGCTTTCTCCACATACTTGGCTACAGTCAAAACATTGTTTTTCTTGAAACCTAAGCGTATTTTTGCTGTAACAGTAAAACCCGCATCTTTCATGGTTCTAATCATTCCTTTAATTTTTTGAGGATTTCTTAACAAGTAACTTCCGGATTGATTTCCTGTAATGCGAATTGAAGGACAGCCGCAATTAATGTCTATTAAATCATATTTGGAAAGATAAGGTGCAACTTTCTTAAATTCTGATATATTGTTGCCCGTAATTTGAATTGCCCCCGGCTTCTCTCCCGGATAAAGTTTCATAAGCTGCTCTGTTTTTTTATTCTTGTGCAATATTGCTCCAATATTTAACATTTCTATATACGCTAAACTTGCTCCGGCTTGCTTGCATATCTTTCTGTAAGCTGCATCGGTTATATCTACCATAGGTGCAAGAACAACAGGATTATTCAGACAGATGCCGCCTATTTTTAATTTTTTCATGAATATCAAAGAAACTCTTGATTTTTATGTCTTTTCACTTACAAACCTGCATAAAATGCACCTGCAGGACTTTTGAATCTGGCGGGTTGAGATACGCAAATGAATTTGCCTGTTCTAGTTCATTATAACCTAGCTTGATTGCCGCCCTATAAAGTCTGCTTACATTCAGATAATTTCTCGGCGCTTCTGTTTCAAGAGTTCCAAAAGAAATTGGTTCAATAATCCTTCTTCCTCTTATTGTTATGAGCCATTTTTCACATAATATCAGCTCTTCAAGAAGAGGTTTAAAGAAAATCCAGTTCTGTCTAGCACACGATTCTTTATTAGATGTTAATCCTTGAGAATCACTTAATTGCAATTTAGGATGCATGCAATTGTTATCTTTTCTTTGATTGAGTGTCTGACAATATATGCATCCGTCACACTGAATTACTGGAAATTCCTGGAATGTCTCTTCGGTGGATTTTATATTTCCTATTGCACCCATAGTTATCTAAATTTAGACTGCTCTTTAAATATATTGCTATAAGGTATGCGAATGTTTAAATAGAATAAAGTCGCTTAAATTATATGGAAAAAGATATAGATAGAATACCTAAAAATGGTGAGACTGATATAGTAATTAGAGTTGATGATTTTGGAGGAAGGCGGGGAGTTACAATAAGGGAATTTGTAAAGTCTGAAAGATATACAGGTTTTACTAAGGCGGGAACGCGCATACCGGCGGAGCATTTCGCCGTTTTTAAAAAAGCAATTAATTCAATTGATGAAAAAGAACTTCTTGAGGCGCCAATACAGCAGCAATCTCTTGGAAATAATGAAAGCAAGCCCGCGTCAAGCAAGAGCCAGCCAAAGAAACCTAAAGAAGACAAGATAGAGTCAATTGAAGAACAAGAATTCTAATTACCTTTATCTATCATTGAAAACGTATTGATTATCTCAGGGTATTTGTAAAAAATTCTATTTAAACCTTCAAATATCGCCTTGTTTAATCCTTCATGAACAAGGTCAGTAATTGATATTAAGGCAGCTGGACTTTCTTTAGAACTAATAGAACTGACTTGCACCATAAAAGCAGGCATCCCAAGTATTTGGCCGAACTTGCGGCAGTTAAGAAAATTTAGATCTCGTGAGACCATATACGGCTCTATTCCATAACTCGTCCAATAACCTTTTGCTAGTTCATGCAGTTTTTCAGTTGGATTATTTCTTATATTATAAATTTCCGCTATGTAAAATGAATTGAGAGAAGGATCATGACTTCTATCAAAAAGGACATTGGAGATTGGACCTAATCTTGATCCATTAATTCCATCACTGATGCACTTATACATACCATGTGCAGCTTCCGTCATAAATTCTAATTTATCTATAACATCATCCATAAAATAGTTATCTTTAAAGCATATATAAATCTTTCTATTTATGTAATTAGGTAGTAATAACAATTATCATAAGAAAAATGGGGTGTGACTCTCTAATTATGATAATATCTTCTACTTTGCGTAAAGTACTGCTCCACATCCAGAATCTTGCTTTTTTCAAATAAAGTTTAATTGAGATTCTTTCTTTTATATCATTTTCTATTTCTCTGCCCATATAAATTTCTAGAAAATTATAGTTAAAACCCGGTTAGTTTAAGTCGTTTTAAATCGTGGCAATATAGGAAGACCTATTTGGAGCAATTAAAGTTGGAAATCACGGCGGAGAGTGTGATTATTAAAGTGATTTCCTATAAAAATACAAAACAATAGAAATATTTATATAACACACACCCATAAAGTCAGCATGAATAAGAGGTTAATTTTTCTAAGCATATTATCCCTGCTAATAATTCCTTCTGTAATAGCTGCTATTTCAGTTGAGAAGATAGATAAGGGCTCAGTGGTAATAGCCGAACTTGATAATCCTGCCGTCTTTGATTTTATAATAACTAATAACGGGCAGGCAGATTCTGTGGAAATTTTCTCTCTACTTGGAGTATCATTTAGTCCAAGAGGGACATTTGAAATACAAACAGGAAAAACAACTATAGAAGTAAAAGCATATCCTAACAAAGCAATACGAAAGATACCGGGGCCTTATATATTTGAATATCAGATAAAAGGAAGAGAATCTTTCAAAGACACTTTAACTATAACAATTGCAAAGCTTGAAGATACAATAACCATTGAGGGAAGCAACTTCAAACCAGGAGATACAATGGTTAATGTTACATTTGCAAACGTCCAGAATACATATATAAACAATATGAAAGTCTCCTTGAGGTCTGAATTTTTTGACGAAAGCCGAATTATCTCATTTAAACCATATGAATCTCAAACTTTCTCTATACCGATAAATATGGAAAAGGCAAGAAAGCTTAATGCAGGAAGATATATCTTAAGCGCTTCAGTTACTCTGGAGGATGCTAATGCCAGAATTGAAGGCATATTAAATTATTTAGAGCAGCAGGGAACTTCAATATCAACAATTTCTGACGGAATAATAGTAAAACAAACTACTATAAAAAAGACAAATGAGGGAAATACACAATTGACAGACACAATAACTACGAAAAGAGATGTATTGACAAGATTATTTACTTCATATTCAAGAGAGCCATTATCTGAAAAACGCTCCGGGCTTATTGTTGAATACCAGTGGGAAGAGAATCTAACGCCTGGAGAGTCATGGTTTGTTACAACAACCACTAACTATACTCTGCCATTCATACTTCTTTTATTGATTGTTGTTGTAGGATTGCTTGTTAGCAGATATTCAAGAACTCATGTTAAAGTGATAAAGGAAGTATCTTATGTAAAGACTAGAGGCGGACAGTTTGCACTAAAAGTCAGAGTAAGCATAAAGGCAAGAAGCCATGTAGATAGTGTACAGTTGGTGGACAGGCTTCCTGGAATGACTAAACTTTATGAAAAATTCGGGACTAAACCTGATAAGTTTGATTCTTCCACAAGAAGATTATTCTGGAATATAGATAGATTGGAAGCAGGAGAGGAGAGAGTATTCTCATACATTGTATACTCTACAATTGACATACTCGGAAGATACGAATTACCTCCTGCTGTAGCCGTGTTTGAAAAAGGCGGAGATACCCATGAAATTATATCCAACAGGGCATTTTTTGTCTCTGACAGCGTAGGAAAAAGTCAGGAATAATTTTAGAGAGCTGCTTAAGTAATCTTTAAATATGCTCCTGCTGTGAAAATCTTATCCCCTCATAGCTCAACGGTAGAGCGTCCGGCTGTAGTCAATGACTAGCGTGGATTTTCCACTAGGAAATAAGATGAAACGTGACAAGACGTGTTTGGATGCAAACATGGCAGAACCCGGAACACCCAAGTTCGACTCTTGGTGAGGGGATAAATTCTATATAACAGAAGCGTCTTTGGCAAGAGGCACAAATACAAATCCAGGAAATTCTTTTTTTCCACATATTCCCCCGTTTTCTTAATCTGAAAGATAGAATGCTGCATAGGCACAAAGATTATCCCATCTTTTTTGAGCTGGCTATAGAGATGAATTGGAATTTTATCACTTGCGGCACTTACTAAAATTCTATCAAAAAGAGCTTTTTCTGGGAGACCTTTTGAACCATCTTTATGAATAATTGATATATTTTGATATCTTATAAGAATTTTCTGTGATAAATCTACAAGTTCTTTTATTATTTCTAAACCATATATCCTGCTTTTCTTTGAAATCTCTGATATCAACGCAAGCACATAGCCAGAACCCGAATCTATCTCAAGCACATTCTGCTCATCTTCTAATTCAAGAAGTTTGAGCATAAAAGCTATTGTTGATGGTTGAGATATAGTTGCTCCATTTACTAAAGGAAGAGGCACATCTTCATATGCATATTTTCTTTCTCCAATAGGTATAAAAATCTTTCTTGGAATAGCCTTGAATGCCTTAATAATTGAATTGTTGAAACCATGGGCTTCCAGAACAGCAAGGAGCGCATTTTTACTCATCATATTATAATGATTTGTATTATATATAATTGCCGTCAGTAGGGCAAATTTATAAGCAGAGAAAACTTATATAGGCAGCAAGGAAATATACGATGAAGTCAATAAAAAATGGTAAAAATATAGTTTTGGGAATTGAATGCACTGCGCATACTTTTGGAGTTGGAATTGCAAGGAAAGGCAAATTCCTTGCAAATGTGAGAGATATGTACACTACGGAAAAAGAAGGAATTGTGCCTTTGAAAGCGGCTGAACATCACGTCTCTAAAGCCCTAAAAATATATTCCGAAGCTCTCAATAAAGCAAAAATTAATGAATATGATATAACTGCGATTGCCCTGTCAAATGCACCCGGACTTTCTCCTTGTCTTCTTGCCGGATTGAGATTTGCAAGAGAAAAAGCTGAAAAATTAGGTGTGCCAATAATTCCTGTAAATCATTGCATAGCCCATCTTGAGATAGGGCGGAGCATTGGAGCGAAAGATCCTGTTTTGCTATATGTATCCGGAGCCAATACGCAGATTATTGCTTATGCTTATGGAAAATACCGTGTTTTCGGGGAGACGCTTGACCTTGGAGTTGGAAATCTTCTTGATAAAATTGCAAGATATGCCAAACTTGGCTTCCCCGGGGGACCAAAAATAGAGCAACAGGCATTGGAGGCAAAAAAAGATAACCTTCATTACATAGAGCTACCGTATTCAATTAAAGGTATGGATGTTTCTTTTTCCGGAATACAAACAAAAGCACAGCAATTATTTGACAAAGGAATTTCACTTGAACAGCTATCCTTCTCATTGCAGGAGACAGTTTTTGCAATGCTAGTTGAAGCAGCAGAACGTGCTCTGGCGCATACCGGAAAAAAGGAATTAGTTTTAGGGGGTGGAGTGGCGTGCAATTCCCGTTTGCAGGAAATGTGCAAGATAATGTGTAAAGAGAGAGGAGCTAAGTTTTTTTGTCCTGCAAAAGAGTTCTTAGTAGATAATGGAGCAATGATTGCATATACCGGAGAAATAATGTTCAATGCAGGAGATTATCCTAAAAGCCCAGAGGAAGTAGATATCAAACCGCGCCAGCGCACAGATGACGTTCAGATAAATTGGAGAAAATGAACATAAAAAAGAGATTTTTAAGGTCTAGCGGGCATCGCGTTATAGATACAGAGAAATTATAGTGATTTCTCATAATTTTATATTCAGAAACTAAGTATTAAGTAATGCAATATTTTGTTTAATTTTCGTTAAACAAAATTACTGAAGAGGATAGAAAAAAAAGAAAGATTTATTTCTTTGGAATTACTTTAGGAGGTCTAACCTCATAAGCTTCAGCTAATGGAACTCCTTTTTCATCAAGTTTAAAAAGATAATTAGTTTCGTCATATCTTATAATAGTCTCTCTTTGTCCATCCCCCTCAAGATCTATTAACTTAATTTCAAGCTTATTCGGAACTACATACTCTGCCTGAATAGTATTGGCTCTAGGAATTGTATTAAATGGCTGTTTGCCATCTAAATATGATATTCCATTATAAGCCATAATAGAAACTACTCCCGTCGCTATATATGTAATTAATTCTTTTACGCTCATGCTTTTAGCAAAAATACATAATATATAAATCTTTCTCTCTATTACTTCTAGATAGTTTCAACAATTACGTCAATCTATCCGCTTTATACATAGAGTTTCTCTTTCCTCCTACCCATAAATTTCAAATCAATAAAAGACTAGGGAAGATGCACAAACAGAAAATTATATTCTTAGAATTCAGAATCTAAAGACCGGTTGATAATTGGCTTTCCGTCTAATTCTACAACAGCCACTTTCCCATCAATAACATAAAACTTATCTGAAATATCATTTCCGTTCAAATCAGCTTCTTTTATAAGATAATTGTTTTTCATCTTTTCCATCTCAATTTCTTTAACCATCTCTAATCCATCATTGATACCAATAGCGGAAGAACAACCCTTCATAAAAATTATTGAACTATAAGCTATAGAGAAAATTAATGTTGATGCTCCTATTCCATTTGCTATAAGTGAATTATACCATTTTTCTGCCATTATTTTAGTTACTTTCATGTATATTTAAATTTGTTTATATTCTATTATTATAATTCTTCAGGAAAACCATTCATAATTTCAATTTTATCAGAACCATTATATCTTGTTCCGAATTGTCCATACTCTCTAACATGATTATATGCCCAATTATCTAATTTTACTTGAACTCTCTGAATTGCTTCCCAGTTTTCAGCATTATCTGGCAAATATTTTAGTTCTATCCCATCTATTGCATCTGTATTTGTCAATTCTAAACTTACTGTTTTGCCTGAATATTTATCTAGTTCCCACGCCTTTTTTAATGGTGCTTCAAGTTTTCCTTCCCGTAATCTTTGCAATTCTTGAGTTCTCCTTTCTAATAGGAGAATATAGTCCTACCCATCAAATATTGCTCTCATAACCAATAGGATAAAATTGAAATTTATAAAGGTATATTATTCGGGAACCACCGCACCCTAAAGGGTGCGGTAAACGCAAGGACTTTTTGATACTCAAAAATATGTATCGTTGCCATTCTTGCCTTGCCCTTAAAATTGTTTAAAATTAATCTTGTTTGCTACATGACATTCTTATTAACAACGTAAAAAGATTTATAAACCTATTTTTTCAGTTATATTAAACCGATGAGGTATAAATTACGGAGGCCACAATGGACTTCTATAGTATAGTTGAAAAAGCAAAGAAAACAGGAAAAGTTGACAAGGGAGTAAATGAAGTTACTAAAGCAATAGAGCTAGGTGTAGCTAAATTAGTAGTATATGCGGCAGATGTTGAACCAAAAGAAATTGTAGCTCATCTTCCAATTCTAGCTAAAGAGAAAGATATTCCGTGTGTTGAAGTTGATTCTAAACAAAAGCTAGGTCTTTCGGTTGGCATTGGAGTGAAAGCTGCTGCTGTAGCCATCATAGATGCAGGCGAAGTTAAAGCAGAAGTTGCCCGCCTGAAGGCAAAGTAGGAGTGAAACTTTATGGCAAAAACTCAAAAAACAAAAGACTCTCCTAATGAGGGGGGCAATGTTTCCAAACCTAGCAGAGTTTCTACGGATGCTCCGGTAAATGGATTAGTTGAGGAAATTATAGGTAGAACTGGCGCAAGAGGAGAGATTACTCAAATAAAATGCAAGGTATTGGATGGTAGAAACAAAGGAAGAAGCATGAGGCGAAATGTAAAGGGCACAATAAGAGTTGGAGACTTACTTACCTTACGCGAAACTGAAATTGAAGCGCGCAGGATACGGGGAAGCAGAGAGAGGAGAGGAGCTTAATGGTCAAATGCTTTTTTTGCGGCAGAGAAGAATCGCCTGTTAGAGGAGTGCATTTAATTAAAAATGATGGTTCTATACAATATTTTTGCTCAAGCAAATGCAGGAAGAACACTCTTAAACTTACAAGAGATAAAAGAAAACTTAAATGGACAGAATCCTACAGAATAGCCAGAGAAAAAATTGTTGAAAAATCAAGGCAAAAAGATAAAGCTGCTGAAACTGAAAAGAAAATTCCTGAAGTTAAGAAAAAGTGATTTTTTATGCCGGAAAACTTATTTTTGCCATAATTTGCCCCCATTAAAAGTTCGGAGCTTTATCGTCGGCAAATCTATTATATATTGCAGAAAGGTTTTTAAAGGATAGCCGTCTCGTTTAGACGTAAAAGGTGATTTATGGCTGATAAAGAAACAAGTTCTAAAGATTATAAAGCTGAGAATATCAAAGTATTAGAGGGGTTGGAAGGAGTAAGACTTCGCCCCGCTATGTATATAGGTAGCACGAGCAAGGCAGGACTGCATCATTTGGTATATGAAATTGTGGACAATGCTGTTGACGAGGCAATGGGCGGATATTGCGACCTTATTGAAGTATCCCTCAACAAAGACGGAAGTGTTACTGTTACAGATAATGGGAGGGGCATTCCTGTAGATATGCATCCAGTATATAAGAGGCCCGCTGTGGAAATAGCAGTCACAAAACTGCATGCAGGGGGAAAGTTTGACAAGTCAAGCTATAAGGTATCTGGAGGATTGCATGGAGTAGGAATAAGCGTAGTTGCTGCATTGTCTAAACTAATGCGTGTGACTATAAGGAAAGGAGGCAAAATATACAAACAAGAATACAAAATAGGCAAGCCGTTCTCCGACTTAAAAGTTATCGGAGAATGCGAGAAAAAAGACACAGGAACAGAAGTTACATTTTATCCTGATGAAACTATCTTTTCTACTACGAAATTTGAATTTTCGGTTCTTGAGACTAGATTCAGGGAAATTGCATTCTTAAACAAAGGAGTCAAGATAACGCTTAAAGATGATATAGGTGGGAAAAAAGAAGTATTTCATTATGAGGGAGGGCTTGTTGAATTTGTCAAGTGGGTAAACACAAACAAAGATGTTTTGCATAAGCCGGTTTATTTTGTCAAGGAAGAGGACAAGGTAATGGTAGAGTGCGCAGTGCAATACAATGGAGGATATCATGAGAATGTATTGAGTTTTGTAAACACCATCAACACTGTAGAAGGCGGAACTCATGTAATTGGATTCAAGACTGCCTTAACACGTGCAATAAATGATTATTCTAATAAAAACAAGCTGAACAAGGATGAGAATTTTACTGGCGAGGACGTTAGAGAAGGACTTACAGCAATAATATCTGTAAAAGTTCCTGAACCGCAGTTTGAAGGGCAGACAAAAACAAAGCTTGGAAATAATGAAGTAAAGGGAATAGTAGACAGCGTAACTATGAACTCATTGCTGATGTTTTTTGAAGAAAACCCCACAATAGCGCGCCGCATTGTAGATAAGGCGATGGAAGCGCAAAAAGCACGCAATGCCGCAAAAAAAGCAAAGGAACTTGTCAGAAGAAAGAACGCATTTAGCTTCGGCGGATTGCCTGGAAAGCTTGCAGATTGCTCAAGCAATAAAAAAGAAGAATCTGAACTATTTATCGTGGAGGGAGACAGCGCCGGAGGCTCCGGAAAAATGGCTAGAAACAAGGAATATCAGGCAATTCTTCCAATCAAGGGTAAAATACTGAATGTTGAAAAAGCAAATGCAGTAAAGGTGCTGTCAAATGAAGAAATTGCAAATTTAATTACTGCAATAGGCACTGGAATTACAGACCAATTTGATTTAGAGAGATTACGATATGGAAAGCTGGTCATTATGACTGATGCAGACGTAGACGGCGCACATATTCGCACGCTTCTTCTTACTTTTTTCTTCAGATTTATACCAAAAATAATAGAAAACGGCAATTTATATATTGCTGTACCCCCGCTATACAGAGTCAGACGCAGGGGAGACCATTATGTATATAGTGATGAAGAGTTGAAGAAAATTATCTCAAAATTAGGAAATAATATTGATGTACAGAGATTCAAAGGTTTGGGAGAAATGAATGCAGATCAACTATGGGAGACTACAATGAATCCAAAGACAAGGATGCTTAAGAAAGTTACAATTGATGATGCGGCTCTGGCAAATGAGACATTTTCAAAACTTATGGGTGATGATGTTGAGCCTAGAAGGCAGTTCATCGCAGAACGCGCGCACGAGGCGCAAATTGATATTTAACATGTCAGAAAAAAAATTTTGTCCAAAATGCAGGAGTGAAAATGTAGTTATCGAGGGCTCAATGATAGAGTTCTCTAGCGGGGCAATGTTTTGTAAAAATTGCGGATTTAAAGATGTTATTTTCCCAACAAAGGAAGAGATAATTAAAACCAGGTTAAAGAAATAAAAATGGCACCAAAAGACGCAAACGGAGAGAAAGAAGACAAGATTGAGCAAGAAATACTTGCGGATGAGCAGAAGAGAAGAGAAAAAGAACAGATAGGGTCTGAAAAAGGAGTTGCCGCTGTGGAAATTGTTGAAGAAATGGAGCAATCTTTCATTGACTATGCTATGTCAGTCATAGTTGACAGAGCATTGCCGAGTGTTGAAGATGGTCTCAAGCCAGTACACAGAAGAATACTTTATGCTATGCATCAGTTAGGTCTGGATCCCAGCAAGCCGACCAGAAAATCAGCCACAGTTGTAGGAGAAGTCATAGGTAAATATCATCCGCATGGAGATGTAGCAGTATATGATGCGATGGTCAGACTAGCGCAAGATTTTTCATTAAGATATCCCCTTGTTCATGGGCAGGGAAATTTTGGTTCTATGGATGGGGATAGTGCGGCAGCACAAAGATATACCGAAGCTAAACTAAGCAAGATTTCTGAAGAATTGCTTACTGATATAGAGAAGGAGACTGTTAAAATGAGGCCTAACTTTGATAATTCTTTGAAGGAGCCTGAAACACTTCCTGCCAAACTTCCCAATTTATTACTTAATGGAGCAACGGGCATTGCCGTAGGCATGGCTACTAATATACCACCCCATAACCTGACAGATGTGGCTGATGCAATTATAGAATATATCAACAAGCCTGAAATAAAAATAGAAGAACTGGCAGATATTGTAAAGGGTCCTGATTTTCCAACTGGGGGAATTGTTACCGGCTCTGGAATACGCGAGATGTACTTAAATGGAAAAGGAAAGATAATAATCAGAGCAAGGCATACAATTGAAGAGCATAAAGGAAGGCAGGCCATAATAATAACTGAAATTCCTTACATGGTCAATAAGGCTGAACTTGTCAAAACTATTGCCCGTCTTGCTACGGAGAAGAAACTGCCCGATGTTTCTGATCTTAGAGATGAATCGGCAAAAGGAAAAGTAAGAATAGTAATTGAGTTAAAGAAAGATGTGGATTCTAAATTTACATTAAATAAACTTTACAAAATGACAAATATTGAAACAAGTTTCGATGCTAATATGCTTGCTCTTGTTGGAAAACAGCCAAGAATACTCAATATCAAGAACATCATTGAAGAATACGTCAAGTATCGCCAATTGATTGTCCGTAAAAGGTCACAATTTGAATTAACCAAAGCTGAAGACAGATTAGAACTTGTTCTTGGATTGCTTCTCGCATTAAAAGAGATTGACAAAGTGGTTGATTTCATAAAGAAATCTGAAAACACAGGTGCGGCACACGAAGGATTAATGAAGAAGTTTGCACTAACTGACAGACAGGCAAAAGCAGTTCTTGAAATAAGACTTCAACAGCTTACTCATCTGGAATCAGGAAAGCTAAAAGATGAAGAGAAGAAACTTAAAGAAAGCATTTCTGAACTAAAGAGAATACTTGGAGATGAAAAAGAGATTCTAAAGTTAATCAAGAAAGAAGTGAATGAACTAAAAAGCAAGTATGGGGATGAGAGAAGAACTAAGATTATCAAGAGAGTTGAAGAAATTACTGAACAAGACCTTATAGAAAAGAAAGATGTTGTTGTAATGATAAGTGAAGCAGGATATGTAAAGAGGGTAGATGTTAAAGCTTATAGGGAACAGAAGAGAGGGGGGGCAGGAGTCAGCGGGGCTGAACTTAAAGAAGAGGATTTCGTAAGAAAGATGATTACATGTTCAACTCACGACTATTTGCTGTTCTTCACGAATAATGGAAGAATTTACTGGCTTAAAGCTAATGACGTGCCTGCGGCAGAACGTCAAGGCAAGGGAAAAGCTATTGTGAACGTCCTTAACTTGCGCGATGAAAAGATAGCAAATGTCATGGCAATAAAAGATTTTGAAAAGGGGTATTTGATGTTTGCAACAAAGAAAGGACAGGTTAAAAAACTGCCTTTGAAAGATGTAAGCAAACCAAGAAACACCGGTGTGCGAATAATGAACCTTCCAGTTGATGGGTCTGATGTGATAATAAATGTGCGGAGAGTAGCTGACAATCAAGAAGTATTGCTTATTACCAAGAAGGGCCAGGCGATAAGGTTCAGCACAGACGAGGTAAGGTCTATGGGGAGAGCAAGCTACGGTGTAATAGGCATTGATTTAGGAAAGAATGATGAAGTCGTATCTCTTGAAAGCCTGCCTTTAGATGGGAAGACAACAATATTAACGGTAACCATCAAAGGGTATGGAAAGCGCACGGACTTGGATGAGTATAGAAAGACTGCAAGAGCAGGAAAGGGAGTGATAAATCTTGCAACGAGCGATAAAACTGGAGATGTAATAGGCTCTCTTTCAGTAAATGACAAAGATTCTGTAATTGCAACAACTACAAAAGGAATGGTAATTCGTGTTTCAATGAAAGACTTGAGGGTTATGGGGAGAGCAACACAGGGAGTTCACGTTGTAAAAATAAAGGAAGGCGATAAAGTTGCAGATATTGTAAAAGTTCCCATGGCAGATGGAATTCCTGCCGAAGCTCAAAAGACACTTGATAGCGATGAGTAATTTTATCATAGATTAACACACAATAGTTTTAAATAAGCGTGCAACTTTGCAAATTAGAAAGAGGCATGGCAGTCAATATTCACAATCTTATAGCGGCAATACGTCCAGACTTATACTGTGACAAGAGCGATA